>Ga0126329_10000255_pt1 | contig 10828 bp, 7 predicted proteins | sample InaspJWI85metaG_FD_104915 | JGI IMG/M metagenome (GOLD analysis project Ga0126329, IMG submission 104915) | Marine gutless worms symbiont microbial communities from Oahu, Hawaii - Inanidrilus sp. 2 OAHU.JWI-85 metaG | ecosystem: Host-associated > Annelida > Digestive system > Unclassified...
GAGGTGCAGACTTGCATACGGCCCAGCTGATGCCACTGCCACTCACTGTCTCTTGCTTCAGTAAAATCCAGATTGGTTTTACCTTTCTGGTACCGGCTCACCCGGGTAGTCCCAGAAAAAGGGCTGTTAAACGTGTGTGTGTATGTGTGTATGTGTGTTTTGTGAAGATACTGTGAAAAAGTATTTTGAAGATACAAGATTAAGATTTTTGTTAAGATATTTTGCATATACAAAATAAGGTACTATCTTATCTGGTATCTTGAAGATACGTGATACTGTCATCAAGATAGTATCTCGTACGACACTCAGTAACTGGTCTGTGTATTGTGCATCTCTGATATTTTGCTGTTTACTTTAGACTTTATTCTTTCCACCAGTACTATACCTTTGTTGTTTGCAGAATTGTTACTCTGCCGTCGGTAGGGGAGTGAAGGTGTAGAAGGGCCCGGGTTCAAATCGCAGTCGCGACACTGTCCGGTAACAGTCTTAGGCAAACTGTTCACACCCATTGTGCCTCTGTTCACCAAGCAGCAAAATTGGTAGCAGCCCTCTTAAGGGTTGTGAGAGTAACTGCAAGTAATGGCAGCCTACCGTCGGGTTTATGACTCACGTCACCGCAGGCTGACAGCCAAGAACTGGGATCAGCTCCGGGACCCTACGCTCGTCAATCGAGCATGGGCTACCTTTGCATTGTACAGGTAGTCTGATAATCATTTATCAGCGTGTGTGTGTCAGTGTGTGTTGGAAGACTGCGGTGGTGCGTTGACGTCATCGTCCAAGTGCTTCGGCGTCACTACACAACAGCACGCCACCACCGCGAGCTCGCACATCGTCAGTGGCGGCGCCGCGGTGCCGCTGCCGTCGGTGACTCTGACGTCGGTGTCTAACAGTAACCTGGCCGTGCTGCCCACTCTGAGCCCTGGCGTACCTGGTGCGCCAGTGAGTAACGGCTCGTCTCGCGGTGGCCAGCTTCTGCAGCTGGACAGGCATCACTGTCTGTCGACCACCAGCATGACGTCGCCAGGTATGATGTATGATGGCGCCGCTTTACAGTCATTTGTTGTTGACTTTCGTGTTCTACCATATGTTGGTTTTTTGTAATGCACTTATGCCTTCAGTGCTTTGATGCTGTTGGTTGGGTGGCAGGAAGGGCATACGGCCTGTAAAAAAACTGAGTGGTGGGATGCTGGTGTGGTTATCTGTCTGGAGCGAGGTGCAGGCCCAACTGATGCCACTGCCACTCACTGTCTCTTGCTTCAGTAAAATCCAGATTGGTTTTACCTTTCTGGTGCTGGCTCACCTGGGTAGTCCCGGAAAAAGGGCCATTAAATGGGTGTGTGTGTGTGTGTTTTTTGTAGTGCACTTTTGCCCTGTATATACTTAGTAATAGGGGCTGTTACTAACTAATGCATCGGTGCTGTCAGCCTATCGGTCAAAATGCTGCTTCTACAACTGACCCTAAACCTAATACTAATCCTAACCCTAACCTGAAACTCCAATTTTTTTACTACTTTTGCACAAACAATACGCCTTGTGCAACCGAAACGAAGCATGCTGCAAATAACGTCAAAGATTCAGGAAGTAAGTAATTTTCTATCTCCTTCCTAAACGCTGATAGCAGGCTGACAGGCTGATGTGTAATTAGTAACATTGAGTTAATGCTGTTAATTACTGACATGATATGTTGCCAGGTCCACCAGCTAGTGCAGGTCGGCGCCTGTCTCTCGGCACTCTACGAGTCAGCTCGTCTCAGCACACTAGACACAGTGCCGCTAACAGCTCGTCGTCGTCTCTGCTGTTCGTCGACGGCACCAGTCTGCTGACAGCTCGACCCGGCGACAGCGACACGCCGCCGCCGCCGCCGCCGCCGCCGCGGCGCGTCTCCGGCCGGAGCCCGCGCATCCGCCGCAAGCCGCGGGGCACGACCGCCGGCAAGGCGCGCGACAAGCGGGGCCCGGCGGCCAAGTCAGCATCCTCGGCCAAGCTGCAGCTGATTCAGACTCCGAAGCCAGCGGTCGACGACTGGCTCAAGTTTGAGCTGAGTTCTGTGGTGTCGGGCACAGCAGCCGATATGGGCGCTGACGACGCCAGTGCCGATGAGGATGGCGCTAACGGTACCGGCTCGCTTGCCGCCGCCGCCGCTGCCGCTGCTGCGGCTGCGAGCAGCTTTGCTGACATTGGCGATGCTGTCAGTCAGCGCGTGGAGAATGCAGAATTATACGCGGAACTGTCGCAGTTGACGCACTCCGTCGGCCGGTTCACGAAACTCGCGTACCCCGACATGCACGGTCATGTCGTCACGCCGTTCAAAGAGGCATTCTATGAGAAGAGATTCGGAACTCAGCGGTAACTGCGTTTAGTCTGTGTTTGGTAAGTCTGTTCACTTATAGCTTGAATGAGTGCTTGAGTGCTACTAACATTTGTACTCATTATTATTAGTATTCCGTCACTCCTGGGCTGTAACTTCTGAGCATATCTGTTTTTTAGTTTTTCGTTTTTCTGTTTTTTTTTACTTTTTTAATTGTCGGTTTGTGCAGTAGATTAAGCTGACTCATGTCGGCTTTTAATTGCACATTAAAATAGCATCACATATCGTATTGTATCGTATTCATGTGTCATCATAAACACTTCGATTGTTACCATTACCTTTATCTTTCTGGCAATAATCAGTTTGGGAGGCCTTTGACTCTTGACTGAGATGCCGTGACAATTGTTGTATTCTCGGTGTATTGCTTTGTCTTTTGTATACTTGTTTGTAATACACTTTTTAACTTAGCTTTTATTTTGTAACTGCACCATGCTCCAAAAAACGACGCTGGTGTCGGACGCTATAGCTTGGACGTGCGTCGACCGAGTTTTATAATTATCTGCGGAAATATTGCAGAGAGAGTGAGCTATAAAATGGTTGTTTACTTTTTTATGTTTACCTCTCTTAACTGGCGTCTCTGCACTATTTTGGGGAAACAATGAACGCAGAAAATGGTGTTGGAATCTGCTCAGTCGGAGTCTCCGTCACTGTTGCTATGTGTGCTCTGACGTTGCTGGTTGATCAGCATGAAGAGCAGCTCATCTGTAAACCTGCTCCATTTGTCACAAATTTTTTTGGCACAAACGGTTTTGGATGCTGTGTTATCACTGCCTATATGGTTTTCGCGTGATCTTATAGACGATGTTTTGTCTAGTGTTTGTGTTTAGTGCTGCTTTTACTGCTTTCATTGTTCTTACTGCATGTCTGTCTGTCATGTACTTCGTGTACGATTTTGTAATAAATAAATAAATAACTCCGGAACAGAAGGCTGGTCGAATAAGAAAACTGTTTGTATGCATATGCATGAGTGTGTACTATGTGTGCGTGCAGAAACCGTATCCTGCAGGACATTGACCGGTTCATTCACCCAGAGCAAGTGATCAACCGAGTGGTCTATAGTCTGGATGATACGGCCTTTGTCTCCGCAGCTGATGAGAACAGCGATGAATCCACATACACACCACCGCCACTGCAACAGCTCGGCAACTTTGACGAACAGAAGTGAGTTGCACTTGTCGAGCCACTCGCTGCAGACTCGCCGGAGTAAACGAGTGAAACACTGAAGATATATACACTGTGAGGCAGAAAAAATTCTTTTGTGTGCATCTTTTTTAGTACTTGACAAAAACTGATGAATTTTTTCACACACAATAGGCCTAAGGAAAGTACACCGTGAGTCACTGACAATGGTTGCAGTAACAGTAGCAGCAGCAGCAGTTCGACTAACATCAGTCAAAGTGTGTGCTTCAGTCAGTCAGGCACAAATTTTCAGAGTGCTCCAAGTAATATAATCACTTGAGGATCCACTAAAGATGGGGAGTAAGCTAATGGTCATCAGTGATAACTCTGTGCTTGAATGCGTGTACTGTGTGCTGTGATGCAGAGTCCAGGCTGGCCAGAACCTGCCTGTCAGCGGTCCGTTGCAGTTCAATGCTCAGTTTGAGTCTGGCAATCTGCGCAAAGCCATTCAGGTTTACTTACTTACTTAGTCCGACCGCTCTCCTCTCTGTGTACACTCTGCCCTACGACCTAGTAGAACTCTGCGTTTTGATTGGTTTGTAAGAAAGCAGTCATTTGCAGTTTTGTTTTGTGAGATACAGAGACAGTGTGCATAACACTGTTGAGGCAAACTCTCGCATCTTCTTCATAATCTGAAAGCGCTAGTTGATCGACCACACGATGCCATCCACCGCGGTTTCAAGCATGATTTGTATACTAATGGACTATGGTCGGTTAGTTCGCTAGTATTACTACTACTACTACTGCACCTGTTAAATGGCCTCTGGGTAGGCTGGTACCAGAAAGGTAAAACCAGTCTGGATTTAAATAATGAGGCAAGAGGTGATGGGGTTTGGCAATGGCAGTGGCATCAGCTGGACTGTATGCAAACAATCTGCACATCACTCCAGACACATAACCATGCTCTTCCTGACGCCCAACCAACAGTGTCAAAGCATTGAAGGCATAAGCATTGAAGGCAGTTTTTAGTATTATTATATTTAACAGTGGCGCTTGTATAGGTGCATGAGAATGAGTATGACCTGATAACAAAGAGCAACGTCAACACCAACCGGTAGTAACACAGGCAGCAGCAGTAGCAGTAGCAGCAGGACCAGTAGCAGCATTGTGTGTACTGAATCTGTGCAGGTGCGTGAGTACGAGTATGACCTGATAATAAACAGCGATGTGAACACGAACCACCACCACCAGTGGTTCTACTTTGAGCTCAGCAACATGGACGCTGGCGTGCCGTACCAGTTCAACATCATCAACTGTGAGAAGGTCAACAGCCAGTTCAACTTCGGTCAGTCCACTCTCACCGATGCCGATACTCACTCTCGCTGTCTTACTGTCTCTCACCAGTCCTACTGTCACTGTTTCTTTCAGTGCCTGCTCTTTTGCCCCGTGCGGGCTCCCGGGTGTAATGTGCCCTTGATTCGATTTTTGATTTCGGCACTATATACATTATTCGCTTGTTTATATTGTATTGTATATATATATATCGTATGTTATGCCTTCAGTGCTTTGACGCTGTTGGTTGGGCGGCAGGAAAGGCACCCGGCCTGTAAAAAAACTTGAGTGGTGGGGTGCTGGCCTGGTTATCTGTCTGGAGCGAGGTGCAGACATGCATATGGCCCAACTGATGCCACTGCCACTCACTGTCTCTTACTCCAGTAAAATCCACATTGGTTTTACCTTTCTGGTACCAGCTCACCTGGGTAGTCCCGGACAAAGGGCCATTAAACGTGTAGTAGTATATTGTATGCTTCCCCACTTATCCTTTTCTCTTCACTTTTCCTTACATATCTCCTACCTTACTTATCTTTTCCTCTGAGAACAGACCCGCTGCGTTTCCAGGCCGGATGTCGTAAAAGACGACTGAACCTGGCTTTAGTTTTTTTTGCGTTTATTTTGTGTGTATTACATTTCTTTTGATTGGTGAATGCGTGCTTTTGTTGTGTTAGGTTTAGTTTATTTCTCTATCAAGCCAAGAAACTGGCTTGATGAAACATCTCTGAAATTACGTGTTTTATGTCAAGTGGGACTTAAAAACACAACTCAATAACTCGATCAATATCGCCAGTCTTACTGTGCTGTTTTTTAGTCTGTGCTCTTTCATTTAACTGTCTAATTTGTGTTAATTTTTGTGACCCATTGTATCGTGTTTGCTGTGTTTCTGTCTAGGCCTCTTTCGTTTGTGACACTTTAATAATCCAGCAGTTATGCCACCAGAGGAAATAAACCATTGACTGACTGGTTGAATTGCACCGTCTTGACAGAGTGCAGTCTTTGCAGGCCACCATCATGAAGCTTGCTTACCAGACACTTATTTACTTGTGTGACATAGTCTGGACCATCCCACACCCGCCTTCGTCAGCGTCCGCTAGGCCTCATTTGTGTAGATTTGCAGCACAGAGACCCCGACCAGTGCTGAAACGGTTCAGAGCACACCACTCACTCTCTCTGACTTACCAACACTCACTGGTCTGGCTGTGGTGTACTCTCTGAACTACTGCGTGAGTTGTTTAATTCTGAAACCATTTAAATGAAATCTTTCACTCACACCTAATGTTTATTCATATCGGACCGTGTTTATTGGTATTGCTGCTGGTAGGTGTGATGGTAATATTCTCAGTGAGTGAAGTGCTACAAGGCCAGCTATACACCTCTAGACTCTCATGTTTATTCATATCCTCTAATGTTTGTTCATGCAGGAATACATCCGGTGACGTTCTAGGTGTGTAAAATGCTATAGGGCCGGCCGTACCTCTCTGTAGACTTACATGTTTATGCATATCCTCTAATGTTTATTCATGCAGGAATGCGTCCGGTGATGTTCTCGGTGAGCGAGGCGCTGCAGGGTCGGCCGTACACCTCTAGACGCTAATGTTTATTCATATCGGAGTATGTTTATTCATGCAGGAATGCGTCCGGTGATGTTCTCGGTGAGTGAGGCGCTGCAGGGTCGGCTGTACACTTCTAGACGCTAATGTTTATTCATATCGGAGTATGTTTATTCATGCAGGAATGCGTCCGGTGATGTTCTCGGTGAGTGAGGCGCTGCAGGGTCGGCCGTACTGGTACCGCGTCGGCACGCGCATCTGCTACTACAAGAATCATTTTGTGCGGAGCTCGCTGACGGCGGGCGGCCTGCGCGGCAAGACCTACTACACGGCGTCGTTTACTGTGACATTCAAGCAGCAACACGACGTCTGCTACATCGCCTACCACTACCCGTACACCTACACCATGCTTCAGGTGCACACAGCACAGGCAGTACTGCCGCGCATTGCTTGAATTACCGCACAGACTGGAGTGAATGCAACAGTTCAACCTGGTTTGATCTGAATCGCGGCACCGACCCGCATCGCTTATATAGTCGACGTGCTCTGTGACGTCATCGGTTGCTGTAAATAGGATATAACAGCCCACGCCCCAAATGCACTTATCTGTTAGCTGATTGGAGTTGCTATGCAACGCCATCGACCAATCAGTGGCCTTAGAGAGACACGACACCCTGGCAACATGCCTTTTCAGATATAGATATCAACCACAAGAAGGCATGATCTCGGTCAGTACCAAGCAAGCAGATATGTTAAGAAGAGCCTCTTCAGAATGACTTTCACTGTGTCTCTTAAAGAAGTTCTGGAATTTTGTCTTTAAAAAAGTTCCGGGACATTGTGGCTGTGACTCGAGCAAGCGTTGTTGGATTCTGATAGTTTTGGCCGGCATATTTCCAGTGAACTCGCTGTGATGTTGTGCAGTATCGGAGGTTGTTATTCGCGATGCTGTGGGGATGTGCAGTATCACTTGTACCAGCTGGAGATGACCTACGACAGCAGCAACATCTACTACCGCAATCAGAGCTTGTGTGACTCAGTTGCTGGCAACTCGGTGCCGCTACTCACCATCACATCACACCCGCTCACCTACGACAGAGATGGAGTAGAACAACTCAGTAAGTAGATATCAGACCAGTGTTGCCCCTGGTGTGTCATTGTGTCACAACTCGGTGCCGCTACTCACGATCACTTCACACCCGCTCACCTACGACAGAGATGGAGTAGAACAACTCAGTAAGTAGACATCAGACCAGTGTTGCCCCTGGTGTGTCATTGTGTTATGTCCCATGCACACCCACTATGCATTGTGACTGAGGATCACGCCGATTCATGACTCCACGACAGTGACATTGTTTGAGTGAAAGTACACATCTTTAATGAAACAGCAATATTTTATAACGAGGCTGCTGTACAAAAATTCATACTGACTCAGTAACATATATGTGAATTGCAAACTGTAGTTTTTTTATCGTACAGACTATATCGTTTATCTATGCATGCATTGTAATTTTATCTGCGGTTTGTCAGATGTCATAATAGAGACATTCAGTGATTCAGTCCATCAGCACAACAACGATCGTTTTACGGCCATTATACAGGTCAACCTGCATTAGCTGGCACCTCCAGTTAAGAACTGGAGGATTTTGTCGGTGCAAAGTGTTACTGCCCACATGCCATTGCTGACGGCAACCAGCACATTCGGATTAGGGAGGAGACGCTGGAGTTCTCCTCAACAGTGTTATCTATACTGTCTCCGTACCGTTCCGTCTTTAATGAAAGTTGTATATTATTATGTGAAATTCTGTGATTTTCGGCACATTTTTAAACGCAATTCGTTTCACAGAGGTTTTTTGTTCTTTACGTCTGTACATTTTTCTACAGATTTCATTGTTCACCGCAAGCCGCACTTTGATGCGTAGTGAGTTAGGTGATTTGCAAGTATTGCTGTCTGCTGACACATTTTGTGTTGCTCTCTGTAGAGAATCGTCCGTACGTGTTCCTGACATCTCGTGTTCACCCGGGTGAAAGCAACGCCAGCTGGGTCATGAAGGGTAAGTGCCACAAGTACTTTGCGGCTGTATTACTCGTCCTCCCTTTCTCCCATCTCCACCCATCTTTGGCATCTCTTTTCCACTGATTGGCTCCTGTCAGTGCCTCGGCGAGCAGTAAGCTCCCACACGCAGAAGGATCTAAGGTGACGCCTTGGCTGAAACTGCTTTTGGTCTGGTTTGGGCCACTCAGACGTTTCTGATGTGGTCTTTTAGCTGTCTCTTCAGCCCGTAGGGTGAAAGGGTGAAAGTTCCTTCTGGTACCGGCCTACCCGGGTTGTCCCGGATCAAAGGCCGTTAAACGGTCGTTGTTGTTGTTGTCTTTTAGCTGTCTGTCTGTGACAGAAGTTGACTGTACTGTATAATTAGTACAACTGCTAGATCGTGCTCATCATGCTGGATTCCTTCCAAGAGGAATGCGTCTTTGCTAGACGTGCTTATGTCGATGTTTCAAAGGAGACTGTTTGAATATAATGATTTCACTTAATAGAAATTTATGGCAAAATTGAATGAGTGATTGTGGCTTTGTCACAGAAAAATACGTTTGTCGCAGGATGGTTAAGTTTTGGCAGCCGCCATTTATTCGTTTATTTATTTTAGTTTCTTTATTTTATTTTTATTGGTTCAGTTTATTTGTCTGTATGTTGTCTGTGAATGTATAGGAACGCTGGATTTCCTGATGAGCGACAAGCCTCTGGCTCGCACACTGAGAGAGATGTACGTCTTCAAGATTGTTCCGATGCTCAATCCTGACGGCGTCATCAACGGCAAGTGAGTTGCAGCGATCACAAGTGTTTGTTGTCATCGACTCATTTTAGAACATTGCCTGTTCTCACTTTGATTTGATTACGGTCTCATTCCTTTCAGTCCTTCAGCGCTGTTGGCTCAGTGGGAGTAACGACTGTCGGCCTGCAACAAACCAGCTCCAGTCGTCCCCAGAGTTATTAGTTTGGAATAACTACTACACCCAGTTAACCTTCAGCAGTGCTTGTGCCTTCAGTGCTTTGACGCTGTAGGTTAGGCCAGCAGGAAGGGCATCCGGTTTGTAAAAACTGAGTGGTGAGGTGCTGGTGAGGTAATCTGTCTGGAGCAAGGTGCAGACTTGCATATGGCCCAGCTGATGCCACTGCCACTCACTGTCTCTTGCTTCAGTAGAATCCAGATTGGTTTTTTTTTACCTTTCTGGTACCGGCCTACCCGGGTAGTCCCAGAAAAAGGGCCGTTAAACGTGTGTGTGTGTGTGTGTGTGTGCGTGCGTGCTTGCGTGCGTGCGTGCGTGCGTGCGTGCGTGTGTACGCTACACCCAGTTAACGGCCTCTTTTTTTAGGACAACTTGGATGAGCCAATACCTCAGAGGTAAAACCAGTCTGGATTTGTATGATGCAGGAGAACCAGTGGCATTAGCTGGACCATATTCAAACAACCTGCACCTCATTCCAGACAGATAACCACACCAACACCTCATCACTCAATTTTTTACAGGCTGGGTGCTCTTCCTGACGTCCAACCAACAGTGTCAAAGCACTGAAGGCATATTTGTTTGGAGTAAATAGAGAAAGAAATAAACCGTAGTTTGACTCATCAGTAACGTTCAGATGACTGTTATGCAAGACTTAGCCACTCAAACATTGTTTTAAAATAAATGTTTGCCGAAATAAGCATTGCTTACTTCTCTGACAGAAATACTTTTTTTTGCATCAGCTGCATAAAAAATCCCATGACCGACTGTATACAACTGCCGCAACAGAGAAAAGATGTTGCAGCAAAATGCTCTACATGATCAGCAGTCGGTCAGCCACTGATGGCGTCCACTGGTGAAAGAATTTCTAAAATTGGTGAACAGTCAGATTGACAGTTTAGCTGGCTAACTGGTTAACGCAGGTTGAGCTGTGCCGTGCTGCTGATGTTGACTGTGTGTGCTTGTCGTAGCCATCGTTGTTCCCTGGTGACTGAAGACCTGAATCGTCGGTGGTACTGTCCTTGTCCCAAGAGACATCCCACCATCTACCACACCAAGGGCCTCATGCAGTACCTGCAGCAGGTGACTGAACCACTCACTGTTTGCTGTCTAGTTACACTCATTTGTCTATAGGGTGTCTAACACTCCTGGAAGTCCTGAAAGTCCCGGAAATCTACTGGAATTAATTCTCCTCCTGGATATCCTGGAAATCTACTGGATATTTACAAAGTCTCGTGGAAATTGCCTGGCAGTGTTCTACCATTTGTCGTTAGTGTGCCCGACAGTTCTTGTATGTCAAAGGTGTTCAACATTTTGTGTACTAAGTCACACACACACACACACACATTTAACGGCCCTTTTTCCGGGACTACCCGGGTGAGCCGGTACCAGAAAGGTATAACCAATCTGGATTTTAATGAAGCAAGAGATAGGAAGTGGCAGTGGCATC
>Ga0126329_10000256_pt1 | contig 10815 bp, 7 predicted proteins | sample InaspJWI85metaG_FD_104915 | JGI IMG/M metagenome (GOLD analysis project Ga0126329, IMG submission 104915) | Marine gutless worms symbiont microbial communities from Oahu, Hawaii - Inanidrilus sp. 2 OAHU.JWI-85 metaG | ecosystem: Host-associated > Annelida > Digestive system > Unclassified...
ACTTGCATATGGCCCAGCTGATGCCACTGCCACTCACTGTCTCTTGCTTCAGTAAAATCCAGATTGGTTTTACCTTTCTGGTACCGGCTCACCCGGGTAGACCTGGAAAAAGGGCCGTTAAACATGCATGCATGCCAGAGTGAAAAAGAAAGAAAATAGTAATAATCATCATATCATCGTTATTTATGCTCCATCCAGCATGTCAACAATGTGGAGTGGTGTCCATATCTCGTGTGTGTGTATGCAGGTCGAGTGTTTCCATCACAAGGTGACCTGCACATTGCGCCGTTCACTGACGAGGCACTCTACATGGAACAGTGTGGCAAAGCCAACTTCTGGTCAGTACAGACTAGCATCGAGTCATACATGTACCGCACAGCTGCTGTCGCACGTTGACATTGCGAAAAGTAAAGTGGTTTTGGTTTAAAACTGAAGGTAAAGACTAGAGTTTTAGCAGAGTTGCTTCTCTAAATGTGTTATGTAATTTTGGTGTAAAACTGTATTGTTCAGATTAACTTTGGTTTAAAACCAAACTTTTGTTTAAACCAAAGTCTGAAACCAGAGTTAGGCCTTAACTTTGGTTTTTACACTTGGGTTAAAGCTGAACTGTGCTGTCATGATACTGAGTGACTATCTTTTCACTTATACTTAAGTTTAAACCAAACTTCAGTCTAAAATATCTAATTAACATGCAGAAGTAAACTTACACAACATCGTGATTGGTTTGTCTCTCTGTCTGTTTGTTGCAGGTATCAGTCTGCATTCCACAACGTTGACCTGACCAGTTTGCGTGAAGCCGCTGTCCAGGAGTATTTCAAACAACCAATCGTGGTACGAAAGCCTATTGTGTGTGTCCGTTATTGATACACGTGCAGTCCAGCAATTGTGTTGTGATGAATGAAATGCTTTGCAGGTGGCTGCTGCAGTTGTTTGCAGAACAACCACTTGTCTGGAAAATCTGGAATGTCAGGGAATTTGATAGCTGTCAGGGAGAGGGAGATGTCACTGGGAAAATTTTTGTCGCGGAAAACTGTCCGTTGCTTACTGCATGTCTGGGACAATATCAGTGGCCATTAGACTGTTGCAGGCCTTGTATCACCTTAAAGGATTTTCTGCTTATTACATTGTTTGTTCTATAGTGTACTGTTTTGCTCACTTGCCTACTTGGTAACACTAACAAAATGTACATGCTCTAAGTGGGTTAGAAGTGTTGTGGAAAGTCAGGGAAAATGTCGGGTAATTTCACACACAGAGAGAGTGAAGCACTGGGTGAGCGTGTGTCTGTTGCTGTGCCGTGTCTGACAGGACACGTTCGACATCCGCATCTGTCTGTCGCGCACACAGAAGCACACTGTCAACTTCCAGACAGCTGCGGAGTCTGACCTGCACCACATCGAGATACCTCTGTCGTTTGTCATCAGCCAGGCGGGCACCATCCACGGCCTCGCGTTCTGGTTCGACGTCGCCTTCCTAGGCAGCCAGTGAGTCAGTTCACACGTGGCTTAACCTTCAGATTATTATTATCATTATTAGGCTGCATCGCATGCGTGGAATGCAAAGATGCGGCCTCTTTCCACAGATGCAGTGTGTCTGTCTGCGTGTGGCCATGCAACATTACTGTGAGCCCTTCATAAACGGCCCAACTGAAGCCGTTTGGGTTGTGGACTCGCATGGGTCCAGCAAACCACGTATTTGGTGTTGGTCTGGACCCCGCGGGGTGGCTCGGTAGCCGAGTGGTTAGCGTGCTGGACTCAGGCGCAGAAGGCCTGGGTTCAAATCGCAGCCGCGACACCGTCTTAGTCAAACAGTCTTAGGCAAACTGCTCACATCTATCGTGCCTCTGTTCACCAAGCAGCAAAATTGGTAACAGCCCTCTTAAGGGTTTCGAGGGTAACTGTGGGCCTGGTCGAAAGTAATGGCAGCCTACCGCCTGGTTTATGACAAAACGTCACCTGCAGGCTGACTGCCAAGAACCAGGATCAGCTTCGGAACCGTACGCTCGGTAATCGAGTATGGGCTACCTTACCTTACTGGATCCGTTGTAAAGCATAGGGAGACTCTCCAGTGAGCTATAGTGTGTGCGTGCTTGTGTTGTCAGGACTACAGTCTGGCTGTCCACGGCTCCCACTCAGCCACTGACTCACTGGTATCAGGTCCGCTGCCTGCTACAAACGCCGCTGTTTGTCAAACAAGGTCAAACAGTCATCGGCAAAGTGCGCCTCAAATCCAACAAAAGGTCTGTGTATGAGCGCAAGAACCATCGTCTCTCTCTGACAACTCTGTTACTTTTTTTGCTTGCATGTTTGAAATTTTCATGCAGAAAGTGACAAATGCTTTTGTGTAGTTGGCATGCTACTCAGAGGCACTGAAAATTTTTGAGGTAATGAAACTTCTCAGTTTTTAACCCCTATAACTTTGGAACCCCTTGAGCGAATTTGTCCAAATTTTAACAACTGAGCCCCATTGAAGCTCTCCACAAATCCCAAATTTAAAAAAAAAAATCTTGCATTTATATTCCAATATTTTGTGAAAAATTTGATGCAATTTACAGTTTTTGGGGGCATACACCCACTCCTGCACACAACAAATATCTAAGATGGTGGATACCAGCACTCTCAAAAATTCTTCCACTGGATTTTTAGACCCTGAACACATAGGGTTAGCTTTTGAAATTTCATTTTTATTAACCCTATTATAGGAGACTTTACAGCAATAAGTGCAGCCAGTTTGAAATTCTAGAGTTTACCTCAAAAATAGATCACATGGGGCAACAGTAAATCTGTGCAAAATTTGGTGGTGTCCTGAAAAAGTGAACAATGGTTTGACTTATTCCCTAAATACTCTGTCTTCAGTCGATACTCTCCGTAAACTCCACTGGTTGCCAGTTCAGTGGCACATCAAGTTCAAGTTTACGTCTCTTGCTTTCAAGGCTGTGCATACTGATATCCCACCTTACCTCTCTCATCTCCTTGTTCCTTACTCTCCTTCCCGTGTTCTCAGGTCATCTTCCTCTTCTGACCTCAGCCTTTTACAAGTTCCCTGCACTAATCTAATATCTAGTTCTCACTGTTTCTGTGCAACTGCACCAACTGTTTCAAACTCCCTTCTGGACTTGGCCTGTTCATCTGACATATTTAGTTCTTAAAAGTCTTTTCCTAGCAGCTTTCAGTTCTCGCTAGTGTCAAACTCCAACGCGTCCGATTCACACATGGGACTAATGGTGCTTTGTAAATGTTTTGCTCACTTGCATGTTGCAGACAGAGCTATGATGTGGAGCTGAATGTCGCCGTGCCGGGAACTACAATGAAGTCGTCCAACGAGCTCGACCTCAAGAATCCGTTCTTTCGCTACACAGGCCAGCAGCCGCAGCCGCCGCCCGGCAACAACCACACGTCGCCAACTGAGGCCTACTGGAACCAACAGGACCTCGCTGCTGCAGGTACTGGGTCACTGGATGCGTCACTAGGTCAGTGTTTTGGCTGCGTTATTGTGCCGCCCGCTGCAGGGGAGCATTAAGCAATACCGCGATCCGGCTGTCTGTCCCAGCTGGCTTAGGCACGCAGCCAGCTGCGGCATAGGCTATAGGCAGCATGGCTGCCCTGCAGGCCACCGAAGCTGTGCGTACTGCGGATCTGTCCGCGTACGGACGTAGATCTGCCACGATCGGCGGGGGCATATTGTCTCGCCGCACGATAACTTGTATTGATCGTATAATATGTCAGTACCAGCCTGATGAAACTTTCATATATTGCTGAGTCCTCTGGTGGCGTTGCGATATGTTGTGTACTTTTTCGGACGTCATATTTGCACGCAATGGCCAGGAATGGGTGACTCAGCAAGGGCACATACTGAGTGACTCAACAGGGGCAGCACAGGTTTGATGTTGTGTGCTAGGTGGCGCTGGCGGTGCGTACAACGTGGCGCTGTTGAACGGCGGAATGGGCGACATTGCTGGTGCTTCACAGCTACTGCACGTTGATCAGTCCGCGCTCGTTTACAACAACCTCGCCGCTGTGCCTCTCGGCGTCGCCGGTCAGTACACTCATTTTTGACTGACATATTCAAAAATACAAGGTGGACGTTTTTGGGACACAGTGTATATACGTGCAGTTATAACATGCAGTGTCGTGCACAAGCTCCGAATGTGAGTGCTCTGAAACAACTAGATAACGGTTATATGCCATAAGATATCCCATATGATTCCTTCTTCCGGCACTCCGTCGTATTTGTCGGACCTTCTTGTGCCGTATAGTCCATCTGAGCAGCTCCATTCCGCCGCTGCTATCCTTCTCACTGTTTATCGAATGAAGCTTGCTTTCAGCTCTCGTGCTTTCCTTGTCTCTGTGTCAGCTGTCTGGAATTCCATAGACAATACTCTGCTCACGACTCACAAACCTTTTTGATTTTTAAATGACATGTTCCAGGCTGCCTTTAACATTACCCTCAGCGAGTCCCTCATATGTGCCCTGATTCCTTTTTGACTTAGGGTATTTTCTGCCTTTAGTGCTTTGACGCTGTTGCTTGGGTGGCACGAAGGGCATCTTGCCTGTAAAAACTGACTGGTGGGGTGCTGATGTGGTTATCTGTCTGGAGTGAGGTGCAGATGATGCCACTGCCACTCAATGTCTCTTGCTTCAGTAAAATCCAGATTGGTTTTACCTTTCTGGTTCTGGCTCAGCTGGGTAGTCCCGGAAAAAGGGCCATTAAACGTGTGTAGTAGTTCCTTTTTGACTTAAAGTTTAGGCATACGCCTCGTTAGGTCCAAACACAAATTGCAGACGTCGACTGTATTGATTACTGCAGTGATATGACAATGCAAAAAATTTTACTTGGAATCCAAGAAGAGGGTGCATGGGTATCTGTGGGCGCCCTTGCAGTTAGTGCTATGGTTGACTGTCCACGTGTGTGTCTGTAGGCAGCGTGGCAGCGCCAATTCACCCTGGCTCAATTCCGTCTCCAGGCGTGAATGCCGCCAGCAGCGTGGCTCAGCTGGCACTGCAGTCACGTACGTCCATCGGCGCCGGCATCTCTCCCGTCCTACTCGCTCACCACCAACAACAGGTCTGGTCTCTGACTAATTCTAACCCTAGCGGTTTGGGGCCCGATTTACCAAATATCTTACGATCATCTTACGATAATGCAAAAGTTACGATCGACTTGTGACGGATGGCTAAATTTACCGAACATCTTACGAAGGATGCAAGGGCTTTCTTATGTACGATTTCCTTGCAAAATAGTAAGATCGTCTGAGATAGTGTACGTGAATTAGCTTATGATATTCCTAAGAGATGTCTTAGCACGTTTTGAGTCAGTGTCGTAAGTCAATCTTGCGATAAACTTAAGATAATCTTACGATAAATCGTAAGGAGCCCTGGTCTCTTAACTAATTCTAACCCTAGCGGTCAAGTCTCTGTAGCAGTGTGGCACTGCGTTCATGTACCTCCATTGGCGCCGGCATCTCCTATCCTCCTGGCTCACCACCACCAGGTCTGGTCTGATCTGTTACTAGAATCAGAGAAAACTTTTGGTGAAAATAGTGATATAACAACTTGCCAGATCTTACATACTTTGCATGTTTGAAGAAATTTAATAGGTCACTTAAGACTGATTATTGCCATTGCTGGCAGAGTCTGCGGAGCAGGGTCTGTGAAATGATCATGCACCTGTCTGTCTGTCTATCATGCCACTACAGCTATAGCATGCAGCGGATTTGCTGTTGAGCGCCTTGCGGGCAGGAGATATCGATTGACAGCAGCTGTAGCGGTCACAGCAGCAAGTGCAAGCAGTATCACGTTTACAGCTGACATAGGAAGCTGAACGCAGACTTGTTTTTGAAAGTTTGCAGAGTTAATTTTATGTAAATTACTGTGTTTTTCAGTTTACAATACTTTGTTCAGTGCTGCTTTTTTATTTATACACCATACGGTCAGTTGTACATTGTATGCAGCCTTACTCAGTTTATTGTCACGGGAGAAAATAGTCACAGTGGCGGGCAGCTGGCGAGCAGTTACTTTTGTTGATTAACTCACTCATAAATAACCCAGTTAGCATTATTTTTGGCATACAGAATCCTGAAGAAATTTCACACAGATCATTTGGATCGCGTCGACACCTGAAGAATATTGCCAGTTAATAGTCATTGTACATTAGCTCAATCTTATTGTACCCATAAAGCGTCGTTTCCAGCAGCTAAGCTGATGATATTTTCACTATACCTATGTTAAGTGTTAGGCGATGTTGGTCCATCTTCAGTGTGTTGTGAAACAGGGTGGCGGCAGCGGCGTGTCACAGCATCAGTTGTTGGGCGCCGTCAATCATCATCCTCATCAGTACATGATTGGTGACTACATGATCAACCCGTCAGCGTTGCCAGGCAACAGCATCCTGCCAGCAGCAGCAGCGGGCGCAGGTTCAGCTGCTATGGCCAACATGCTGCATTACAAGCCGGCACCATCACAGCACGACCTGTGACGGACTGCTCACCACTGAGTCGGACAGGAACAGGGTTGACAGACCATGAGTTCTGAGCTGCAAGTGTTGCAGTGGCATATCCAGTGTTCTCAGCACCATTGAAGTGCGATCGCCCCTGAATCTTCAAAGTAACATAGCCTACTGTGCAATGCAGTAACTAATGCCTAAACAAGTTGGCAACCAAAATAGCAAAAGTTTGTTGTGATAGGCTACTTTTGGCTCATTGGTCAAATTTTGTCATGCTCACTTTTGTGTTCTTAGATGTAAAATATTTTGGGTGCTGCTGTTTTGCGTCCCCTCGCCTGCTGCCAACTGTCCTGCTCCCCTCAGTTACGCCACTTACAGGAGCTGTGACAGACAGACAGCACCGGGAGTGGACAGTGATAGTAGGACCCTTGTGGTGAGTTGATAATAGACCACAAGAATTTCTCAGCTGCCTCATGCGCTCATGGAATATCTCGGACTTGTTCGATACACAAACTGTCTTCTACAGTGCCAAAGTCATTACGAGCCAGCTGCATTCCATGCAAGTGAGTTAGTAGGTGGTTTCACACGATCAGTGTGAATAGAGTTAACTCAGTTTCCAGGGGCGCCGGCACATGTGAAATTTTAAGTTGTTGGATTGGACAATCTCAGAATTTTCAGCAATATTGCTGTCTTTCAGCCTACTTGTTCGTGAGAATTGCACCGATATGCATGCTGCATGCAAGTTTGATAACAATAATTTTACTGATTTAGCTTGGACAGCACAAGGCTGAGATTTCACAGCTGTTAGTGCCAATAAAAACAAGTTGAGCGATAAAAAGCATATCGTACTATCCACATGAACTGTCTATTTGAATGATGCAGCAGAAATGTGGCTAAAATTTTAGTCTGTCGAGAACCTGGTGTAAAATTTATAGAGGGTCCATTGACCCATTGAACTCTGTGCCGGCGCCCACGTCAGTTTGTATGTAGCTTTGAGTGTTGTCTTGCTGCCAGTGACTCGACTGCACTGTGCTCGGCAGTTAGTTAAACTAACTGGTTGCAGCACTGCTGCTGCAATGAATTCTCCGCTGCTCAGTGCACTGACTTTCAGGCCCTGTACGGATGTTAGTAATTCATGCATATGTTGGCCAATGAGCCATTTCCACAACTGACCTTAGCCCTACACATCATTTTTTCATTGCTTTTGCACAACCAGTACGCCTTTCGAAACAGAATCAAACACGCTGCAAATGACTTCAAAAATTAAGAATGTAAGCTGTCTCTTTAAACGCCAATAGCGTGCCCATGGCCAGTACATAAATAAGTAACACCGTACAGCATTGGGCTGCTAGTGTCGGTGACAGGGTCATATGTAGTTTTTACGAAAGTGAACATGGTTATATATAGAGAAACCACGCTTTGGCAATTGCGACAGATCATGATATACAATGAAAAGATTTTATCATAAACTGTACAAACAAGTGTAATTTTCCAGTATATGAAAGCACTAGAATGCAAACTGTAAACACTACAGGGTGGACCAACCGAACCGTACTGTTTCAGTTCACCACGCCATTTCACAAGAAAATGATTAGCTTGCAGTTTTTATGCAGCTGTTCACTGTTCTTACAATTTAGCTCAGTCTTATTATAAGGCTAGAAATGGTATTTCTGCTGATGGCTTGGGATGATGTTTTTGCTAGTATTTTTTCTCTTGAACTCTCACGGCATTTTAGCGAAATCCATTTCATGTTATCTTTAATATTGCATGGACATGAAACACTGAAAATGTGCGGTTTTTTGGCCCACTCAGGTTTTTTATCAGTTTTTCTCTCAGCACTCGGCATAACTTGAAAACGTGAAAATTTTCTTGTCATACTATAATCCTGATACACAGACGTTTCTGGTTCTTGCACACTCTCTTAGAACATGATTATCGAAACTGTTTTTACATGTAACAAATATTTGTGGTCTGCAATCCCATGTTTCAGTGAAGATCGTGTAATGTCAAAACAGTGCGTGTGCACCATGTATGTTCTCGTGATTGATTTTCCTCGTGTTGCAATATAGAAATATACACATTCGGGCCATGTCGCAACACAACATCTTCTGTGAATGCTAAATTTTCACACACTTGGTGATATTTCATACAATTCAAAGCATCAGTTGTGCGTGGAACATCTGCTAAGCAGTGATGACTCTCAGTATGTTGTTGGGTGGCGTCGTGGCGAAACAACTATCGGCAAGTTGTTCACATTCTTGTATAGCAGGCCACCATGACACAGAATGTCACATGCTCTGTGTGTGACATCTTCATGGCAGTGGCCTGCAAAGACTGCACTCTGTCGACACGCTGCAGTTACATGTAACTTGTTCAAAGGAACGATGATGAAATCACTAATGGTTGCCGGTAACTAGGTCCAGTGGGTCAGTAGTGGTCAGTGCGTGGTCGGCGTGCAATGTCTGGGTTGAACTGTGAGTTGTATCGGCGACGCCGCTCGTCGTCCTCTGCTGATAATGGTGACGCCAGTGATGCGTTGCTATGGCAACTGTTGGCAGCTGCAGCCCGCTGCTGTAGCAGCTCTTGCGCTCTCTGTCTCTCACGCTGTTCACGACGAACCCGCTCGGCACGCAGCTCACACACAGTCTTACTACTAGTGCCACTAGGCCTGCTAGCAGTGTCTGCCTTGCGACGACGACTCTCATCAGAAGAGCTCTGTACACACACACAGTTCACACACAACTGCCAACACAACCTATCACTTTTGCTCAGACCAAGGTCTGGGCAAGTCATTCACCAAAGTTTAATATGACCGGCTAAAACCTGGTTTTAGATCGAGTTCAGATTTTACTAAGACCGAAGTCGTAACTACATGGATTAATGATACTGCCTATTCGAATTAGCAAGTTAAGTGACTCGATGTGCTTTCAGCACAAAGTTCTGCATCAACAAAACTACGATGAAGTGGATATGGAAAATGTCAGAAAAACTGTGCAGTCAGGCTATACCTGCATCGATGAATTAGTTTTACAGAGTTTTCAAGACAAATTATATTTCAAATTTATGAAACACATCATACACTGACGTTTCTGATGAAATCTATAACAATTTTACAACCTGAATGAGTGCCTATTTCACTGTAGTGTGTGTACAGGTCTACGTGCAGTTTGTGACTTTTCAGGTCATGTAAACAATGGTCAATGAAAGAGCCAACTTAATGTCAACAGATTTTAATGCCGTTTTCACTGTTATACTTTGAAATTTCACGTAATTCATGTCGCTGCACTACCTTGTGAAAATCAAAACACCAAAAATGCATGTGAACACAAATTCAGCTGTTAATATTACATACAACATAGCCATTAAATGCATGTGCACTGATACAAAATGTCCAGATAGAATATGTAAAGAAACTTTCATTTACAGCACATGTAAAGTGTGCGCCACCAGCACACACTCAAGATCTCAGACAGCTGCACTACTGGCCAATTGCAGCATTGATAATGTCAGGTTCAGAGTCCTACAAAGTTTGCATCAGTGGTAGCAATGAATGATGTCACCGCTGAAAAACAACAGTAAGTTAACGGTAAAACAAGTAAATATGAGACAATTAGCAGTATCCCACTTACCCGGCTCCCTTTCGATGGAGCAAAGATATATGATGTAAATTTGGTAATATCCCACTGTAGTATTACATTTTAAAGGTGAGGCTGGTAAAAAAAATTGACACCCGCTGTTCATTTTAAAATCAATGCATGAAAACTGAATTAAAATACCTCGATTTCTGATGAAGTTACAGTCAAAAATGAGTTACTTCCTTTCTTGCAGACCACGGTGTACATGCAAACTAGGAACACAATGCCTTTATGCTGCTCTCCTTTTATTAAGCCTTGTGGATCTGGTATCAAAACTCAAGTCCACGGTTTCATGTACATTGCCTTGACTTAAAAAAACGATATTAACAAACTATCGAACTACTCACTTCACGCGTGGAAGAGCGACTCTGCTGCTGCAAGCTGCGTACTTTAATGCTCTGGTCGACGTAGGTGTGCATCGTGCACATGGGATCAGAGGCACGCTTCTTCTTAGCATCTACTTCATCCCTTCAAAATAATACAACAACCGATAATCTTTATTCACCATATAACGGCAGTGCCTTCAGTGCTTTGACGCTGTTGGTTGGGCGGCAGGAAGGGCATCCGGCCTGTAAAAAACAAGAGTGGTGGGGTACTGGTGTGGTTATCTGTCTGGAGTGAGGTGCAGACTTGCATACGGCCCAGCTGATGCCACTGCCACTCACTGTCTCTTGCTCCAGTAAAATCCAGATTGTTTTTACCTTTCTGGTACCGGCTTACCCAGGTTGTCCTGGAAAAGAGG
>Ga0126329_10000257_pt1 | contig 10812 bp, 2 predicted proteins | sample InaspJWI85metaG_FD_104915 | JGI IMG/M metagenome (GOLD analysis project Ga0126329, IMG submission 104915) | Marine gutless worms symbiont microbial communities from Oahu, Hawaii - Inanidrilus sp. 2 OAHU.JWI-85 metaG | ecosystem: Host-associated > Annelida > Digestive system > Unclassified...
AGTCGCCCGGAGCCGGCGTCGAAGCTGCCGAGGTAAACACGATCGGCTCCGCCGCGGTTCCCTGGGCCACCAGGGCCCCGTGGTAATACCAGCCCCAAGAACCGGAATACTTCGATATGTACAAACCGGCTCCCGGATTGAAACGCACCTCGACACCCGGCTCGATGGTCAAGGTGGGGTAGGGTCTCGAATCATCCGGAGAATCGGCATGCGAAGCGTGGCGGATGTAAGTATCACAGGTAACGATGTAAGGGCTCTGAGCATTAGTCCAGGTTGTGTCCGCCGTGATATCCCCGCACACGTAGGTGGCCGGGGTTGACTGGGCGGTGATGGTTGCGACGTCCTTGCGTTCGCCATCGGCAACGTTTACTGCCGTGACCGCAAAATAGTAGGTGGTATTATTGACCAGACCGGAGACGGTACCGGTCGTTGCGGTGACGCTGGCACTCGGCGACATGCCGTCTACACTACTGAAATCGGACTGACTGATATAGATATTATATTGTTTCACCAAGTCTACCGGTGTTACTTCGTCCCAGGCCAACTTCACCTGGCCCGGTTCGGAAGTCGGGAAGACCGTGACGGGATTTTCCAGGAGGGTGGCGCCTGTCATGACGACCCCTGCGCTTTCATTGCCAGAGGCATCCAAGGCGGTAATCCGGAACTCATAGCCGGTGGCGGATGCCAGGCCTGATGCCGACCAGGAACTCTGGGTGGCCGGCAGCGTTACCCCGGTCGCATCCCCGTCGAAGTAAACTTTATATCCGGACAGGTCGCCGTACGAATTGGCCGAATGGTCCCAGGTGAAGGTCAGCTGGGTGTCGGCGCACGCAGCCCTGAGATTGGTCACTTCTTCGGGCGGCGTGACGTCGGTGGCCTGCACGGTAAGCGGCGCAGAAACATCTGCCAGGAAATTCCCGGCGTGATCTACGGGAATGACCGCTATATAATACGTTTCCCCGGGGTTGAGACCGGGTACGGTAAACGCATACGTGCCGGCGCTGACGGTATGCTTGGCCGTAAGTCCGGACACATTGCTGAATGCGGTGGTTTCGACGAAGATCAGATAGGACGCGATATCGCCGGCGACGGCTTCATCATACCCGGTCCAATCCAGGGTAATCGTGTTCCCGTCAAGGGCGCCATTTGTTGCCACTGTCTCTATCACCGGCGGTGGATCTGATTCCAGGTTAATGACAACGACTGTCGCGCTACTCTGGTTGCCGGCTTTGTCGACGGCATGAATGGTGTACGTGTTGTCCCCTGAAAACAGGGTGGCATCGTATGTCCAGGTGGTCCCCGCGGTAGTACCGACAACCTGTTCGCCATTCACGTAGACGGCGGTCTCTTCCACCCGCGTGCCAGTGATCGTCTGGTCGGGATAATGGGTCGGCGATTCGACCGGATCAACACCCGGGGCGGCCGGTGGCTGGGTGTCGACGATGAACAGGTATTCTCGCAATGCATCGCTGTTGCCCAGCGTGTCCTGGAGCCGGACCTGCAGGGTATAGGCCCCATCCGGCAGAGGCGCATCCGGCGTAAGGGTAAGGCGTCCCGGGGTGCTGCCGTCAATGGCGGCACTCATCGGGATTGCACTACTGTCCAAGACCTGCAGCACGGAGTCACCAATGCTGACCGTACTGTTTTCTTCTACATAGTCTATGATGATGCTAGTCGGAGGAGGATTTAGATAACTGCCATCGGTTAAGGAAACACCGGTTAAATTCGGAGATATGCTGTCGACTATTAGGTCGACATATATCGAGCTGCTGTTGTTTCCGGCTGCATCCTGGGCATGGACTTCTATCACCTGGTTTCCATCCGCCATGGCAATTCCAATGGACCAGTCACCGGATCCGATTTCAGTTGCAGCGCTGCCTACAACTGCCCCAAAGTACCAGTTTCCATAGGCAGGCCCATAGTCCGGCGTATCGGTCGTAACGACATCCGCAGTTAAGGGGGTGGGTTGTGAGCAGCTAAAACAGGATTGGCTGTCATTCAGTTGAGACTTGATGAGTTCCCAGCCGGGAGCATTCATATACAGGAAGTGTGCATAGCCCCTGGCGATATAGCAATTTTGAAATCTTATAACGGCTTCACTGCTGAATTCAGCCGGCGGGCCGGTTACCGCCCAATTGGACCCATTGGTTGCGACAAAACTGCATCGATTAAAAATAATAGTACCAGGACCGCTGAAGGTTAACGGCTGGAGGGTCAGGCCCCGGTTCCAGGCTGCATTATATGGTTCGATGCGTATGCCTTCGATCACCATGGGGGTCGCATCCGGACTTGAGGTCGGCATGTTCAAATAGAAACTCGGGGGATAGCCACTATAGGAGTTTCCAGGACTGCGAACCACGACTGCATCGGGTGCTGTTGAATTGGCTTTCAGATGAACCCACTTATTGACATTCACATTCTCCAGGTAAGTCCCGGGCTCGATCATGACAAGGTCTCCATCGACGGCGGCATCGATGGCTGCTTGGATAGTGGCATACGGTTGTCCGCTGCCGACCCGATGCACGGTACCAACTGCAAGGCTGCTGGCCAAAAGCCAACCACCCTCACTGGTGACGACAACCCTGCTCTGATCTGCGCGGCTGCCGGTCAGTATGATGGAGGACGAGTTACTCGCGTTTGGGGCGGGTCTTTCCTGGATAATCCCGGATGTTATTTCCCCGCCCGTAATTGTCAGCGCGGCAGGCGGTGTGTCATCCAGAGGCTGGGCGGTGATCAGGGCCGGTAATGAAATTGGCGTGTAGCCAGTATCGTCGACCGGGACGACGGCGACATAATAGGTGGTCCCGTTGGTCAGCCCAGTGAGGGTATAGGTAAAGGTACCCGCGTCAACGGTTGCCACCGGCGTCAGGGTGTCGATGCTGGTAAACGATGTCGCTTCCACGTAAATACGGTAGGCTGCAATATCACCGATGCCGGCCTCGTCATAGCCGGTCCAGTCAAGCGTGAAACCGGTACCGGATTCTTCTCCGGTGACGGCAATGTTGGTCACCGCCGGCGGCGGGGTACTATCGAAAGAAGAACTGTATACAATCAGGTTGTCGGCATTGCTGTGATGGGTCGCTTTGAGCCAGGCCTCGGAACGCGCAATATTGGAAAGTCGCATCTCACCAACAACCCCGTCGAAGAAATATCCGTCCCCGCTATAAGCTATGTGATTTTCAAGATGTCCGAAGGCGCTCTGGACGGCATTGGGTTGTCCGGCAGTCACTGCTAAGACCTCTTGCTGCTGTCTCGTTGCATCAACAAACAACGGCATCATGCCGCCGCTGCCGGCTTGCTTGACGGCTGCCACCGAATACCATTGATCTGTGGACAGGGCGCTATCAGAGTACACGTATCCATCAGCAACTTGAGAATTGCTGGTAGCCCATCGTACTCGGCCATCACTGATCAAACTCAGCAACCATCCATAATACCCGGCAGGCGGAATACCATGGTATTTGTGAAGCAGTCCCTGGGAGGCATCAAGTTTGTCCGTCTTGAAAACACACTCGGCGGTAAGCGGATCTGCGAGGGCAACCCCGGCGAAATTTTTTTGCCATTTCAAACCGGCATTCGTGCCGTCAAAATCAAGGCCACCACCAATCATAGCACCCGTAAAATCCGACGCATCCAAACTTCCGTAAGCATCACCATTATTTGCGTATGACGTAGAATCGGCAACTATAGCGCCTTCCGACCCTTGCCCGGACATATGCCATACGCCGACATAGTTCTCATCCCAGACTTGCTGAGATGAAGTCTTCCAGATTGTCGCCGGAGATTCAGTGTAAAAAATCCGCCAATTCGTACCCTCCTCACCCGAATACCACATTTTGTACCGATCACTATCGAATAGAATAGCGGACGCGATAACATTCACACTGTCATAGGTTCCCTCGCTCCCCCGGTCGATAACCATGCGGTGACCGGTCCATGAAAGGCCATCGGCGGAATCTGCCTTGAGGATACGATAGGCGGTTCCATCATATCCGCTGTACCACATGGTGTAGCCGGCTTCGTTTTTAAGCACCCGGGGAGATAGAATACTGTTGTCATCGAAGCTGCCCTGAGCTCCTTTTTCCATGGCCAGCTGGTGCCCAGACCAAGTGATTCCATCGGATGAGACTGCCGTCAGAAATGTTTGGACTACCCCATCGGAAGCCTGGTACCAGATGCGATAACCGTTATCATCTTTGACGACGCTGGGGTACACCACATTGTAACTGTCGTAAGTTCCCTGAACGTTGTAATTGATAGCCAGCTGGTAATTGGTCCAGGAAATACCGTCTGTAGATTGCGCGTGGATGATCCGCCAGTTAGAGCCGTCATACGCCGAATACCACATGCGATATGTACTTTCATCCTTCAACACCACTGGGCTGAAGGCCCTATCGCTGTCGTATTGCCCCTGGGAACCGTGATTCACAGCGACCTGGTGATTGGTCCAGGTCAGCCCGTCGTTGGACTCTGCGTAGAGAATCCCATAGTGGCCGGACCAGTACCCCGAATACCACATCTTATACAGCTCGCCGTCCTTGATTACCCAGGGCCGATCGGCTGTGGTGGACCCGTTGGTCCCGGGCGCACCGATATCTACCGCGAGTTGAAAGGGGATGGCATCGGCAGCATTGCCGATAAAGGCGGAATCGCCGTTGTTCTGGGGATCATGAACAATCTCAAGGGTGGTTTCCGCGGTTGCACTTACCTCGGGCACCCGGACCCACAGGGTGGCCTCATTTCGAACAGGATCGTAACTTTCAACCTCAACGAAGCAATTGTTGCCTTCGGAATCCCGAACGGAAATATTTTCCAGGGCATCTTTGAGATCAGCAGGGGGAGGCGTGAACTCAGAAGTCCAAAGGGCTGCTCCTTTTGTGATTCTTACCGACTTAATGCGCCCGTTCCACCTTAAGTCCGGTAGATCGGGGCTATGAGCACCAATGACCGTATCACCGACCACATTTATAGCATCTGCGTAACTGACACTATCACGAAGTTTGCCATCCACAAAAAGGAACATCACATTCTGATTACGAACCAAGGCGAGATGATGATCTTTTCCATCACTGAATTCACCAAGCGCACCGTAAGTGAGCTTAGTACTACCGCTGCTATTCCAGTAAACCCAGACTCCATGGCCTCCATCGCCGGGATCCTCGAAATCAAACTGTATATTGGTCGTGGAACCACCGCCCATACCCAGAGCGTGCTGGCGCGCAGATGAGGATGTGTTGAACCAGAAATCGATGGTAAAATCGTCGGTGCCGAATGCCCAACCTTCCGGTTTGTCCACTTTCAGGTAATCATCAGTGCCGTCAAAAAACACCCAGCCGTCGTTGATAGACGTACCACCAATTAAGTTTACGGGATGGGAATTGGCAGAAGCATCCGTATCACGATTCAGCAAAAAAGCCGTATTCTGGGTCACGGGATATGGGTTGATCCCGTCCAGGAAATTTTTGGTGTTGAAATCGTTTTCGCCGGACTGCTCGGAGAGCTTGATCAAAACCGGGAAGTCAACCAGATCGGTATCGATCTTCGCGGGATTGATGACGGCGGTAAGTGTTGGCTGCGGCTCCCGGTATGGAGCGGACGGTGGCGTAAAATCCTGCGTCCAGCGAGCCACCCCCTTCGAAATGCGAATTTCATCCATATAGCCGACAAGTGAAGACACCGGTGCACCTTCGAACACTTCGCTTCCGATATAGAGGTCACCAGTAGAATTTAGTAGGGGGGGGGGCACCTAAATCGTGCTCTGATGCATTCTTCTGGCCATCGATAAAATAGAGTAGTTTGTCTCCGTTACGGACAATGGAAACATGGTGCCATTGATCCAGGGTAACAGCTTGGTCAGATGTAGGGCCATATGCGACATCCCATGCTGTACCGTTTGATGATAGCCAGGCCTGGATGCGATTTTCAGCAGTAAATCCAAATAGAACACCGATGCCATTGCTGTTTGTCTGACTGAGAAAAACTCCGCTGTCACTACCACTTTTATAAACCCAAAAATCGATCGTAAAATCTTCGGAGCCAAAGTGCCAATCGTCACTATCCGCTACAGAAAAATACTCACCGCCTCCAAAATAGATCGAGCTGGCACCGAATTTCTTCTGAGTACTGCTATGCTGAACATTGCTAGACGCTGAAATTACATGCTGGCTATTGCTGGAGTCCGAGAATTCAGCACTTCCATCGGTTGTATCGCTCTGAATCAGCAGTACGAAATTGTCCGCATCGCACACATCGCCAATGCTATCGGCATCGGTATCGGCCTGACCGGGGTTGTGGGTATCAGGACAGTTGTCCTGATCGTCAGAAATAAAGTCATGGTCTAGGTCGTTTTCAACGAAGAGTTGTCTAACTTCTGCCCCAGAGAGATTCCGGTTGTAAATTCGGATATCATCGATACTTCCTTTAAAATAATTGAGAGGTGTATTCCATGATTCTATATATTGTGTCCCTAGAACCAGTGGCGAACCTTCGTCAGTAACAACGCCCAAATCGGATGCTGAGACCTGTCCCGCCAGTTCCCCGTCCACGTAGAGGCTGAGAACACCAGCATTGCGGTCTAAAACTCCGGCCAAATGATGCCACCCCCCATCGATGATATTGGAGGGGCCGCTAACCTCATGGGCAACATTATCGTCATCTCGAATTCTAAAAGCCGGAGAGCCATCTGCCCTCACCTGAAGATATATATCGGCAGCCCGAAGTGTATTCGGTGCACAGTTGTTCCATCCGCACTCAAAGCGCCTCAGTATATTTTGATCAGCACCGGTTGTTTCTGGTTGCACCCATACAGCCATTGTCCAGTTCTGATTCAAAATATTGAGCTGGCTAGATGGTGACGGGACGATAATATAGTCGTCAACGCCGTCAAATGCATAAGCGCCGGCAGCCTCGGCAAAACGGTCTCCCGCGACTACCGCACCGGTGACGACGCCGTTGTCGGTATCGGTAGCAACGTTTTCGACCGTGCCGTCAAGAGGCATATGCAAGACCATACCATTATCGATGTCACAAGCATCCCCAATGCCATTCGCGTTCGTATCGGCCTGATCCGGATTATATGCTCCAGGGCAATTGTCCAGATCATCCGGAACCAAATCGTGATCCCGATCGTTTTCATCGTAGAGCTGTTGAATTTCCGCTTCAGTCAGGGCTCGATTATAGATACGGAATTCATCTAATAGAACCTCAGCATATCTTCCTGCGGTATCAGCATTCATCCTGAATAAATCGACATCATCAACTACATGGTCGGCAAAAGTACCCGAATCAACTTCTTCTCCATTAATATATAATTTTAAAGATTTATCCGTGTATGATACGCCCACCACGTGATACCATTCATTAAGAGAGAGGCCTGCCTTTCTGGCAGGATCAACGGAGCTTCCACAATAGAATCTAAATTCATTATCAACCTCAGTAAAAAACAAGCTGGGACCTTGTTTAGGTGTTACCGGCTGCCCCAAAGATGCATGCATCAGAGGTATGTGCGTACTTCCTGAAATTGGCTTAAACCAGCCTGCAATGGTATAGTTAACCGTTGAAGTATCGATTAAAATATCAGAAGGACTTTGCACCTCCATATAGTCGTCTATTCCATCAAAATAAGCCGCCTGACCGATAACGCCCGGAACGTATTGCACACCATGATACTCTGTTCCATCATGACCGTTTCCACTCGAATCAACGGCATTACCGTTGAACGGATAGTAAGCTACCAGACCGTCATTCAGACCGGCATGGACCGGTAAGCTTGTCAGGGGTAGTGCGGCAAGCAGGTAGAATAATGTCAGACAGAGGGTCTTCAATCGACAGGTTATCTTCATGCGGGCAGCCCTTCTTGCTTTTGACAGTAATTTTTGATCGAGACGACCGTTCACTATGTTTCTCCCCTCAACCTGCAATTAAGGTGAATACTGTTTCTTCAATCCTGACATACAAAGCAATCTAAGCAAGTCAAACCCGGACGCAGCCCCCTGCCTGCCGGATTTTAAGTTATTCATCAGCCCCACTGCTTTTTTCTACTGGGCCGCAGTTGTTACAAGATGTCCGCTCGAGGCGTTCCTCCCGGGACTTGTAAAGGCGGGCGTAATGGTCTGTATAGTGTTTATAGGCCTGCCAACCGCCCTCCAGATAGAAAACCGAATTTACGCCAATGCCGTTTACTCCCTGCCGGATTGCGGCATAACCTTCACCCAACCGATTGCATACGATAATACGGTCAATAGACACCTTGTTTGCCGCTTTTCCCAAAGCTTGCTTTAAATCCAGATTTGCGCCTTGCCTGGAATCAAAGGGAATTTGGAGCACGGTACCGGGTAGTGTTTGTTTTCCGGCAGCGCCTTCCGGGGAGACATCTATAAAAATGAAGTTAGACTGCTTCGCCTCCTGGTATATTATTGCCGGCGTCACGCGCGTGTAAGTTGTCAGTCGTGTCAGGTCGCCCTTTAGCGTTTGCCCTTGCCCATGCCAGCCAAGGAGACCCCCATCGAGTATAGAGGCCTTAAAGCCCCGCTTTTTGAGAATCCGGCATTCCGCCTGCAATTTGCTTCTCGCAAAACCGGCATTGACCAGGATGACGGTTTTTGATCGCAGATACGTCTTCGTTTTCACAAAGGCCAGGGGGATATTGAGAGATCCGGGAATACTGACTTTATTGAACTCTTCCGGGGGACGCACGTCCACCAGGTGCGCCTGGTTCCTACGAATCTGCCACACCGCCTCATCGACCGTTATTAAGAAATCAGTTTCCCCGGCCGATACGGGCAGAGCTACCAACATTGCGATAATGACACTAAGAACCGCTATATAAAGTTTCGAATACATGGGTCTTGTCTAACTCAATTTTCAAGGTTAAACTGAACTTGTATGTTTGCGCTTTGTGGGAGCGGCATCTTGCCGCGAAATTGCGGCGTCCGGGTATACTGATCGCGGCAAGATGCCGCTCCCACGATTATTGCATTTACTTCTATGAAACGCATCCGCATGCCATTGGCCTAATCTAAATCGACTCCCACATCGGTTTCCATTCCAGGTACAACTGTAAAGACATCCGAATAGACCTGGCTGCCCCCTTCGTCGACGCGGACTTTGAAGGCGCGGTCAGGCAGCAAAAACTCCGCGATACCGTTTTCGTCGGTGGTTTCGGTCCAGGAAAGGTAAGCCCCGGTATCCCGGTAGAGGTAGACAGTGGCTTCGGCCACATCCAGACCACCCCGTTGGGCATGAATTCGGGCCATACCCCTATCGATGGTCACCGTAGTATCGACGGACTGGAATACATCCGACCAGAACTGGTTGCCGAGGGTGTCGACGCGGACTTTGTACTCCCGGTCCGGCAGGCTGAAGGTCACCTGGCCGTCTACGTCCGAGATCTGGTTCTGGCCCTGATATGCACCGGCCGGCGTAAAAAGGTAGACGGTCGCATCGACAATCGGCTCGGTAACCTGATACAGGCCTTCGACCGTAATGGTGATGTCCTGGTGTTGGATAAGGAAATCGCTTGCGAGGGTATCCGGCACGGTCTGCACCGCCGTCCAGAATTGATAGCCCAGGTGATCCACCCGGAACTTGTATTTGCCGTCAGCGAGGGGAAACGCTATCCATCCGGTTTCATCGGTCGTACCGGACAACCCCAGGTAGGCGCCGGTTTCACTGAACACGTAACATCGTACCCCCACCAGGGGCGCCGCCCCATCCCGCAGCACAGTCAGGTCAAATACGCCGCCGCCTGTTTCGATTTCCACGGGATTTACCTGGTCTGCGGCCAGTGGGGTCTCATCCGTCCAGTACTGGCTCCCCTGGTAGTCCGCCCGGAACTCATAGGCGCCCGCCGGCAGGCGGAACTCCACGGTGCCGTCGGCATCGGTTGTCCGGTTCAGGTTAAGGTCGGCCCCCGCAGCCGTAAAGGCATAAACCTTGACACCGGCAAGATCCTGGCCGGCCCCGGTAACCGTCACCCGGGCATCGGCCATGGAGACATTTACCGATGTGTCCACCTGGGTAAACTCGCCGGACCAGAACTGCTGGCTGCGGTAATCGGCCCGGACCTTGTAGGGTTGATCCGGCAGATTGAACACCACCTGCCCGGCAGCATCGGTGGTCTGGTTGAGGTTCATGTAAGCCCCAGAAGGCTTGAACAAGTAAACCTTGATACCGGCCAGCGGCGCGGGAGTTCCGGCAAAGAGGCTGTTTATCGTGAGGGTCACATCCTTATGCGGTATGGTGAAGGTTTCAGCCGATGTTCCGGGCAGCGTAACCTCCGGGGTCCAGAACTGATACCCGATATGATCCATCCGAAATTTGTAAGTGCCGTCCGCCAGGTCAAATGAGACCTGGCCCTCGCTGCTGGTCACATCGCTGAGTCCCAGGTAGGCCCCGGTTTTGGTGAACGCGTAACATTTGGCGCCGGCCAGGGCCACACCCGGCCCCTCGAGCACATTCAACACGAACGGTCCGCCGCCGGTGGACAGTTCCACGGAATTCACCTGGTCGGCCCAGAGCGTCGTCTCTTCGGTCCAGAAATAACTGCCCTGGTAATCGGCCCTGAATTTATACGTCCCCTCAGCCGGTAGACGAAAAAGGACTTCTCCGTTGACATCCGAGGCCGCATCCAAATTGAGATAGGCTCCGGCAGCGGTAAACGCATACACCGGCACCCCGCTGAGCGGCTGGCCGTCACCGGTGACGGTCACCTCAACATCGGCCATGGGAATATCGATCGGGGCGTCCGTCTGGTTAAACGGTGCCGACCAGAATTGCTGGTTCAGATAATCCACCCGAACCTTGTAAGGTTGA
>Ga0126329_10000258_pt1 | contig 10800 bp, 6 predicted proteins | sample InaspJWI85metaG_FD_104915 | JGI IMG/M metagenome (GOLD analysis project Ga0126329, IMG submission 104915) | Marine gutless worms symbiont microbial communities from Oahu, Hawaii - Inanidrilus sp. 2 OAHU.JWI-85 metaG | ecosystem: Host-associated > Annelida > Digestive system > Unclassified...
GTCCCGTCGGAAAGAATTTTTTCGAAAGCCGGCGAGATCGTAAACCGACGACGAGCGAGCCTGAAACCCTCGACAGTGGACATGCTTGTATTCCTGTCGAAGAACCTCAAAGTGCTAGACGAGAACTGAAGCAGCTGTTGAACTACGCGTGCTTCTTATTTGGCATTTACGCTGATTTCTGAACTGCACAAATTGAGAAACAGTGACACTGGAGTTAAAGTCACATTAAAAATATATAACTTTGGCCTGCTTGTTACAGTTAATGCATGCATACAATAAACAATATAGTTTGTCATTACAGCGCACATAAGGTATCTAACGCTAAAATATTGCACGTAAACAAGTAATCGGTCTACAATATACAATTTGCCGTACATTAGCTCGTTACAGTGTTTTTACATCAACAGTAGTTGTTGAACAAACAGCCGGAAAAGGGTACCCGTTTCAATACCCGTCGGGTACCCGGGTATTTAAATACCCGAAAGTCCGAGCACTAGCCCAGGATACTTCATGGGCTGAAACTCATTTTTTTTGGGGGGGGGGGCTTCAGCCCCCCAAGCCCAGCCCTGGCTACGTCCCTGGTTTCAGCAAGTTGACAAGCAATTCGGCCGACGTCGTGAACTTTTACTCTGCCAAAGTCGCCGCCATGTCTGTCCTACACTGACGCCAGACCTTCAGCGCGTGCCTTGCGTGTCGCGCCTTCGCAAACACGCGGTCGACGTCTTATAAACTGTACTGCTCAACTGGGCAAGTCGGTCTTTGACCAACGTTGCAGCTTATCGATTTCCGAGTACTGCAGGATCATCGGCATCCCAGTATCGCTGCTCGAGACGACGCGATGCCGTCGTCGCGCTTTATAGGATAAGCTGCCATTGTTATTATTGTTACCGATAAACAAGTTCACTTGAGTTTCCTACTCAATAAAACTACAACCTGGCCTATGCATTCTAATTTTCGCTGTGTCGTTTATACATGATCGTATAAAACAACTAGGCAACATGAGTGTGGGGTTCTTCAATGAAGCCGGACGCTAAGAGAGAAAATATTGCAATCACATTGAATGAATCTGACGCATGACCAGACGACGAGCGATGAAATAATGTCAACAGAATGAAAAGAAGCCAGACCCAAAATAATAAATCATAGAATACAGACTACCTGTTGTTTTCCATGTCACGGAAAAAGACTACGGTCCGTCGTTTTTCCGGTCCTGCAGTTTTCAGACTCGGTGTGAGACGAGGCACTGTACGTGCAGCAGCAGGCTGACGACCTGGTCGACTGATCGACCATGTACAATAAACAGTCCGCCTCGTCTCATGACCAGCTGTTTATTGGAATTAACCACCGCTGAAAAATGCGTCGACAATTGACTGATCACCTAGGAAATCCGACCCAATGAACCTTGCACTTACTGTCTTCATTGTACCTCCAGTCCGTAGTTTGGGACAGAGTTCCAGAAGGAATTATCCTATTTTTAGAGATACCAGAATTTTCTTTTAACACTGCAGGGTATAGCTAGGTGGAAGTTCCCATACCAAAATTTGGCTCGATTTGTTCATCCATTTCGATAGAAAGCACATGTGGCAGACACAGGACCATTGCTAGTACCCGCGCTAGCATAGTGTCGCGCGGGTACAAAATTTTCGATGAAGGAACTTTGACAAATTTTGACAATATTCTCAGTGAAGAAAAAATGTAAGGGTCATCCTTGAGTAGCCTACGTCATTGTTGGCGCGCATAGACACTTTGGTCGACATGTGAACATAAACACAAATGCACATCAGGTATTGCTGCCTAATATAACATTACTGCCTGCTAGTATAGTCGACTATACTGCACGGGAAGCGAGTAGCCTATATAGTACAGCGTACGTACATGCCCATTTATTATCATTCATCAGATGTGCATCGTGGAGAACACAGCGGACGTCCGTGAGACCGCCTGGAAAGAGAGGGAGGGAGAGATATATTGATAGTAGGCGCCGGCGCTCGTGTAGGCTATGTAGGCGGCGCCCGAGCATGCGTCTATCGTGATAGAAGAACGATTGGGTCGAGCACAAGCAGTGGAGACGAGAGCTGGGAACCAGGAAGCATAAACACCGACTATAGCCGCAGCGGCGACTCGACCGTGCTGACATGGTCCACCAGGCCGACTGCTGGTTATAGGCCTGTATACCCCGCGCATCGTTCATGCACTTGTTCAGCGTACAACCGCAGGTTCATTACTCGTCGATATACACGAGACGGACTTTTATAGCAGCATTTTAAACTATACGAAATTCTGTTATACTAAGTCCAAGCACAGCAAACGCTGCTACTGGACTTACCAGGGAGATATGATGCACCGTGAAGTTTACACTTTTCACTAATCACGCTGTACGCATCGTCTATGTGTAGGCTGGCTAAAGGTAGGAGGTAAACGGAGTAGGCCCTATAGCAGTTAGCAACAAGCCGCACCGCTACGGGAACTCACAGGCCATATGAGATTACAGTGTTGCCAACCACCCGGCAAATGTGCCATTCCCTCCCTTGCCCTAGCAGAAGCTGACACTCGATTAAGCGGCCCCAGAGTGATGCAAGGCTGAGATGACCTAGTTGGCTGGTTACATACCGAAGACGGTCACCTATCCAAGTGCTAACGGGGCCCGACGTGGATTAATTCGTTCATGCGACGAACGCCGCTAACCCAGGGCTGGAAAAAAAACTAGGTTTAAAAAGGTTTTTAGGTTTTAAGTTTTAAAGTTTTAAAAAAATAGATTTTAAAGGTTTTTGTACGAAGACCGAACACAAGAAAGTACCACCCAAAATAGGGATGGGCGATACTGACGATACCATGATATATCACGATACCAAATATTCACGATACTGGTATCGCCGAGGTCACGACATTGACGATACTGACTATACTACTTAGAAATGTGATGCTATTAATAAAAAAATTATTTATGTTACATATTTACAGAATTTGCATATATTTGCATATGTTACTAAAAGCATATATCCCATCCTTTACGTTGTTGTTAAATGTGTATTGTCAAAACTATGTACCACCCCTCACTATTTTACTTTTACGATACAGTGCCCAGTGCAACACTAGATAGCATTACCAAAGCTGAAATAAAACTACCCCAATAAAAATCTACTGTTCGAGTTCATTGCTCGTACCTCTTCTGGCTAGATATACTGCTATACACTGCTGAGTATACAACCGTTAGCCTCCACAGTTGTTTTTAACTTGTTTCACACCTGCTTGATTCCTCATTGTTGATATTACCACTAGTTGAAGCTACACTTGTCTCTGCACAACGCGATTTTACATTTGTGCTATATACATCTTCTGCAGGTTACACACAAAAGTTATTATACAGAGTTGTCTGCTACTGAGGTGTATACTGAGACGTAACCAGGCATGATGCATGCAGGCTGTTTACAGAACTACAACAACACAACATGAAGATAATTAGTGCACAATAAACCAAAATGAAAGACTGAATTCATTTCGTTTTCTTCTCCAATGTAGCGTCTACTACCTGAAGCAACTGCAACAGGTGTGCGCCACAAAACATAACAAATCCATACACATCTCTTAGGCCTACAGTCTACTTCTATGGCCACATCCACATGAGGATAAACTCAGCAATCATCAGAATGCAACGATAAAAGATCTCCTCTTCCAGTTTCTATCCAACTCCAAACGTGCATTATCAGCGTTGATTTTACTATGCAGATATTTCTGTACACAGCTGATATCACTATCAAGAGTCTGTATTTGGTTTGCGCCAAGGGATTCTACACACGAGTTTTAACATCTGCTGGTTTCTACCAAGAAGTCATTATACCTGCGTTGTTTGCAACCGATGCATTCACTGTGAAGCTACCTGGCGCTCTGAAGCCCAAAAAAGATTATCAACAACAACATTTGATGTAGCGATGAAGGGTCATGCATAAACCAAGCGATTTCCACCTGCAAATTGATTATTACAAGAGCTTTAATTCGGTTACTGCTACCGCAAAACCAGTATCGCTGGCAATATATCCGGTATCGCAATACTTTTTCACGATAAATATCGTGGATGAAATTCTGATTATCGCCCATCCCTAACCCAAAAGCAAATGGTCTATCTAAACACCGTATCTTACTAAAGACAAATCTCCAGTGAGCGAAGGAGAACACCATGTGAAACATGACGATGAAATTGATGAATGTCACAAATCACAATTAAAATTTGAATATGACGTTTATTTATTAAATTACACAATAGAAACAAAAACCTAGAACAACCCAAACTGAGCTTCTGGTTTTTTTTTAGATTTTCAAAAATCTAAAAAAAATCTAGGTTTTTTAAAACCCAATTCAACAGCCCTGCGCTAACCGCTAACCACTACGGCACGCCGCCAACCACTATGACTGGCTGCAGTTGTCGGTGTCATGGTTTCCACTGTTCCGTATTTTATATAGGCTAGTATCACGGTTACGACTTTACAAGAGCACTCACTGATCGTGGCTGGAAGACGATCTCTATAAATTCTGCGTAGCATAGGCCTATAGAAGCCGTGTCTGACTGCGCTGCTGCTGCGTACTGGCGCACACACACGTCATCCACGTCGTTGATTTATCACCGCGCGAACCTTTACCGCGTGTCGACGGACTGGAGGCGAGCTGACGGGTGGGGCTGGCTCGGCGGGCGATGACGTGACACGAACCGTGCGGACGCGGCGGCGTGCAGCGGCGATGTCAGTTTATATCGGAGTCGAATGTCGGCCAGCGCATCGCATCGCCGCCGCCGCCGCCGCCGTTTGCAGCACGAATCCACGCCGCCGCACCGCATCATTGCATCCAACACGATGATTACTCGTCGCTTATCATCATCGTCAGCCCGAGCTGCTGCTGCTGCTGCTGATGCTGACGCCATAGGCGCAGCTACTGTCTGGGGCCCGTGGGACGCGTCGCATCCAACTCCAAAGATCGTGGGGACCAAGTGTATTTGGCACCCCAACTTTTGCAACTGGCTCGTTTTTTCGCTGCAGCGTCGGCAGCCTAACAAATTTCCCCCAAACCTTCTAGCTGTATTCAGGGGGGCAGGAGTAAGGAAGGGAATTGATGGAACGGGTGGAGTAATAGTGGGAGATGGGGAAGGGACGGAGGAGGAAAAGGAAGGCGATCGGCATCCACCCCATTAATTGAAGTCCCCTCCAACTTTTCAGCCGTGGTTGCGCCTATGGCTGCTGCAGCTGCTGCTGCTGCTGCACATCCTCAATGTCTGCTACCTGGCGTGGTTGTCAATTGATCTCACATCAGCAGATAGCCTATACTTCGCTTTGACTGAAGTACCACAGCACTGAGAAATGAGGGATGTTACTTGGAGAAACTTAGACAGAAATAATACTTGTAAGGCACAACTTCGGGTCGTCGACATCAAAAAAGACCAAGAGCACGATGGGAGGACAATATCGCAAAATGGACTGGTTTAATTGAAGGGAGATCTCTTGCTGCGATCAGCTGCTGAAGACAGATCAAAATGGCGGAGGATCGTCCGTGAAGCAGCCAACCCTCGGGACGAAGACGGTTAGCAGACGAGACACCACTGTACCAAACTGCAGTGGCCGACAGCAGCAAACGAGAGTGTGCCGAAAATTATAATAAATAATAAATTTATTTTTTAAACTGCAATCAGCATTTTGCTAATTTCAAACTATAACAGTTTCCGAGTGCTGTTTGCTAAAATTGCTTCTGTATATTTTATCTGAAAAATATATTTATATGGAAATGGAAATGGCCAGCCCAGGGAACCAGCACTGTGCCACTTGTATCGGCATGCTTTCGTTCCCTATTATCTTTAAGTCATGTAGGCCTAACCAATTAGACTTATGGCCTAGCTTAGTTTGGAAGAAACGTTACGTTAATTCCTGTAAAGCAAGTCAGTCTTTTAACGCCCACCTTAGACGTTTGTGTATTTGTGATTTTATCCGCGCAACGCTAGCGCTGTACTAACTATAGCCACGTATCTGTCTGTCTGTCTGCCAAAAGTCGGTTTTCTATTAAAACGTTTAGAAGGATGCGAAGGGATCGAGCAAATTTTTCACACGGAGCATAGATGCGTCTTCGACCTATTCGACACTGTACCGCAAGGAAATTCGGTTCATCCAAAAATAAGGGCACTTCCCTTTGGAGCTCATTACCAAACTCTGGACTAAGAAAACTTCGCACGTCGATCGCTGCAATGTGTTGTCAACTTATAACTCGACAAAGGCGGACGCTCACATCGAAATAAACTGGACCGTCGTCAGTCGATCTAAGTTGACAATACTTGCGACGGTCGACGGCTAGTATATCACAGCGAACTTTTACCTCTGTTTACAGAAGGATGCGCGTGAGGCATCGCGTCGCGCGGGTCCCTCTGCGACAGCTGATACTTGTCTATACCAGTGCTTCTACTCTCCATTTCAAAAAAAATCCCAAGATCTTGCTACAAAAAATCCCAAGATTCAATGAAAATTCTCAAGGAACATAAAACACGCAAATGACGACGACGAATCAAACATTTTACACGGATTAAGCGCGATTTACGTCGAATACTTTTTAAAAATAGAATATAAACCAGAAACTACAAAATGAGTTACGTGACAAGAAAGTACAGAAGTAGACGAACAGTGGACAGTACCTGCCTACCTGACTGATGTATAGGCCGAGAAACATGTCCAGTCACTCCAGTGGTATAAACGGATTACACAGTGAACTTAATCATTCCAAATTCACAAATGTAGATTTTAGAACTTCACGCAAAATTTAGGTTTTTCAGAGACATTAGAAATCCTACGATTTTCCGGTACTGGAGGAACTGGTCTATACGGCAAACGAGACGAAAAAAGATGATGCAGAGTCAGGTCTATGACCAGACAATGTCGGTGTGAAGCGACGTGTGCTCGCCGCATGTTGACGTCACGCGTCCAGGTCACAGCACGTGACGTCATCACGACGCCGCCATGACGTCACTGGCGGCGCCGCTAACGACGACGTCGACGGGGCTGATGCGAGCGACGTCGCCAGCTTGGCGGCCATGCAGCTGGCGGGCGGTCCGTCGTCGCCTGTTGAATATTCATGCCGGGCGCCCGGCGCCGCGGCGCGCCATGCGAATGGGATGCGGCGATCGCTGGTTGGCGCGGCGGCCGTAGCGACGCGTAGTTGAAGCGAGTTGCGAGGCTGCGAACGGCGAGGAGTCGGAAACTCGCCGTTGCTGTTGTGATCTGACGTCGCTGGATCTCGGAAGCCGCGCGACGTCGCGTCGGAGTCTTCCACGGCTGATCGGCGACGACTTGGCGACTGTCGCCGACGACGTCGCCGATATACCGTCTCCTCCGCTCGCACGATAGCGACGCGTCTGAAGTTACCGCGAGCACGCACGCTCATCGCGCTGTCCGTCCGTCCGTCCGTCCGATTATCTCTCGTGTGGCGGCGGCGGTGGCCGCGTCGACGAAGGCGGTGCTACTGATAAGGGCCGCGACGACGACGGTGCCAGCGTCGCGCGCGCCCCTCCATCACTTATCTATCGCGGCTCGGTCTGCATGCAGACACAAGGTGAGATACGTCGCAGTCGCGCTGGACACCTCGTTGTTGTTGTACGCCCCGACAACCGCCACCCAGCGGATTGAATTAAATTACGATCGATTACCGCTTATCAGTGCCATCAGTGACGATAACATTTACTTCTGTGCAGAGCGCATCACCCGGCATCTTGCATCCATCTACCAATAATATACGATCTCCAACGGTTCGCACGAACTTTGAACGCATTAAAGCACCTTTTCATAAACACGGTTTTACGCTGCATAGCATTTTCTGCATAGATGCGGCCCTCCAATTGCTACAAATGTCGCACATTCCGTGGATGTACGCGTGTGTTGGGCAGACCGGTCAACCCTATAAAGATTAAACTGCTGCACCGATCGAGATGCTGTTGGTTGACAGACTCGTGTGGGCATATGCAGTAGATGGGGTGTCCGTGCGCAGCGACGATGCTGCTTTATGTCAGATTACTTTGACCACTTGCTCATTGCTACTGAGATTTCAAGAATTCAGTACAATAGATTTAACATGTGACATTGTGCTCAGAAATGTGAAGTACGTCTCCAACTGTATATGTTTCAGTAAAAGCGTGAAATTAGCGATCTCGTGAAATCACTGAAAATTTCAGGGATTTCGTGAAATTGCTAAGTCACTCAGTACTTTCACGAAACCGCTGAAATTTTCAGTAATTCAGTAATTTTTTGAAATCACTGAAAGTATAAGCGTCGACTTTTTCGCGATTTCACTGATAATGAATAAACGTACATTCAGTGAATGTGTGCAGTCTCAGTGAATCACTGATTTCAAGTTTTTACTGTAACAAATATATTCCCAGCGCCTCTGAAGTTACGACCTGATGGCTCTATACAAATGCGTACATTATTATCATTATTATTATGAAGCATAAACAACACCTCAAAGGGCACTATGCCGGCAGACAGGCGTGCAACTGTGATAAGAAAAAGCTCGGTGTTGCAGAGAGACCGCGCGGCGACCGCGGCGCGCTGTATTTAAAAATTTTGCCAATCGCTGCGATGCTAAATGACGGTCTTCGCTACGCAATGTGCGGAGAAAAACTCCGAGCAATTTTGTTTTCACATAGGCCTAAGTTGTTTTGTAGTGAGTATTTCGTCAGTATCAGTATATTGTTTACTAATTCATACATTTTGACCACTGTTCATTTCAGGTCACATCATATTCATCGCACACATGCGGCCCGTTGCTACACTTGTCTGACGTTTAGTGGTCTGTGTCTGTCTGTGTGTCTGTGCGTTGGACGCATATGTGAAAACAGCTGAACCGATCGTGAGTCGGTTTGAAAGGCAGACTTGCGTGCACGGGCCCAAACAACCGTGCATTAGATGCAGATCCAGATTTTCTCACTGGAATGGCACTTTTGAGGGGCGGCGGTGCGGCCTTTTGGGGCAATTGTTCCTATTGTTTTAATGTCACGTGCACTGACGTAGATTAACGCGGCGAATGGACGTAACATCTCATCTGTGTTTATCTCCTGCGTCGGCGGCGGCGTGTATGACGTCATCGTCGTCTGCTGACGTCATCGTCGGTTCAACGGCAGACCGCCACGATGACGTCATCACGTCGCCGACTGAGCTGGCTGCAGCGTGGCGACGCATTGAAGACATTGCGTTCCGCAGCGAAGCGACCGCGTCGTCACGTGACGTCATCACCTTGACGACCGTCGCCAGTGACAACGACAGTGACGTCACCGCGTCGTCGCCGCTGACAGCCGGCTTGACGTGCGACAATGACGTCATCACCCGGCAGCAACTGTTTCCGGTCGGCCATTACAGTGACGTCATAGCGACGGGCAACGGTGACGTCACGCGGATGATGCTGCCGCCACCTGGCGAGGACGTCGAGACCTACTGTGGAGGTAGCGTCGACCGACAACGATGCACGGACACGTTCAGCTCGCATCATCATCCGCATCACTACGTCGCCAGTTACCAGCAGCAGCAGCAGCAGCAGCGGCGGCTGCTGTTGCCGGCGTCGCCTCAAGTCGGCTTCTCATCGTCGACGTCGGACGCGGATGTGAAGCATCATCTGCAGTTTGTGCAGTACAGTCATGCCGAGCTGGTCGCCGGCTACGAGCTGCCTGCAGCGCCGAGCGCCGACACATTGCTGACTGCAGCAGGTCAGTCGTGCTAGGCGGCGCAACCAGTGTGGCGATGGGCGAGGCCTGGCAAAGTCAGAGAGTCTGGGGACAGAAGTCCTCCAGCGGGGTCCAGAGGCGGAGCCCCAGTGGGCGTATCGGGGAAAAACCCCAAAAACCACCAATATGGGGTGGGCCAAAAAACCTCGACTGTTTTTGAGAGTTGATAACTTTGCAAGTTGCAACAGTCAGGGGTAGGAACGCGTGTGATATGTCAAAAGTTTCCAAATTTCGTCTAGAAAAGTGCGTGAAACTTGAATGTCAGTGAAATTAAATATTCTTTGCGTAGTTTGCATAAATATTCCGTGCTTGTTATTACTACGAACTGAACTGAACTGACCTGGACACGTTCTATTCCCCGGTCAAGTCGCGACGCGCGACCGATGAACGCGGCGTCGTGTATCTGGGCAAGTAGTCCTATATAAGCATATAGGACTATACTTGATCTGGGTCGACTCGTTGCAGGTCAGTGTAGGACAGTTCAGTTCATAGCATTGGCGGATCTAGGATTTTTAGAGGGGGTGACTTTGGGAACCAGAGCGAGCGAAGCGAGCGAGCATTGAGGGGGTCTGGGCTTACGGGAGAATGAAATTTGAGCGTTTGTGAGTTAGGACGTGGGCATGATTAGAAATGTATAAATTGCTTTAACGCATAATAATAACATGAAATAGGCTGCCGCGCCAGGGGGGTGACTAGTCTTCCCCCCTAGAACCGCCCCTGAAATCGCAGGCAGCACCTTAAACGCAAAACGTAGTACCGGCAGAATCATGTTGTAGTGGCGCCACCTAGCGATGAGAAAAAGCGATCAGATTAAACAGACTGGGATTAAGCTGGATTTCGTAGATTAATTGAGTTGTCGTTCTACCTCACACTCGACGTAAAACCACAACTCAATCAAACTAGCTTAATCTCAGTCTGTTTAATATGATGGCTTTTGCTAGAACTGTAATGCAGCATGTGTACTGTAAAATAGTTCGCTAGCCGTTCAACCGATATGCGCGCATACTAGGCAATTGAATAAGCTTACCCAAATCACTAGATTCTGCGATTCGCCCTTATATCGA
>Ga0126329_10000259_pt1 | contig 10792 bp, 5 predicted proteins | sample InaspJWI85metaG_FD_104915 | JGI IMG/M metagenome (GOLD analysis project Ga0126329, IMG submission 104915) | Marine gutless worms symbiont microbial communities from Oahu, Hawaii - Inanidrilus sp. 2 OAHU.JWI-85 metaG | ecosystem: Host-associated > Annelida > Digestive system > Unclassified...
ATCACAAGACTAAGACTTCACATGGCCGACCCGTGTACAAAATCTGAAGTCTCTAGCGTTAGCCGTTGCGGAGATATTACATGGGGTGTAAAATTCTAAAACGGATTATTTGACCCTGACCACGCCCCTTTCAGGGAAGATTTTTCTTCGGCAGGGTGGGACTTGCTATGATAAGTTAATGTACCAAATACGAAGTCTCTTGGTTCACCCGTCACGAAGCTATGGTGGTGCAAAGTGCAGAAAATGTGGTGGTTTGGGGTGGTCAGGGGGCACTCAAGGTCATGGCAATGCCACCATTCAATAGAGCGCATACGACTTCCTAGTCGACTTTAATAGAAACTATGTGTCTGTCTTGTACCATTTTCGAGATATAGCCGGTTATTTGTCGAAAGTCGCCGATTTTGACCACCCCACCTGCATTTGGCGCCCTCGTAGGGGGTGACCCCGGCCGAATTTCGCGGAGATCTTTGGCTTGCAGACACAGACAGACGAACACAGGCCCATGGCTAGTACCGCGGATGGATGCATAGCATCGCGGGGTAAAAACAAGTGCTTCACGTGACTAGAAATCTCTTCGCACCGATTACTTCGGTAACATTTAAACGACTGTGGTGGTCTACTCTATAAAAAAATTTCGGTCGGTTATTTTTGCATGGATCAAATAATATTGTACTGAAGACACTGTCTGGAGTTAACTATTATGAACTGTTAGCTACTTGTAGCAAGTACAGTATTGATGTGTCTGACATGTCATAAAATATTATCAAACAGTCAATATGGAATATGTTCTCTTGTACTGTATAGCGTAGACGTTGATTCTTGAGATTTTATTTTCACTTTTGTATGATATTTGTGTGTTTTGTGCTTTTTTTACTGTGTATGTTTTTACTGTATGTTACTGTCTTGCTGCCTGTTGGTGTAATAAAGACTACTGATGATTACGCGTTTGCAGTTTCCAACTTAAGTAAACTTTTAGCAACATTCGGCCATTCTAGTAGGCCTAGCTGCTAACTGTTGTTGTTTTCTTTCCGTGCCTTGAACTTTGACCTATGACCTGCCTATAGTTGGCATCGAGATAAACCAGCATGACTAATGTCCGTCAAAGGTCATATACTTCTTAATCTATTGCACCGACACACACACATCGGACTGATTGCTGTACCCGGACCACTAAAATAATTGGCAGAAATCGCCGACTGTCATACGATATACTACCAAAACCAAAACTTGTTAGACGGCTGGTCCCTCTGAAAAAAACTGCACAGTATTTTGCGTCGTCAATTTTGCGAAAATCAAAAATGCACCTATCTGGTATAAAAGAAACCCTTGAGTAAAAATGGGGCTACCTGTTTACAGGTCGCCAGTGCAAGTTTTAGCTCCAAATGGGTCTTGGCTCGCTGTATGGGCTGTCGTACATGCAACGATGTGTTGAAGCATGCCAACGACGCCGTCAGTATAGGGCTATCTTCTCCGGTAATGGGACGTTTCGTATGTAATCTCTATTGTTCTCGGAGTTGAGACGATTCGTATACCTTGTGCGGAGGGGTGCGGGCCGCTGGGCGGAGCTGATGTAGCCTAGGTAACGACGTAACAGTAATCATTTTAATGTGTCGATGAACTTTGAAATCAGGCTTCAACAGAGTCGCATAAAATAATAATTCGCGAATTCGTACTAATGCAATGATTCAAGACGTGAATTCGGCATTTTCGCCAGATCAGTCCGCGTTAAACTTCTGCTCAACTGCTACACGGTTGCAGTGCAGCTGACGTGAGTTCCGTCCTGGGTCACCACCCTCCCTCGTCCGCGTTACGAATCGTCCTCGTGCACATCAAATGAGGTACACGAAACGTCTCGCAGTCTCTCCTCCAGCTCGCCTCCGAGACACCGACCTTCGTAGTCAACGGCGACCAGTAAACGACGACGTACGTCGGACGGTGGGGTCTACGTGTTCGCCCGGACTCGCCGCCGACACGGCTTGGCACACATTGATTACGCAGATACAAGACGTACAGCAGTCATCGCCGCCCACGATTCACTAATCATTTATTTACAAGCCGCGCACAAATACCGTCTGTATATTATACCGCAAAGATTACCATTCTACCATTCGTGGTGAATAAAGATTAACATTTTATTATGTCGATAAACTTGGATATCAGGCATCAACAGAGTCGCATTATATTTACCATTATATATACTAGATGCCTGTGTTACCGACTATAGGTAATAGTGACTGGGTCTATACCGCGATAACTCCAAGGAAAGTTAAGTTTTTACTCGCACGACGCTACACTAGCGCGGTATGTGCTATGGTCTGTGTGTCTGTCACAAGTCGGCGTTATATCGAAACCACTGGATGGATCGAACTGATTTTGGCACATAGGCTTTCTTGGACTTATCTTACGCTGTGTTATAAAAATCTGGTATTTCCAAAATGAGGGCACTTTTCTTCAAAAACTTGTAGCAAATTCTGGACTTTTTCTTGAATATGTGCTCACCTATTATCACAGAGTGGAAAAACCGGCAACTGGCCATCGTTTTTCAGAGAAAATGCTTTAGGCAGTGTGTAGTTTACCGAAATGCCGAAATGTTTAAGGTGCGATGGGATCTTTAATGACAACCTCATTATGAACTCACTGCTGAGTTTGACAGTGTAAGAATTTTGAATATCGATTACCATATGGCAAAGTTACAGATAACATAACTATCGTTTCATCTACTCACGTATCGCTTTTATTGCTTGTACAAGTTGCATCTTGACAACTTTTATTGAACTGGCATTAAACGATGCGAATACGATTGAGTGAGTGATTGAATGATCGACTGACACCAATTACGACGCACGGTGAACAATGGCCCGGATTTGCGCCACTCTCTAGTATCCTGTATTGCATACTGAGAGAACAAGTCGTACGGCCGTCAAACCATAACTTGGAGTGCGTGACTGAAACTGTCGGCTCTCAACGTACACCGGTCAGTTGGCTGTACGACGCTATCGATCACATTCGTTATTAGGGTTGTAGTGCAGGCGGAGGAAGTAGGTACACTGTAGGTGGCGTGGCGCAGCGAACGCCAGCGGTAGGTAGCACGATGACGGATTGCCCGTGTTGGCCAGACAGAGCTTCGTCGTCAACGGGCCGGCCGCGGCTCGCTTCAACGTGTTCCAACTTGGCACTGACAACGGCTGCCAGCGCCGCGCGCACCTGCTGCCGTCGACTGCATGCCCGTTGCCACCATTGATCTCTGACGCTGTCGTCGGCACAACCCCTTCTGTCCGTCGCATATTGCCTTCACGCATCGTGGGCGATGCCGCAGAAAATTTCTGCGCAATCGATGCCAGCTCGATAGATCAGACAAACGCTAGCTGCCAGCAAGCCGCCACCGAGTCGCTCAGACTTTACTTATACACCACGTACGAGAATATTTTACGTTTTTTGAAGATTTCAGAAAACGCGTTTTTAACTTTTTCTCAACGTCATTTCAAAAAAACGTAAAAAGTCGTTAGCAAAAGTTCAGTCCTCAATCGGTCGAAATGAGTTCACAACTTCGATATCGTTTTACAGTTAATTTTTATAATATTTGCTAGTTATTATCTGTCTTTATTCCTATAGTTAACCGACTTTTCGTGGCTGAATAGCTTATATGTCGTTAAGAAGCTGCTCACTCACTCACGCCGAATTGATTGAGTGGTCTCTAAAACTACTCAGGTTTATACGTTGTTTTCGAAATCCAAAAACGTAACTTTTATTATTTTGAGTTGTTGCACTGGTTATACTAGTTATGTACTAATTAATACAACTGATGCTGCAGAGCGGGTATATTTATAAAATTTGCCAGTCGCTGCACAGCGTTTCTAAAGTTGTGCAGTACAAAGTAACGGATTAAACAGCACAAATTGAAGTAAATGCAATTGAAGTAAGTTGCACTCACGAAAAACACGTGCCTGCACATTTAGCTGCCATCGTTAAATGCACAGCGCGTTTTTTCTGGTTATAGTTTATACAGGGGCGACTCTCTCGGGACATGTTTGTCCGTATGGGCAATTGTCGGAGAAGGGGGTTGGCAAATGCCCGGACACCACTCATCATAACCTAGCTGTTAAATGCCTCGGCCAATTCGGCAATGTCACTACGTTTTTCACATTTCAATTTCGTGTGGGCTACATAAAACTATAGGTGAGATATTTACGGCTAACTCACATATATCTATTCAACTGTCATTACTATTACTAAATGTCTCAAGTGCACTGTATTGTACGTAATTCACTTGCAGGTATAATTAACGTGCAGTAGAGGTCAGACTTTTGCTTTCAGCAACGAGGCGCTTTATTAACATAAGGACTTGACGAAGAGAAAAAGGCTGCGACATACGATACGAGATGCTATTTTAACGTGCGCTCGAAAGCCAACATGAGTCAGCTTAATCTACCGCACGGAACCGACAACTAAAAAGTGTAAAAACAGAAAAAAAACTAAAAGTAGAAAAACAGATATGCCCAGAAATAACAGTAAACAGTCCTGTGAATCCATATAGTAAATATTTAAGTAGAAAGAAAGGAAGGGCTACAGTGGGAAAGATTTATAGAGAAGGAAGTTTTTAAGCCTGGAAAGAAAGAGTGAGTGGGTGATGGAATACCAAATAACAGTAAGTATGACTGTTGACATGCACACTGAACTGCGGTAGCGATGTACACGGCTGGCCTACGACTGATGTATCATCATCATCATTTATTTGCCGAACACTACAACAGTGCAGACGTGTGTACATCTGTGCAACTGAGAAGAGCGGGACAGCAAGGTCCGATAGGGCATAAACGCTGATAGCTGTCATTACAGAAAGTGGTGATGGCGCAATGGTAGGGCGTCGAGCTTGCGATCAAGAGGTCGCGGGGTCAATTCCTGTCAGGGCACGGCTGCGTAACGACTCTCGGCAAGTTGTTCACACCCGTTTGCCTCGACGCCGACAGTCGTCGTTATTGTATGGAGCCGTTAAACCAGGTGCCTTTACCTTTAAAACGTACATTAGTACGCTAAAAACAATTACGCAACAAGGCAGTCATAGACCGCAGACTCCGCCCCTGTTGCTGCCACCTAATCCGACTGCGAAAAGTGGTCCCGTGCGTCCGTCGCCTACAACGGGTATTCCTACGCGCCGTTTATAGCCAAGCCCAGGGCTGCGTGTGAGCTGCGCCTCAACTGTGCGGCGACGTCGAGCAGCCTTGGCTTGTGTAGATATAACGTCATCTATAAACCGGAAGTACGCAACATGTCACTACGCCGCCAGAGGAGGACCTAGCCACGGTCATAGGTAACATGCATAAAAAATTGGTGAAGATCGGACGCGTGTTTCCGAAGATATGATCGCGGACAGACAAACACACACACACACACACACAGAGACACACACACACAGACACACGCAGAGACAGACAGACACGCTCATCACAATACTCCGCTCCCCCATCGGGGGCGGAGTAACTACACAGGTGAAACGTTGACGCGTTCTCGTCGACGGTTCATGGCGTCAGTTCGATGATCGTACACGACGCGACCTTGCAATCGAACGCAAGGCGTGCAAGGCCGCACGGGGCGCCGGCGATCGAGCGATCGACTGACGTCACGGCCGCGGCTGCCGGACAGGTCCGTACAGGTCCGGCAGTTTGTTGGCCGGTAACTAGGGACCGCTCGCCCCGGCTGGCCCCGGCAGGTGCGCGGTCGCTCGCCGCCGATTCACTGACCTCGACTCCGCGCATATAATGCGGCGGACGACCGCCTCCTCCGCGCTTCTACATCGCCGTTGTTTCGAGTTGACATCGCCGCAGGTGATCGAAGCAATCGCTGGTACGTATGAGTGAGTGGACGTTAACTTTCGTTGTAAAGTTACCCATTTTCCATAAAATGACACTATGTATCGCCTATCTAGACGACTGAAGCAAAAGCGAAATAGTCCGTGAAACTGAACAAGATGACTGCTTAGATGAAATCACAGGCCTACTAGATGATCGATGTTTTAATTGCTTTTGTTTCAGTGCAGTATAATGTTAAACAATCTCGAAGTTTCGGCTATTAGGTTGAAATTATGGCTAAATAAATATACAGATGTGTGAAACCATTAAATTATTTCTGTCACAATAACCAGGTACACACAGGTCAGCCACATTAGCGACATTACGAAAAATTCTGCCAGTTTAATCGTTTCGGCATCAGCTGGCTATAGTACCGTATAAATTATGTTTAGGATTATATTCACTAGCGACTGTAGACACAGCATAAAAGTCTAGTCTTCGTACATCATTACGTCATATTTTAACGACGCTCAGACCAATTATCTCGACATCTAGAGGACCAATCTTCGCCAAATAGAGTTGGTAGATAAACGACCTGAAGTTAGGTTTTCTCTTCCCGTGGCCACCAATTTTGTGGGCCCAATCCACAGAATTGGGTTTGCGTTTACATACGATTCGCTAGTGGCGGCGTACGACAAGAACCGCAAGTGCTGCGCTGGATGCAGGCAAACCAATTAACAAAAATTAACAAGCGACTATATGGGAACATCCGGTCAAGCTACGGACAGGCTTTACTTAGCATCTAGTTTTATAAGAGACATGCCTGTATAATTTGCAACAAGACCATTTCAAACTTGCGGGTGGTACAGAAAATAAAGCTTACCTACCAAGATAGTCAATTGCTGATAGTTTGGCTAATGGTTAAGAAAAATTAGCATACCTATATGTGACTCAATTACAGACAAGGGCTACACTTTGCTGTGGCCTTTGAATTAGCACTATTGGCAGTATAGAGGTCAGCAGCTAGACGAAGACTGATTCATGGTCGATTGATGAACCAGGGACGTCGACGATGGCTACGCCAGAGCTCTGGCAGAGAGATGAGGACCACAGCAGCGTTCGCATCGCATTTAGCAACGTGTGAACACAGCTGGTGGTATCTCAACACTCGGCTGGGTTAGCATCTCGCTCCGAGAAGAAACTGGACGCACCAAACGCGAGAATATTCTCAAGTCTATTGGCCACTTGTATGTCTGATTTAACAGATCGATTTAGCTGCTCTTTAGACAACTGTGAAGACACGTTAAACGTCAACTATGACAGGTGTAGTGACGAATTTTGTTGACAAAGCCATCGACTTACCGTAGAGAAATTTTTACAGTCCAGAGTTCGGGACAAAGTTCCAGAGGAAAGTACCCTTGTTTTGGAGGTAGCAGAACTTCGTTATAACGGATGTAGGATAGACGGACTCATAGACAGACGGACGGACCAAACACTAACCATGTATATACCGCATTAGCAGACTAGTGTCGCGCGGTAAAAATATTCGTCCACTGCATTCAGTGATTAGAATCATTTGGTCTATACTGACGAAACGATGTTAGGACCCCACAAAACAATCACGTATACAGTATTCTCCTGCAGCAGCCACGTTGAGTACACGATTGGCGTTCCATCTATCAATGATGACATCGTTCAACAAGTCAAAATGTTAGACCTTGGCCCGAGGCCACAAAATGTCGGCTTTATGGATCAAGTCCTTGCTAAACATTTTCGTTAAAATTTAGTCGTTGTTGTACAACTTGTTTCTACAGCTGTGCAGCAGCTGACAAGATTTTGATTGACATAGCGCGTCGCGCGGTCCGTCTGCGGTAGTTTAACCATATTTGCCCATCACTGAGTAGCAGTTCAGTGACTGTTCGCCACTGTTATTCTTGATTGTGAGTAAAGACTGGAGAGGTTAGTCTTGATAGCTATAGTTTTGATGGCATTGGCAGTGCTGCGGGAACATGTGGCTGTGGCCTTGGCCTTGGAGGTTGTGGCTTTGGCCTTGTGGATCGTGGCATTGGTCATGGCCTTGACCTTGGGGATCGTGGCCTTGACACTTGTGGCCTTGTTAACATCACTGATCAAAAGAGATCAATAGTACACTAGTCTAATAGAAATGCTAATTATCGTGATGCTGTGACAACAGTTAGGCCTACTGCGAAATTAATCATCTTACCTCATTCGCTTGAAAGTGAAAATGTTACTTTGTGACGCTAGCTTTTCGCATCAGTGTGTTACCTTCTCCAAAGTACTAGAGGTGTGCGAAAATAGTATTTTGACTCCCATTCCCTCCCATTCCGATGACTTTTCCAATTCGCATCCCGTCCCATTCCCGCAGTCAGACTTTGTTCCATTCCCATTTTCCCGACAGCGGTATTCCCATTCATATTCCCATTCCAACAGACAACCAACACAGTTTGCACTATTAATATGCACTTTTGTTCACTATGAAAATCAGAATGTAAACTGAACACTGACAATTATACAGTCATGTGCAAGTGCAAAATGCAGCTGGGAAAGTTATACAGAACTGATGTATACGAAACGTTCCAGTTTTTTTCATTCCTCAATCTTTGTCTTCAGCATGTTTGCCTCACACGCATAACAACTGACAATTGGAAATAAAGCATTAAAGTTATCAGTGTCGTCAAAAACCAAAGCGGGCCCAGGGCAGCACGACTCACGGGCCTCCTACGGGGGACGCAAACGTGCATAAAGTTGACTAGTTTCATTCGAAATACTGTACGAGCGTCGCATAATGACTGACAGATGATCTCTTCACAGGATATTAGTTGCATTTTCTTCGTATCGAAAAACATACAGCTGGGCTTAAGACCACTACAACGGGCCCGGGCCCAGGCCCCGGGTACACGGCCCCCTGCTCCTCCTTCTCGACGCCACTGACAATGATGGGAATGGGAATGTCATTGTGAAAATCGTAATCCTATTTATATCACATTCATTTCCATTCCCATCCCATTCTCACCAACATTTCCGTTCCCATTCCCGTGGGACCCACGGGATCCAAGTAATTCCCATTCCCATCCAATCCAATGCGAACAAGCGGGCGTAGGTAGGCCCTATCCCTCTTTGTCCGAATCTTTAACAGCATCACATACAAATTGAAGCACTTCAGGTTCCAGTTAATTCGGATTTAAAATTATTAACAACGTCTTGATCAAGCCCGTGTTTGTCTAGACTACTAGACGACTCGTAATGACTTGCATTTTTGCAATTTATATTTATTCCCTCTACAGTAGCGCTAAAAGTATTAAAATAAAGTTTTACCAAAGCACTCACGTCATAATACTTAAGTAATGTACCATATTGAAAACTTCTATGCACCATGTAAGTTGTAACCCATGCACAACTCTACAAGGTACCGACGTGGACCTCCTACGCCTCACCGCCGCATTATGCGCATTATAATGAAGTTAAATTTATTTCGCAAAAAACGTTGCCACGCGGCGCCGTCTAGTGAATGCACGTGATTAGCATTTTTCGTCTGACTACGGTCGGTTGATAAGAAGCTCAGCTGTTGCAGAGGGATATCGCGCGACGCGCTATGTCAGCTGAAATTTTCTTCATACACAGCGACTCGTTGATATTGAACTTTGCGACAAATAGGCCTACACGATATTGCGTCACCTACGATGTTTACTTCAACAGTAAGCCTACTGATCTGAACTAGAGCCAGCTGAACGAAGACCGATGGACTTTTTCCATATTGGGCCTACTCACTTCGAGAGCCTTATTGCGGCGCATTTAATACAACAACCGTAATATAACGCGAGCTTGTGATTATCGTGTTGATCATGATATGACAGTTGCCAGTTTCAATTTTATTTTTAACTTTCACTGACATGTAGGCTATGTTTTTATCGATAGCAATATCAAAGAAAAAAAGATAGACGACATGTATGCGGGGCCACAGACTTATGACGATAGTTCTGCCAAAATCTTAACGGATTTTTAAAAAAAAATTACTGGAAGATCCCTTGGTAAATTTGTAGCTAAATGGGTATTGAAAATCCTACCGCACCTTGCACATGTTGCTACTCTACCTCGTGAAACATTAATATTATCAGCAAAACAAACCCTTGACGACAAACTACAAGATAGTGTAGCTGCATATTTAAGGTTTGGTGAGGTTGTTAATAACCAAATTAAGAAAGGTTTATTGCTAAGTGTGTGAGTAAAAAAGTTAAAATCGGTGAATATTTGGCAAAGTTACAAGCAAGAACGTGATTGTCTCGTGCACTTTCTTCGTCTTATAGCAGTGTTGGCCAGGCGCACAAAGTGCATGAGACAACCACGCTGTTGCTTGTAACTTTGCCAAATATTCACAAATTTAAAAAAAAATACTCACACACTCAGCAATAAACCATTCTTAATTTGGTTATTAACAACTCCACCACAGCATCGTTATTTATGCTGTGATTGCACAGCAACCTGGCAGTCAGTCAGCCGCACAAAAATGGCAGAAAAAAGTTTGATCTTTTTTTTCCAGAATAATGTAGACAATTTCATAAACAGAGAGATAAACAAATAAAACTTACTAACAATGCAACAACGCAACGCAACAGTATATTATGTAAACGCAAAAATTACGACGAAACAATAAACACTGCTCAATTTTAACCGGGCTTCATACAACTAACTTTCTACCTTTAAAAATATCCAATTAAAATTTATTGCCGCTATTCTGTTATGCAAAATATTCAACAAACATCTCAAACCACACTCTAAAAGCAAACTAACAACAAAGTAAGGGAAGAAACGCTAAATCATTAAAACATTCTAAAAATAATATAGGAATGCAAGCATAAATATATCTGATGCCGTAAAGCTCGACGTCTGTCCACCCGGCTATCAGGTTCTGCACCGTCACCGAGGCACATCAGACCAGCGCGGCGGAGGCGTGGCGCTCGTGTACCGGGACACTATCAAAGCAACAA
>Ga0126329_10000260_pt1 | contig 10776 bp, 9 predicted proteins | sample InaspJWI85metaG_FD_104915 | JGI IMG/M metagenome (GOLD analysis project Ga0126329, IMG submission 104915) | Marine gutless worms symbiont microbial communities from Oahu, Hawaii - Inanidrilus sp. 2 OAHU.JWI-85 metaG | ecosystem: Host-associated > Annelida > Digestive system > Unclassified...
ACGTAGCCCGGCTCCTGACTAAGCACGCACTGATCCATCCCAGCTACCTACTAGACAACTCCATCTCTCATCTCTCTCTTCATCTCAGCCTTGCATCACTTCGGGGTCGCTTAATCGAGTACCAGCTTCGGCTGGAGTAAGGGGGGGGAATGTCACCTCTGCCGAGTGGCAGGTAACACTGTGTGATCCAATGTAGCACGTGAGTTCCCATAGCGGTGTGGCAACCTTGCGAACTGCTATACACTTGTTACTTACTTACTTACTCTCTACCACACTGTGTTCTCGTGGCTAAGCACGCACTGACCCATCCCAGCTACCCACCAGACGACTTCATCTCTCTACCACACTGTGTTCTCGTGGCTAAGCACGCACTGAACCATCCCAGCTACCCACCAGACAACTTCATCTCTCTACCACACTGTGTTCTCGTGTTAGTACTAGTTGCTATCTTTCGCTGTCTGATAACCGTTTTGTGGCTAGACAGTTAGCCTTGCGGGGTTGTACAAAGCCCATATATGAATGTAATACTGTCGCATGCTGGGCTAAGAACGCACTGACAGATATCGTACCACGGTTGCCTACCATCGTCGTGTATCAATCCATCAGAACTTATATGCAGTGATATGTTCCAGTACTGAACGTATTTACCTCGTTCTGTTTTGGCCGTAACTATGCAACACGTGCCAGTGAAACTATGATGTAGCCCGTGGCACGGGTACTGGAGCTGGTAGATGACGTCATCGCTGGTGTAGTCGCCGTTTTCCGACATCATCGCCGATGCACGTTTCGCAGCAGGTTCCCGGCTAAGGACGCACTGATCGAGGCCGTCGTCGCGTACTGGCTGCGGTCTCGTCCAGCCGGCGAGCGGCGGGAAGCAAATGACCGCCGACAGGATCCAGACGACGGCGATCATGGCCGTCGCGCGCCCCCGAGTCCGGAACTGGGCGTAGCTGACCGGCTTCGTGATGGAACAGTAGCGGTCGACGCTGATCAGGACCAGGTTGAGAATGGACGCGGTGCACAGCAGGACGTCGGTGGCCAGCCACAGGTCGCAGAGGGTAGGAGGCTGAGTTGGCCTGGGTCATCGTCATCATGGTCGCGTAGCCGGTGAGGGCCGTCGCGTCGTTGCACCACCATGTCCACGGTCGACAGCACGCCTCCAGTGGGACGGGTGGAATCGTTTCCTAGCTGGTCGAGCCACTTGTTCCGTGGACGACAAGGTGGGCGACGCCACGTGCGGTCAGGAGGTCGGTTTGTCGTATGAACGAAGTTAACCCACGTCCTGTTACTTAAAAACTTGTCTCCAATAGGACGGGTGGAATCATCTCCGAGTTCGTTGAGCGACTTTTTCGTGGACCCAACGGGCCAGTCCAGGTACGGTCAGAAGGCCTGAGTGGCTGATTATTTACGAAGACTGTGACAGACACAGGTCACAGAGGGTAGAAGGCTGACGTATACCAGAGTTGTCGATGGGTTGGGTTGACCTATAGGTTGGGTTTGGTTGGGTCCACTATAGAAAAAGTACTAAAAATTCGAAAGGATTATGTTGATCCGTTTAAAGCATGATCAGTAAAGAACATGAATAAGTTGATGCTTTGTTGACTAAAAGTACGAGATAAGTTCTGTGTATAAAAATACGTCACTACTAAACTGTAAGCTGCATTGTTAGTTGTATTGGGTCGGGTCGGGTTGGGTCCAAACTTTTTCACTTGTAGTGGGTTGGGTTGGGTCCGTCAGCTGATTGGTTGGGTTTGATCGGGTCACAAGAAATGCACCCATGGACAACTCTGTACTGCCCCCATAAGTATGCGAAGCAGGGTGTATGCAACTGTCGGGCGTCTGTCCGTTTGTCTGTCTGTCCCATCCGGCCGCCACACGTCGCTGCTGCAGGTTTGCTGCTGTGGGCCCGGCGGGCAGGATTCATCGATCGACTGCTACAGCAAATGCGGCCAGTGCCACGTTGTCAGCTAAACACAGACTTGTTAATTCAGTTTAGTTTTGCTTATTCGTTTTTATATTTGATTGTACTTTTGCTATCACGTTGTGTGGATTAAAAAGTGCGGTCGTCGCTGCTCTTTATGTTTATATGAGAAACAGAAACCTAACAGGGTTGAAAAATGGCTGATAAGCCCGTAGCCTGGGCTCTGGAATGCCCCAGCGTCCGCTCAGTCGCGGATAAATACTAATTTGCCGGCATCGGTAAACATGCGACATTATTTGTTGACGGAAAGGAGAGGGACGCCAGAAACCGGGACCTGCGAATTCGGGACAGTCCCCCGCGAGACAACTGCCTGCCCCAAAATATCGCCATCCTGGACATCTGCCCCATTACACCTAACCGTAACCGGCACATAACCCTAATAACTCGAACTCTAACTCTAATAACCCTAGCTGTAACCTAAACACTAACTCTATACAACTCCAAATCCTAACGTTAACAACGGGCTGGTACCGTACGTAAAAAAGACAGTCTGTACTTTGCGATAGTTTCGCTGGCCGTCGATTTCCCAAAAAAATGTTCGCTGTGTGACGCAACAGTAAAAGTGTATAATTATCATTTTCTTCATTAACGATACCGGTACAGTCATTTCGTGTGACGGGGACAAATGTCCGGGAGGGGGCAAATGTCGAGATACGGGGCCCGCACGAGTGCCAGGCAGACGGTGATGGATTGAGGGGTATTCCGCCGGGAGGAAGCCCCCGATCGCGTGGACAGCAGACTTCGCCCGTCGTCGATCGAGTTAATTCGTTGATACGGTATAGGCCTACGACGACGACGTCGCTTAATGCGACCCTTGTGTCCAATGCACGAGATTAACCACAAACAAGCTGTGTCCGCTCAGCCGCCAAACAGTGCTGCGTGGCCTATACAGTCTGGCTCGGTAGCCGAGTGGTTAGCGTGCTGGACTCAGGCGCAGTACGGCCCGGGTTCAAATCGCAGCCGCGACGCTGTCCGGTAACAGTCTTAGGCACACCCATTGTGCCTCTGTTCACCAAGCAGCGAAATTGGTAGCAGCCATCTTAAGGGTGGTGAGTGTAACTGCGGGTCTGGCGGAAAGTAATGGCAGCCTACCGCCGGGTTTATGACTCACGTCACCTGCAGGCTGACTGCCAAGAACCGGGATCAGCTCCGAAACCCTATGCTCGGCAATCGACTATGGGCTACCTTTACCTTTTTATTTTTTATTCCACGCATCTTTTTGGGGAGATTCCCCCAAAACTTACAATCCCCCCTAAAGCGGCAGCCAAATTGTGTGCGCTAAATCCTGAATTAAAAACGTATCACGGAAACTTACTTTTAAGGGACATTAAACGCATAAAATTATTCGTCATTAAGCAATCTGAAGGGTGCAAATCTACGCCTAAAATGCACCAAAATGCGTTTGTCGGCCGAGCTCCGCCCGGACACGCTGAGCGAGCTTATGTGCTCCCGCTTATGCGCTCCCAAACTCCCATTAGCCGCGAATGGGGGCCTACTTCTCACGGAGGAGGGGCAAATGTTCTTTTTTTCTTCTTCTTGGCGATTGCGACTCTGCTGATTTTAACAACTATAGTTCCACCTATACCACACGATATGATACGAGATGCTATTTTAACGTGCGCTCGAAAGCCGACATGGGTCAGATAAATCTACCGCACGGAACCGACAACTAAAAAATGTAAAAACAGAAAAAGTAAAAAGTAAAAGACGGAATATGCTCAGAAGTAACAGTAAACAGTCTTGGGAATCCATGTAGTGAATCCTGAAGAAGAAAAGGAAAGGCTGCGGTGGGAAGGATTTGCAGAAAAGGAAGGTTTTAAGCCTGGAATGAAAGAGTGAGTGGGTGATGGCAGAAAATGACCTATAAGATTCTACAGTTAAATGCTATACACCTGAAGTCGCCAAAGAATAATAACAGGAAGCCGTCATATCTAGCCAGTCAAAGGCAGCCGTCGGCGTACGACTCCCAATACGGACCTACTACTATACGGACTTGATTTCTTTCATTTATAAGAAACAACTTGCCTGTATCCTGTCTTCCGGGAGATCGGTCTTGAGAGACAGAACCTCGCGCTGATAAACGTCGGGATAGTGAGCGTCCTTGAATGCCTTTTCCAGCTCTTCCAGCTGGTAGCTGGTAAATATCGTCCTACAACAAATTAGAAAAAAAAACGAAAAGGATATACCGGATTCTTTACACGCCGAAATATTTCGCAGTAAAACCGACGCATTATTAGGCAACATCGCATGTATGCGGTCTGTTGCTACACATATCGCACGTTCAGTGGTCTGCGTGTCTGTGTGCGTTGGCGTCGCCAGCTGTGGGGCACTGGGGCACGTGGCCACGTTGATGCGGTCTTATGTCTTATTTTTCATTTTATTGAAAAAAAACGAAAAGGATATACCGGATTCTTTTGTAACACAGTGTAGCCATATTTTGCGTTATTTTACATATATGACTTAAGTTATATTTATGTCGTTTTGTGCCCCTCGTCACGCCCAATCCTGGCGCCGCCACTGTCTGTGTATTGTGTTTGGCTCGAAGGTGCCCTGCAAAAACGGATGAATCGATCGGGATATCGTCTGGGGAGCTAGGGTAGACTCGCGTGGGCTCAAAGAACCATGTATTAGATGGGGCGTACATTGGCGCGACCTGGCGAATATCATTGAACGATCCGTGCTCGCCGCGATGCGGTCTTATGTCAAATTACTTTAATCACTTGTTTTGCTTGTTCGTGGTAAAAAATGTTATGCATTCTTTTATATAAAATGCTTTTGTTTAATTCGTATTTAATTACATTATTATTAGCACACTGTGTATAAAACAACTTAACACTTGAATTTTGGTTATAACTTTGGCAAAACGTAAACGGATTTTAAAAAAAATATTGTTGGCTTCTCAAGTGTTATGGCAAAGTGAGCAACGTTGAAGTCAGATCAAGAACAGGAATGGCAAAGCTGGGAGAAATAATTAAAGAAAGAAGACTCAGATGGCTCGGGCACGTGATAAGGATGGAGGACTGCAGAATATGGAACCAAGCTTTAAACTGGAACCTTAGCAGCATGAACAGGAAACCAGTAAGACTCCCGGAAAACTGGCAGGACATTATCCGAAGGGATTTAAAAGACATCGGATTGATGTTCTGGGATGAAGCGAGTGAATTGGCACATCCCAGAAGCAGCTGGCGTCAACGTGTGGCCCAATGTGCCTCCGACACGGGGTGAACTCACGTCTCGGGTCATGTCTCATCGGAATTTTTGTATCTATCTATCTGTCTCCCTGTCTGTCTGTCTATCTGTCTATTTATCGGTGAAAACAAAGTTGTCGATAGTAACCTGTGTCGTCGTTTCTTGTTGCGTTTTGCTGCTGAGTTCCCGCCGTTGATTCCCTTCATACTGCACGAGTCTTCGTCCACATCTGCACTCGGTCAGTTTCAGCACAAACTTGTTAGTTACGTTGGAGAAGATGTGAAATAATTTCGAGGAACATAGGTCAGCGCTAGCCGCCATTGTTCATGATGTGGGAGAGTTGCGGTCAAAGCTATTGATCAGGGGCCCGATTTACAAAATATCTTACGATTTACGATAATGACTTACAACGTGCTTAGATTTCTGTCAGGAATACCGTAAGCTAATGTACGAACACTATATCAGACGATTTTACGATTTTGCAAGTGAATTGTACCCGATAAAAGCCTTGCGTCCTTCGTAAGATGTTTTGTGAATGAGACGTCTATCGTAAGTCGATCGTAACTGTGGCATTATCGTAAAATAATCGTAAGAATGTCGTAAGATATTTAGTAAATTGGGTGCCACTTTCCTGCGCTACAGGCCTCGGCTGGCGCACCTGTAGGGCTATCGGTGCCTGCGTGGGTGCAACCGTGACAGCCGCAGCCTGCGTCGCAGTTACAACCACGACGCGCTGGCCAATCACTACAGGTACATGGAAATCCCACGCATGCATCCATTGATAATTCTGCAGCGACTGTAAACAGAGAATCTACTGCAGGCACACAATCAGCTGATGCGGCTGTTCTGTTCGACGGAAGTGCTCCTACGAGCGATGTCAACCACCGAATCGCTACGGAGTTCTGTCTTCCGACGACGATCGAGCCGGGCACGATGAACCATTCGTGCCAGTCGTGTCGAGGCGTGCCAAGCGCCAAAGACAGCACTCAAGCCAGGCAACTGCAGCGACGAATACTCGGGTTCGATCATCACCACCAGCAGCATCTCTGCGACAAGATATGCCTCAGCGACGCACGTTTATGTACGGAAAGTCCTCCGCAGTGGGAGCGAAAGTTGCGGCAGCTCAGATAATCCCACGTAAGGCTATTTTCTGTCTTGACAATTTGAGTCGAAGCTGTTCGGTAGATGACAGTCATCAAATCGTTTGTGTCGAGTTTGTCTGTCGAAGTGCTGTCATGTTTTGAAGTGAAGCTAAGGCGACGTCGCGGTGAAAGCGAAGACGATGTGGCGTTTCGTGTCGCCATCAACGCAGACCGTCGTGAGCGCCTACTGAATGAGTCAGCCTTGCCGAATTCAGTTCTGATATCGGACTGGTTCTTCAAGCCGCCGGCTGATCTGCGGGCTGATGACAAGCGCAGACGTGTAGTTGACCAGTCGAATATTCCATCGATATCACAAACGACCTCTACCGCGGGAGGTATTAAAGCGCGTTCTGCTAATCCGGGCTCTGTTGTTGCTGAAATCAATGCGAGCAATGAGGACACAATTGTCGTAACCAACATGGAGTCCCTGTCTGAAGAGGACTGTGATGGAGAGCATGGTCGACAGGGCTCTTCTCTCAACCAGTGACCATGGCTACCGGCCTTACCGCGGTTCAGAGTAGGGATCCCACCTCTACTCATCAGTCTCTCGCTATAGTTAGTTATAACATGCATAGTTTCCATCAGGGTATTCCAGCATTGGAGGAACTATTGGAACATAATAGTACCCCAGATATTATTTTAGTCCAAGAGCATTGGCTAACTCCTGCTGATCTCTGTAAATTTGATGACCTATTTCCTGATTACTTTTCGTTCGGTAGTTCCGCAATGACAAACCAAGTTCAGTCTGTCATTTTATTCTGTAGACCTTATGGCGGAGTTGTGTTACTCTGGAGAATAAAACGTTGAAACGTTCACAAGAAATTAAACGAGTACGCGCCTCTCGTGGATCGTTCGGACGGCCGTCGCGTTTAAGCGACTAATCATCGAGCACGATGCGCAATATTATTGCGGCGACGGCGGCGGCGCGTTCGCTAATCTAATTGTGACGCCGCCGCCATGACTGATGCAACGGCGCCATTTTCACGGCCACAGCTGCTGCTGCTGCTGCTGCTGCGAGTGTCGAGTGTAGGACATTTGCACCCCGGACGTTTGTGCCCCCGCACAGCAGGTCCTGGCCCCTGACATATATTAATAAAAAGGTAAAGGCAGCCCATACTCGATTACCGAGCGTAGGGTTCCGGAGCTGATCCCGGTTCTTGGCAGTCAGCCTACAGGTGACGCGAGTCATACACCCGGCGGTAGGCTGCCATTACTTTCCGCCAGACCTGCAGTTACCCTCGCAACCCTTAAGAGGGCTGCTACCAATTTTGCTGCTTGGTGAACAGAGGTACGACGGGTGTGAACAGTTTGCCTAAGACTATTACCCGACAGCGTCGCGGCTGCGATTGGGTACAATATTCTCAAGAGAAAACTGAGAAATCTTCGCACGTAGAAAGTCACTATCGTGAAGCGTTCTTACGATAAACTAAAGAGAATCTTATGATAAATCGCAAGACGGCCTATTTTATAAATCGGGCCCCAGTCTTCTCGAACGGGCTTCCGACCTCTGTTAGAAACATTGAACTGTCGCTGAACCGTTTCCTTCGAGAACTGAAGAGATTCTACTTACACAGAGCTTGTCAACTAAATTTAAACGTGACCAGGCGCACTCGTGGCGGTCATTGCTACAATTGTTCGATTTATCTATTGTTTGAATACATGTGCTGGCAAGATCATGTCAAAATACTGCTTTCATTTCAGAACTTGAATTTTAGTACAAATATAATAAAGAAACTTACGTGGAAGCATTTTGTAGATATGTTAGTCATGAATGGAAAACTATCAGTCTATTAACTAACTCTTGTGTAGCATATGTATAGTGTTGTATTTTAATACGTGTCTGTGTTTTGCGTTTTTAGTTGTGTGTTTTAGCTGTAGAGTTTATGTTTTCTTTGTATGCTGTGCTATTTCGGCGTAGTAAACAATAATAAAATAATAATAAGAGCGCGCGAACATCAAAATTTCCGAACTAAACTGAACTCATTGCTACCGGTTCTCATTGATACTGGTGTTAAAGATAAAGATTATTAAATATAGCACCGCGCAAATCTGCCCCCGAATCCATCGCTAACCCCTACCTAACCCCAAACCCTAACCGCCACTCAACCATAACCCGAACGCTAAACTTTAACCCTAAGTTCCGTAAGCCGGCGTAACTCCCCCTAGCAGGGAGCAGATGTCCTGGAAGGGGGCAAATTCCTGGTCGGTTGTTGCTGCTGCTGTTGCATGAATATAACGCTGCAGTCTGTCGGGCGTAGCAATTAGCAAGCTGACGCTAACTCCCGCTGCGTGCGATACCATTGTTCATGCGTTGTTATCACACTCATTCACGTGACAGGCGATCATGTCTTGGACTTGATCGTCCGCGACAATAAAATATGCTCATATAATAAAAATAATAATAATATTATTATTATTAACGACATCAACAATAGCAGAGCATTTGTATAGCGCCGTAAAGTCCGAGGACACAGAGGATGCGTAATAAGAAAACTTTTCTGCAAAGTGCGACGCCATAACACGTTTAATTGCACGTAATTGAAATTGTGAAATTGTGAATCTCTTGCAAACGGAATCTGTCATTATCATTATTATTGTTGTTATTTTTTAGCCCACCGGCACAAAGCCGCAGGCACGAAAACTACGCTAGACATACAAAATTATGGTTGCAACGGCAATTTACTCTGTTACCATGGTGTTATGGAAAGAAACCGCGTTGTTGTTATTGATTATCAGTTATTAACTATCATTACTAACATCATCAACAACATCATCTTTGTTGTCATGTACAGATCATCTTTATTTACTTGCCAAAAGGCCTATTAAAGGCTAAGAGAGCTTTTGTAGTTTTAACCTGAACTTTAAGAAATACGTAGATATATTTTCACGCACAAACTCCCTGACATTTTATCATGCTGTCGAAAATAAGCTAAACTGCAAGAGTCGACCATGCAGCTAACAACATTGCGCGTGAAGCGCCTGTGTTAAAGCTAATTCACACCCCAGACACGACAAAACCGTCTTGTCTGTGTCGCGTCCGGTACGGCGGTGTGAACTGGATTCTCGACAACTCAAGACTGTCGCCGACAGAAAATTTGAAGTCTGAATACGTTCAAAGCAATCGTCCAATTCACACCGGCACACCAGACACGACACAGACAGGACAGTGTTGTCGTGTCTGGCGGGCGATGTGAATTGGGCATTAGACTAAATTCAACAACATTCTGTGATTTACACGATAACGAAATTCTAATTGGACAGTGGCTCTTGCCCGTTGCTGTGTCGCATTTTCAATTCCGTAGTTTCACATGCAGACAATATCAACACAGCTCAAAGCACTTCAATACTTACTTATTGCCTTCCGAGCATTGACACTGGTGCAGATTGTTTGCACATGGTCCAGCTGATGCCGCTGCCATCCCACTGTTGCCTTATTAAAATCCAGACTGATTTTACCTTTCTGGTACCGATATTCACAGGTTGTCCCGGATAAAAGTCATCTATTATCAATGTTTATGTTAGCTTGCGCTTCCGCTGTGCATAGTTAGTAGGGGCCTATGCATTTGACACGTTGTGTGTCTCTTTTTCCTTTGTTTTTTATTAATTGCTTGTTTTTGAAGCTGCTATTTATGCGAATAAAGATGTATATAATAGTGGTTATTGCAGACGTCGGCAGTAGGATATTGTTACGGGCGGCCCAAGCATCAAGCGACAGACATCGGTCGGTCGGTCGTACTAGCCGCTCCGCTCCGTTCCGTTAATCGTCGATTAGCGCTAATTGTCGTCTTCCGGTCCGGCAAGTGGTTGCCCGGCACCAGCTTATATCGCGTCTTAATTACCCGCCGCCAGGGGGCCGACACAGTCGTAGTCGTGTCGCCGTTCAGTCTTTGAGTGATGCCAACAAGAATTACATTATATTCTTCATCTTTATTTCACCAGAATGAATATGTCCCGGTAGCAAAACAGACGGAAAATAATAAATTAATTAACTTAACGATAAATATAAATAGTCAACATATACAGCATGACGAAGTAGGAAACACGTGAAATCATACAGCCCAAAGCAATCTCTAGCTGTACAGTGTCATACTATATATACACACACACACCCGTTTAACGGCCCTTTTTCCGGGACTAGGCCTACCCGGATAAGCCGGTACCAGAAAGGTAAACCAGTCTGGATTTTACTGAAGCAAGAGACAGTGAGTGGCAGCGGCATCAGTTGGGCCATATGCACGTCTGCACCTGGCTCCAGACAGATAACCGTGCCAGCACCCCACCACTCAGTTTTTACAGGCCCGATGCCCTTCCTGCCGCCCAACCAACAGCGTCAAAGCACTAAAGGCCATTGTAAGTATGTCATACTATACAACTACCTCAATTTATAAATTCATGACATACAGCGCTTACCGATGCACAATATCTTAAGTAAAATTTACTCTGAAGAGCAGCACCAACACCAGT
>Ga0126329_10000261_pt1 | contig 10769 bp, 8 predicted proteins | sample InaspJWI85metaG_FD_104915 | JGI IMG/M metagenome (GOLD analysis project Ga0126329, IMG submission 104915) | Marine gutless worms symbiont microbial communities from Oahu, Hawaii - Inanidrilus sp. 2 OAHU.JWI-85 metaG | ecosystem: Host-associated > Annelida > Digestive system > Unclassified...
AGCTGATGCCACTGCCACTCACTGTCTCTTGCTTTAGTAAAATCCAGATTGGTTTTACCTTTCTGGTACCGGCTCACCTGGGTAGTCCCGGAAAAGGGCCGTTAAACGGGTGTGTGTGTGTGTACTGAAAATATGGAAGCATGGCATGTCTTCAGCGCTTTGACACTATTGGTTGGGCATTATGTAGAGCATCCAGTCTGTAAAAAGTTGAGTGATGAGGTGTTGGTGTAGTTATATGACTGGAGCGAGTGTACATTGTTTGCATATGGTCCAGCTGATGCCACTGCCATCTCCATCATCTCTTGCCTCATTTAAATCCAGACTGGTTTTACCTTTCTAGTACCGGCTTACCCAGACTGTCCTAGAAAAGAGGCCATTAAATAGTAGCAGTGGTAGTAGTAAATGAAAATATGTTACCACATCATTATGCAGACAGAATCCAATAAAAACTATGTTATCTGCAAGTTTAACTTGTTTCTGTTAATAACATCACAAGTAGGCCTATTGCTACATGATTAAAATATAGTGTTTATTTAATGACTGATATCTGACAAACAGAATGCTGATATAAAGGTGAACTAAAATCAACTGTCAATTCGTCGTCCTTTCCTGCACTGTAAAAAAATAATCTTGTTTAACACAGTACAAAATACTGAATCAGTCCATCATGTATACCGTTTAATTATGGTTAAATATGCTAAATATTTAAAAACCAGTTACCATTTAAATGATTAAACGTTTAAATGTGTGGATCGCTGCCCTCACCACATGCTCATCTGCTGGCGCTCTGGGTCGCTCGCCACCTCGAGGTCCGCCGTGGTTATAGTCGCGTCGTGCAGGCTCGTTGGGTGGTGGCGCCACTCGTCTAGATGACAGAGGGTTTGGCGTGCGACGACCTTCACCCTCCTGAATCTGCTGGAAGTTGCGACGCAGTGTCGACTCGCCGGGAATCTGAATAACCGAACTACAAACACAAACATTGTTTCAATGGCCATTTTCAAGATGCACCTATTGTCCAAGCCGACTTCACGTTAATGATGATAATGACCTGTGCTACCTGGTTGTCCCCAAGATTATCATCCCATAGTTGTTCCACAAAAGAATCTAACTGGTGCTGTTCTTCGCCTGCCAGATGCCCTTCCAACCAATGTAGGCTCAAAGCACTGACGAAAAACTCAAAGCACTAATCAGGAAGTCACCCACTGGCCTCACCCTTTCCATATCCAACAACTGACTACCAAACTTCCTTTATGCCAGCTCTATAACGCCAGTAACAGCAACAGATACACGTGGCAATACAAAACTGTAAACATAATATGTTTATATCAAAAACAGTTACACTGCATCCTCTACAGCATCCTGGTTTACAAAACAAGTGTAATGATGACTTATGGAGAGCTGCAAGAAAGCATTATTAAAGAACTGAAGAAAGAGTTATTAAACTATTATGAATCAAAAAGCACAATAAACATGATGACTTTAGCCACTAAACACCTGTCAAAGGCACAATAATATAATATTGCACACATAGATAAGAAAACTTAAATAAAATAAAACCACAAAAATATTTAGTCACTTCACAAAATTATTCATTATCAGCAGTTGTTTATACCTTGGTTCACCGTCTCCGATTTGATCGTCGTCATCACTGCCGACTCCAAACTCATAGTCAGTTTCGTGATCATCGGCTGCAACAAAATCAGCACTGAACATTAACAAAGTGCTGACAACAAGGCAGCTGCAGCTATTAGCTATGTCGTCTAGTGTCAAACTCAAAAGGTACCAAGACACGACTTCTGGCACTTATTGTCACCGGAGCAACATGGAAATGGTACTAATCAACTCGCAAGGTATGATTTCCTAGCAGTGTTTTTAGGTCAAGGTGGAACCACTGTCGAGATGACAGACTTTAAAGTTATCATCCCCCCCCCCGAAAAACAAGAACGCAAAGAAGAACAATGCCACAGTTGCCGCACAGTATCCAATGAGCTGCAACGTGACAAAAAAAATCAACTCTGCAAACTCTTGGCATAATTTACACACGTGCCTTCAGGCTGGCCAACAGTACTGTGGATATCAGCAAAAGCACCCCATGGCAAGCCTAGTTAGTACTGTGACTGGTGACCATTTCTTAGATACATCAGCTTTCTTAGTGTGAAACCAGCAACCCAGGATAATTCAGTCTCCTATTGTCAGAAAGCTGAAAAATGACCACTGGCCAACAATAAGTTAAATGGGTAAAACAGCACACCACAATTTATAAGTCACACGATTCATTTACAATGCTACATTGTTGATGTCACAGCACACCACAATTCAGTCTCCTATTGTCAGAAAGCTGAAAAATGACCACTGGCCAACAATAAGTTAAATGGGTAAAACAGCACACCACAATTTATAAGTCACACAATTCATTCACGATGCTACATTGTTGATGTCACTTCAGCACAGCATTAACTGATCAAATCCAAACACTCCGGCAAATGTGGAGAATAACAGACTCAAATACCGCAGACGAAGCATACAATGCTCATACCTACCTACCGAACTCCATTTCAAAGGACAGTTACAGGTAAACATGAACTGAACTCCTCTTTAGTTTTCTTCTTCCTCTTGTTTCAGAAGAGAAACTGTAGGGGATAAACGACACTGGCATAGGCTTTTTATAACAATAGTCTGTGAAATCTTGTCCACAACAATGAAGTTCACGGGCTGTAAAAGACTGCAAAAAACTTGGCTAGCACAAAAAAAGTCTAAAATGGCAAAGTCCAGGGCTTTAACAAAAAGTTTACTGCCACCAAATCACAAAGACGTAGAAATCGGGGACTACTCACGCCGTCGGCTACGTCGGTGTCGATCAATGTGCTCCTTGAGCTGGATGCGGACTTGACGCTCCGTCGGTTGATCTTTGATGAACGGATGTTTCAGCAGCTGCTCCGTGCTCGGCCTCATCGTGTAGTCTTTGATCAGACATACCTCAACAAAGTTGTGAAACTTCTTCGGCCTTGTACAACACAATACAACCATTAACTGCTCGGCAGACTGTATGTAAACATAATAATTTACTAATATGCATAACAGAGTGGGCCAAAAATAACATATACAACAACAATACTTTGACTATCTACCATGTTATGTTTATTAAAGATGCACAATGGCAGAGACCATGTTAAATATTCATACTCATTAAACACACAGTTATACAGTTATCTTTCTTCAATGTATCAAAAATGCATCGAAGCTTAAAAATTGATAGATGAGCATCAGTGGGGTAGATGTTAATGGCAAAGGCTTTTGCAGATTATGCTAATGCTATCCACAGGCAAAGAGCTCTTAGCACGATGGCCAAATGCACACTGTAAAAAAATTTCCTATGTACAAGCACAATTTCCCATGAATAAACCAAACTGCCACACATCTAATCACCCAACATTCTGTGATTCACCAGCATAAGATTGATTCTGTTACTGTTGCAACACGTCACTTAGAAAGTCAAACTGTCCAATCTGCATTCTTCATTTTACTAGTTATTTGCTATATTTCAACGCAATGTCACTAACCATTTCTTTGACTTGAGTCGAGGCGGTGGATTACGAGGAATGAGAAATAACGCCCTCATTGGATGCATATCACACAGGGCTGCAATGCACATAACTCTATGCTATTAACTTGCAATAACATAACTAATTTAAAGTTTAAAAAACAATTAATAGTAAAATGCTGTTAAATGGGCTTTTAGAAATAGCACAATTTCTAATACAAAATGTGAAAACTAACTGCTAGTTTATGACAATAACTTTAATGAAGTATAAAACACCAAATAACCTACTAAATAACAAGAGCTTTGGCTTTAAGAATGAAGAGCCAAAATGCACACTGGCCATGTCAGGGCACTGCTAATTAATCATAACCACATAATGTTAGAAAAACAGATTTAAACGAGCAAACAACAAACAGACACCAAACAGCAGGTTTTATACTCTCCTTCTTGAACAACATGGCCAGCCAATGATTTAATGCTGTTTAAACAATTCATGACAAACTGTGCTATGATAAAATTAATACCAGAGGCTATAAAAGTACATACGTGGTTTGCCTTCTGCCATTTCGATGGATGTTATTCCAAGTGACCACAGATCACTCTGAAATCAGTGTCAATAATTCAAACCATTAAGAACACATTATCAATCAATAAATCAATCAATCAATAAACCAAGCAATCAATCAATTAAAACACATTTCTATATGTCACTTTATGTCAGTTGTATACCCAAGCGCTGATGGGGAGTCAGCTAATGTACTAAAATAAAAAAATGAAACTGAAAAATATGAAAAACCAAAATTAAAAACCATTGTGCTTAGTAGATCTCAAATGAGTACTAGTCCATGACAGCAATACAGAGGTCAGAAGGCAGTACAGTTCAAGTATTAAGCATGTAGCCATGCCATTCGCAGTTATCACATAAACGTTCTCTCTGCACAAACAAGAGACGTCTCTTACAGAATACAACTGACACAAAATTCACAAATTGTTCTTCAGCCACATGTAATTGGCTTTGGTTAATCAGCAATGGGGCAATCTTTCCCAGAGTTACTTCAGGTCAGCTGAGGTCCAAGAAGGAGTACCTTTGGGTATAAATGGAGCAGGTTTTTACAGGACACATGCCCTTCCTATCACACAACCATCAGCATCAAAAACTCTTATGGAAACTGGCTGTTGTTGCTGCATATCCATATACCAGTCATGCAAAAAACTGGATCTTAATAACGACTTTCAGAATTCTTACATTATCAGGCTCGGAAGCAAATTTGCAGTTAAGTCATCATTAAAGACCCGGTAACTTGTACACATATTACCATGTAAAATATGCTGCATCTTTTTGGTGAACAACAGCATAGTTTTTTGGTCACCTGGAAAATTCTGATTAACTGATAAATACTCAGCAATAACATTAAACAGAGCATGTGCTGTCACATAAGGCATAAAATGTAGCACTATACTTACACGATTATCATACGTAGCATCAGGATCTTCATCACATGCAATCACTTCAGGAGCCATCCTGTATACAGAAGAACACACTGCACCATCTGCATAACTTCTTAATCCTTATGTTCATGCTCACACTTTGCAATCATTTCCTTTTATAAATTTGCAATTATCTGTGCATTAATCTGTCATGTGGCTCCACCCTTTGCATACTGCAGAAAGAATGATGTGAAATTCTCTCTTTTTGTCCATATGCTTTTTATTGTTATCTCAAGTCAAAATCCCAGTTTTCACCTGAAAGCATCTCAAAATCCATTCGTTTTACCTGCTTTCAACAATCTCTCATGGCTAACTCAGAACCTCCAATGTAAATATGCCTAAATAATTATGGTGCTTTGATAAATGTCTTACTTACAATAGGCAGGTCTTTTTAGCAATGTGCAATGCCATATTCTAGAACTTTTTCTAGAGCACTAGAAGAATTCAGCTAGCTATCCTCCCCAGTGCAACAAAGAATGTATAGACATTTTGGCAAAATACCAATATATGTTAGTAAGTTAAGTAAGTAAGAAAAAAAACACAACAGCTCACCAATATGGTGTCCCAATGAAAGTGTTACGTCGGCCAACAGTTTTATCTAGCTGTGCACTGACTCCAAAATCAACTGCATTCCACAACTTTCATTACTGTAACAATTCTATTAACATGTACACATTGCTGTCCAAAATAGCAACGCAACAGAATTTTTAACAGAAACTTTTTTCAATCACTGCAACTGTTAACGTGTGGCCAGAAATGTAATCAAAGATATAATGTCACATGAGCTACTTGTTACAGACATCAACTAAGCAAGATTTGAGTGTAGCAGACAACACAATACATGTGCTGATTCTAAATTCTGAGTGACAGATAGTACTACTATCTCATATATGCCACAGCAGAGTCTTAGTCAAGTAACACATCTGTAATGGCGTCCTCACCATTCCTGCTAGGAATACACTTCCAGCTTGCTCTGCATGGCTTCAAACCAATTAAACAGCCTATGAGAGTGAGGAAAGTGAAAATAAGTGTTACAACTATATTAATACGAGTATGACAGCTCTTAACCAGTAAAGTTTTCGTGAATTATTCTAAAACTACACTGAGTCAAAAAAAACATCATAGCTTTGTCTGTAACTTCGTCAAATGTTTACCAATTTTCAAAATTCTTTTACTGTTAGACTCAGCCATAAATTTGCAATCAAGTCATACTTAAAAATCCCACCAAACCTTAGTCATGTCGCTACCCTACCATGTCAAATATGTATGTTAAAAAAAATCGCCATGCTCAAGGTTTGGTTTGGTTTGAGTAGAGTTTAACGCCCCACCCGACACAGTATAGGTCATTTCGGAGGCGGTCTTCACAGCCAGTCACTTGACTGATACTGACAACAAAACAGTACAGGAAAATACAGATAAACAAACTCAATACAAATCAGAAAAAGCAGACAACCTAAAATACAGCAAAACTAAACTAACCTGGTTCAGTTGCCTATTACAACACTTGGCCAGGAAATGAGGTGGGCTTATTCTACACCGTCCCCGAGCCCATGCTCAAGGAGTAAGTGCAGTGAATGTCATGTAAGACTTAGCCACTGAAAAAAACTGTTTCAAAATATCTGTCAGATAAAATAAACAGTATTTATTTCCCTAACAGAAAAATATTCACAATATTAAAAATCAAACGACCAACTGTACACAACTGCTGTAACAAAGAAAAAGCTGTTGCAGCAAAATGCCGTACATGATCAGCAGTTGGTCAGCTGCTGACGACATAAGTCTGTTAGTTAGTAAGTCAAAACTGGCCTACCGAATTTTGATATCTGTTGATAATAAAGTCAAATAAATCTGCCTGTTAACATATAACAACAATTAGTAAGAGTTTCTGTCCGTCATGCACAAGTTTTTCTATTTATGTTGCGAGTTCTGCATCTTTGTGGAGAAAAGTGCAAGGCAAATGGAGCACATGAAACAATCAATCATTTTGTCCGTAGCTTTGCCAAATATTCACCAATTTAAAAAAATTCTTTCACCAGCATACTGAATGATAAATTTGTAGTAAAGCAACACATCACATCTTAAATGCTTAGTTATACTACCTAGTGACTTATCATTAATCACAATGCATTTTTCAGATTGTAGCTAGTTTTCTGACATTCATATTTCGCAAGGTAGTGTAACAACATATTTAAAGTGTGGTGGGATATCTAAATATGAGTTTGTTGCAAATTTACTACTGAGTCTGACACTAAAAAAATTTAGCAAATCGGTTAACATTTGGTGAAGTTATGGGCAAGAGTTTAGTGTCGTTTTTTTCTGACTCACAGTGAATAGATGAAGCAAGGTTCCACATCCGACTCGACGCAAAGGAGGTCATTTCAGAGATGTACCGGCACTAAAACTATAACTAAAAACCATAACTACAACCAACATGTAACTAAAAATCGTAACTAAATTAACACTGCCTTTAACTCACCGAGTTTGACTTCAGCGTTGTCAGTCAGCAGTACGTTTTGACCTTTGATGTCTCGATGAATGACGCGGTTGCCATGGAGGTGTGCGAGACCACGGAGAATCTCGCGGCAGACGTAGGCAATCCACTCCACACTCAGCGAGTTGCTGCGGATCGCCTTTATCAGTTCCGTTATCGACCCGGCACCACAGAACTCCATCACCAGCCACAGCTGGTCGTCCTTGCCGTTGATGCTCTTGCGTATGAATGCACCGTAGTACGTCGCAATGTTCCGGTGATGAGAGTACTGCACCATAACAGCCCATCACTACTACTAATAATAATACCAATGACAATGTTTATGGTGCTGTCATCCTGGCTCAGAGCCACTGTGACAGATCACTCAGTTCATTTGATTGTGCAGACTGAGCCAACCATCAGACCAAGTCGATTTGGGTCGTGAGTCCACAGGTAGGCTGCTACCATACACATCCACCATCGCCATATATGTATTACTCAGCCAAAAGCTCATATTCATCCCATGGACAGTGGAAAGCTGAGTCGACCTAGGGACCACAGTAAAGGTGTGCAGCCTGTACCGAAGGCTGTATCGCAGTGGCTGTTGTGATAAATACAGCCGCCAATGGTGATGCTCAGTCTGGTTCCTCTTATACTGCAGTCGGGCAAGCTGTCACCAGACCACTGCAACATCACTGTCACAATGAGCATGACCAGCTGGAAAAAACTAGACAAAAGAGCCAAAATGCACGCGGGCTATGATCTCTCACAGCTCACATGTCCTAACATGCTGGCTTTCCCAGGGCATGGGGATAAAATTTTCCTCACCACAACACCCATGCAATACTCATGCTAGCAACAAGCCATTTTCCCACATGTGGACTTTTTCTCGATCAATGACAGACAAACATGAGCTTGTAAATACCAGATCCTTTCTGCTCTTTCCCCGCCAGGTGTTAAGCCAAGAGATTTGTTAAGAAGTATAGATATCTGAGAAAGAAAGGTAAGAACATACAAAATGGTGAAGATAAGCTGAAAGTAGGAAAAGTGGGCTATAAAATGACAAAGAAAGTCAAAAACATGCCGGAATCAGCAACTAGTCTCTAATATGCCTTGGATGACCTAAACAGTTTGTCCAACAGTTGACAGGCAGGCCGTTCTAGGCAGTAGAAGCCAAGAGTCTGAACGACACTCACCAAGTACAGGTACAACTGATCACAAGCAGGTTGTGATTAACTGATCAGCGTTTTGGATGTAGCATACAGTTAAACCACTTCATACAAATCAAATCAGTATGGCCTGCAGTCATGGCAGTAATGCTAAAAATAACTAAAAATAACAAAAATGGATTTTACCTTCTTTAAGACATTAATCTCAAGTTTTATTTCTTCCTCTTCATCCTGCAGTAGGGCAACAAGTTTCATGTAGCAACAATTTCGGCTCAAAAATATTGTGCCATTCAAATACAACCTACATTAATTTCCATAATACTGAAAATGGAATAGCAGCTGGTAACAATTAAGTCACTCTTTCACGTAAAAGATTTGGCAGAAATATACCACAGCTACAAACCTACTAGAAAACAATAAATACAAACATGTACAATGTGTGACTACATCATGCCTTATGGAAGGAGAACATCAGCTACTAACTAATGTAATGTACACAGATTTAAAAAAAAATTAAATACGTAAAATATGTAGAAATGCATACAATTGTGCTTTTTTGAACTAATCAAACAACTGACAGCAAAGAGAAGTAAGTTTTAACAAAACTAAGACAAAGGCTCACACAGAAAAACTAAAAAAGTAAAAAAAAACGGATATGCTCAGAAGTATCGGTGAACAGTCCATGGCCTGATGCCTCCTCTTAGAGGTAGCTTAGTTCGTGTTCGGATTTCTAAACGCATAAAATACCTAAGACAAAGACAATAACAAAGGGAGAAGGTGTTGCTAGTGACTAGGGGAGCAGTTAGTGACGGCGTGTGCACTCTAGCAGGTGCTCATAGCTCGGTGGTGGTCAGGAAGCCAAGCACGTGCGCGTCAGTATCCCGTCGTCGGCGAGATGAAAGGCGTGGGCGGGGCTAATAAACAACTGACGGCCACCTGACAGCACGCCGCCGGTAACGAGAATGCAGTAAATCACACGCGGTAAACACACAGCGGCAGACCACCAACAAACGTCCCTCGAGTCCTCGACGCCCGCTTCCTCGATGTTTATACACCGTTTACTACGCGCCACCGTTTCCGCCGTTTCCGCTACGCAGGGCAGGGCCACCACATTATGCACCAAAGTCTCTGTCAGTCAGTCTGAGTCTACTGTATCTGCCGTTATCTTAGGAAAAAAGATCGAACAAGAACTTCACGTTTCGTAAAAACCAGCTGATTCTACATGCAAAATAACACGCAAACAAAAAGTTGTCAGCAAGTCGATCGGAGAATGTATCCGCCCGGACACGCATGAACAAACGCACAGACGGACGGACAACCCGAAAACATAATGCTTCCGGCCTCGTCGATAGGATGGGCGAAGGTGTGAAAAAACTGCCAGAGTAGGAACAAGTCTATGAGAGACGTCGACGTTAATGCTCTGGAACCAGTCAGTGAGAAATTGGACTAGTGATTGGCAAATAATGAGACGCCGACGGCGGCCGGCGACAGCGCAAAATCGACCGCGGGGCAGTATGGTATAAGCGGCACGACGCCCGGTGGGACGCCTTCGGTGCACGGCTTGACCAAAGTGGTGCTGTGGGAAGCAGCGCTCGTAAAGTAGGTTTTATGTTTTTAAAAAGACCACAAAATTAGTAGACAGGGATTTGTTTTCTTTGTAGTATACTCACCAAATCGATCTACAGTATTCATAAAAAACAACCATAACACCCTACGGCATACAATCATGCACTACACCTCATTGACACTGCCCCAGCCAACTTTCCCTATCTTGTCGGCACCTAGCCTCCCCTCCCCCCTGCTTGCCGTTATTACAAGCTCATTGGCACGCGTCAATCAGTTCCACTAATTACGGCTATAGTACCACAACAGAACACCCGCTGACAGTCAATGCTACAAACAAATGCACTGACTACCGCTATGTAATGCCTGCCTCAATAAGCAAATGAACGTCATCGCCGACCTGCGCGTCACTAATACACACACACCCGTTTAACGGCCCTTTTTCCGGGACTATCCGGGTGAGCCAGTACCAGAAAGGTAAAACCAATCTGGATTTCACTGAAGCAAGAGACAGTGAGTGGCAGTGGCATCAGCTGGG
>Ga0126329_10000262_pt1 | contig 10767 bp, 12 predicted proteins | sample InaspJWI85metaG_FD_104915 | JGI IMG/M metagenome (GOLD analysis project Ga0126329, IMG submission 104915) | Marine gutless worms symbiont microbial communities from Oahu, Hawaii - Inanidrilus sp. 2 OAHU.JWI-85 metaG | ecosystem: Host-associated > Annelida > Digestive system > Unclassified...
ATTTATTATAAGATTTCAAGAGTCGGGGCGTGCGTACCGGTCGAGCCGGTGTGGCCGGTGTGTCCGCTGACGCCGGTGTCTCCTCGCTGACCGGTGGCGCCCGTCGAACCACTGCGACCTCGTCTGCCCTCCAGCCCCGTGAGGCCGGTCGCTCCTGCCCGCCCCGGCACGCCACTCGCGCCCGTCATGCCTGCAGCGGTAACAACTATCAGCTGTCGCCAACTGACCCGCGCGACGGAACTGTGCTGTAGACAGAGCTTGAAAAACTATAGGGACGAGCGTCGGAGCTCGGAGGGATTGTCAAGTTAGTTGACCGACGGCGGTCCAGATTATCAAACTCGGAGCGTCCACCTTGTCGAGCTAAGTCAATGACACGTTTCGACGACCGATATACCGAAGCAAAATTTTCTAAGTCCGGAGTTGCGACAAAGTTCCAAAGGGAAGTAGGGCTTACCCTTATTTTTGGAGATACCCGAATTTCCTTTTAACACAGTATAAGATGAGCGGAAAAAGCTTCCACGGCAAAAAAACCCAGCTCGATTCGTTCAGCCGTTTTGAAAGAACTCCGACTTGTGAGAGACAGACGGACACATGGCTATAGCTGGTAGCAGCGCTAGCATAGCGTCGCGCGGATAAAAATCACACTGTTCTTCACGACTAGACGAACGACGCGTCAGTCGATCTAATCACACTCGACGGTGACGCCCAACGATATTGCTCACCGATCGCGTTAGCGGGCAAGATAATGCGATCGGGCGTGTCCGTCTGTCCGTGCGTCCATCTATCTGTCCATAGGTCTCTAGCTTTTGAATCAACTGACCTCGTATTTTGATTTTTGCGTGTGTCACAGGTTACGGTCAATGCAATAACGTGTGTGCTACAGAAGTATGTCTACTGTGGCAACCTATGAGTACTGATTGATTGCCGTAGTAGTAGGTTTCCATTGTGACGTTATTATCTGCGAGCAAGTGGTAGGAGTTGTGAGGCATGGCGCGGCCGAGACAGCGGCGGCAAAGTCCAGCGCCCGTGGTCGTGGTAACGCAGTCGGTCTGACCTCGATCCTTGATCAAAGGCAGTTTTTCTACTGCTTTGAACCATTACTCGCGTCACTAATTCAGTAATTACTTGGCTTCCGGCATGGGTGCGAAATATTGCTATGAGAATGCCTGTATGTCTGTGTGTGTCTGTCTGTCCGCGAACATATCTCAAAAACTGGACATCAAAAGCCCCAAACTTAATAAAAAAATTTCGGTGCATGAAACCTGTGGCTGCATGTGGCTCAGTCCTCCTCTGGCACATTACTGTGTTACGTATACTTCCGGTATCCGGCTGTAGGCCGGTCACATTTGTTCTCTGCGTCACTATGTGAAGTGCCAGCGCATCTTGTTCATCTCAAAATCACGTAATAACAATATAGCAGCAATGGTAATAACGTACGCATTATGCTTGATAAATATACCTGTATCGCCAATTCTTCCCACAGCGCCTGTCGCACCTCGTTCGCCTTTGAGTCCCGTTGCTCCAGTGTATCCCTGAACGCCGGTGGGACCACGAACGCCAGTTATACCTGAATGTTAACAGCAGCAGCAGCAGCAACAACATACTAACGACGCGTCGCAACCTCCTGTGATGTACTAAAAGAAATCAGCCTTTGTATGCCATGAGACAGAAAAGAAGAACCAATTTTCTTTTGCGTGCATCTTTTTTAATACTTGACAAAAACTGGTAAATTTTTTCACATACATAAGGCCTAATGAAAGTAGATCTATAAGATACAATACCGTGTGTTTAATTTTGGCATGTGCTGAGAATTTTTGCAGCGACAGTGACAAAAACATTTTATGTTTAGCAGTCAAGTAATGAAATTGGTGATTACCGGCTAGTGTTTATAGCTTAAATTTTATTATTACGCAAAATTCTTAATGCATGCCAAAATTAAATACAGGAATTGTAGCTTATACGTTCGTTGATACATAAGAAAAATTCACCAGTTTCTGTCAAGTACTAAAAGAGATGTACTCAAAAGAAAATTGGTTCCTTTTTTCTGCCTCACGGTATATAGACGTATAGCTCTTCAGACGTAACATAACGCTAGAAGCACGTTGCTATGCACTTTACATTAAATTTTCTTACTAGCTTGCTTTGCCAGCACTGTAAGTAGCACCAGATGCGGGCTATTGCTACAGACGTCGTAACGTAGCATGCATGGGGTATCTGTCTGTCTGTGTATCCGTGTGTGAGCTGCAAAAAAAACAACTGAACTTATTAAGAAACCTCTTGGGATGAAGACTCTCGTGTGGGCCCAACGAACCATGCATTAGATGGGAGCACATTTGGCGCCACTTGGCGAATACGACGGACGCTCTGTGCGGCAGCGGCGACGCAGCTGTCGCTACCATTACTGTGGCAACTTGTTAAGTTTACATACGACTTTGATCGACCTTCAGCAAATATTTAGTCATTTAAAGTCACACCTATTTCCATCAGTGCTAAATTGTAGCAACGATACATACCAGTATAACCGATGGATCCGGGAGCTCCGGGAAAGCCCATGTCACCCTTCGGTCCAGAACTGCCGGTTACACCAATGGGACCATCAGGTCCGACGGGCCCCGGCGGACCTCGATCGCCAATCGGCCCTTCACGAAAAAGACAGTATAAATAATTGCAGACTAAGATCAGTCTGATATTAGCAAATAGAACATTGCCAGCTATGTGGCTCTAGGTCATGGCATTGTGTCTGCCCTCGACTATGCGATATTATGAACAGGCCTATTGATTTTAATATAATAACAAATACATCGAGTCATAGCATTTTCAAGAAAATTTTACATGTAACTTGCAATGTACACAAGACAAGAGAGGAGATGATCAACGTAACTGATATGTTAATTCTAGGAGCACAACAGCAGCAGCAGCGACAATACCAGCGACTCCGACTCTGCCGACGGGTCCGGCAGGCCCGACGTCGCCTTTCTCGCCTCGCGGTCCCGTGTTACCGGTCGCACCGCTGGGACCCATCGGGCCAGTCATTCCAGTGTTGCCAGTCCTGCCGGTATTGCCTAGCAGACCTGTATCACCGCGACCACCCGCCGAGCCAGTAGCACCTGGTCGACCTGGCGCACCTGTGTTGCCCGTGTCACCCGGCCGACCGGTGAATCCTTCAGTCACAAACACAGACCACACACACACAATTTAGTATGAATCGCTTAAGGGATATGCTTACATGAGGCGACTGAAAATTGTTTCTGGGGTCCTATACGTCCAACCCTGCTGCGATTAGTATGATAGTGTGGAATGTAAACAAGTGTGTACAGGTACATGACGCATAATAGCTCTTTGACTTCACTCTAGTCTAAACTGACTGAAGGCACACACACACACGCGCGCACACACGCACACGCACACACACACCCATTTAACGGCCCTTTTTCCTGGACTACCCGGGTAAGCCGGTACCAGAAAGGTAAAACCAATCTGGATTTTACTGAAGCAAGAGACAGTGAGTGGCAGTGGCATCAGCTGGGCTGTATGCAAGTCTGCAACTCGCTCCAGACAGATAACCACGCCAGCAACCCACCACTCAGTTTTTACAGGCCGGATTTCCTTCCTGCCGCCCAACCAACAGCGTCAGAGCACTTAACTGACTCGAGGCGTATCAGTCAAACAATTGTTAAAATAAACGGACCACAATATTGTCTGCCAGTGATGCAAATGTCAAACAAAGATACAACGCAATTAGCAGAGCAAACAGCACTGCTACCGACAGCATTCTCGTACACTGTTCTGGATAGCAGGAAGCATGCTACTGTATTTGCACAGAACAGACATCTCACACAAAGAATGCACTACTAGTATACTACGATGTGACTCTGATACGTGGCATACGCCATGCCATAGTCGCAGCGTACCGCACCTGTGTCTCCGTTGCGGCCGCTACTGCCCGTGAAGCCCTGCTCGCCTCTCGGTCCTATCGGTCCTACAGGTCCAGTGAATCCAGTGAATCCAGGCGGACCTTGCAGTCCAGTGGTACCGGTCGAGCCGGTGTCGCCCTTCGGCCCCGTAGACCCTGCAGCATCACGGCAGCTGCTACTGCACGGCTAGAGCCATATGCACATAGTAAGAGATTTTTTTAACGTTCTGAACATATGAGCACGAGTAGTACAGAGATGGACCAGCAGACACAAAACTGTCATGGCTGTAAACGTCTAGGCTATACATTGATATTTTATCACAGCTCTTACATGAATTATTAGCCTACTTGCGATTATGTGCATCTAGCTTCAATCCCAGTGTAATGGCTATGTATCCGACCGGGCTACAGATTTGCGTCGTGGTGAAAATGCATTGTATGTTATGGATTTGCTAATGCAAATTCCCGGCTACACTACTGCATCTGACTACGACATGCCACATAAGCTACGTTGAAAGATCATAGTCCACTGTCCCATACCATCCATATGTAATCTGTATCAAAGTGTGAGAGCTGATCATTATATTGTACATATATAATGTACATACCTGTATGTCCTCTGTCACCCTGGCGTCCTGTCAGACCTGTGTATCCGCGCGGTCCCTGCTGCCCAGTACGCCCCTGCTGCCCTGTGGCACCCTGACGTCCGACGGCCCCAGTGTCGCCTACTGGACCCACAGGGCCGGGAGGACCCACCACGCCTTGGGGTCCTGTCGGACCAGTGTAACCGGTCACGCCTGTGAGGCCGGTCGCACCGCTTCGTCCTGTTCACAAATATCACAGTGACACTCGCGAGCAAAAATTTAACTCTGTAGGCTACACATCGGCCAGACAACATATTCAGTTGCTATCAAAACAACCTTACCGGCATTTATCTGTAAATTTTTCCCTAGTAACTGCTGAAAAACTCTTACTGAGATTTTTCAACTTTTATACGGTTTACAGAAGTTCGATTGGCCACGCCGTGGATATGGGATGCGTTGCTTACATACATATTACAAACCGTTTATTGGATTTTGGCAGCATCGAAAGGCTGGATTAAAGAAACATATAGGAAAATCATGCATACACGAAATGACATCACTGCAAATGATTTAGTCCAAATAGAATAAAACAGTTTTTATAACGATTAGTCCATGCATAAATTGTTGGATATTGTCTATAGCACGACGCAGTCGAGACATTAGTAGAACATTGCGCTTGGCTGGCAGAAGATAGAAGAGGACATTCGACTTATTTTTGATAATTCTCTGGAAAAATCTTTTGCCAAGTTCGTGTTGACCTTTGGCAGCCAGGGGCTGGACGGCAAAGATAAAATCGTGGACATTTACCATTCTAACGTTACTAACATTATAGCACACCAACTTGTCGTCTTTAGTGTTTTGACAGTGCTTCTAACTTTTTGGTTTAAGACATACGTTAAGGTATAATAGAAATGTCTGGCAGAAAAATGGCGTCATTATCAGATGCCGACCTGTAGGTCCAGTGTTGCCGCGAGTGCCTTGCGCTCCAGGATAGCCCTGCTGCCCGGTAGGTCCGTAAGGCCCAGTGGCGCCCATCTCACCTGTCGCACCTGTCGGCCCCGTGTCACCTGTACTTCCAGGTGGTCCGGTAGCTCCGCTGTGACCAGTAGCACCGCGAAGTCCGGTATCTCCACGCACACCCGTCGCACCTGTGCTGCCTGCGACATTATCACAGCAACGTACAGCATCAACAGCTTCACTTCTTCATACGTCCGTTATATGTGTTGTCCTTCATGATAATCACAACAAGCAGCTATCAAACTGCTAGCCAGAGGCCGCATCGCTGCTGGCACTTTTTGCGATTAACGATGATTAAATTGAGTACATCACCGCGGGCCGTCCATGGCGTGGCTAAATATGTCTTTTTCAAAGGTGATCCTCTCCGTGGCGAGATCCTGGCGCCTGTCTAATACATGGTTCTATGGCCCACCCAACTCCACATCTGAAACAGCATCTCGATCTGTTCGGCCATTTTGTAGGGCTAACGGTTGTGTCAGACTAATAGACACACACAGACAGACCACGGAACGTCTCATGCTGTGCATAGCGATGCGGCCTAACAAGAAATTATGCTGCTAATTAATGATGGAGTGCGGAAAGCACACGATGACACAGTATATCTATAATTTGCTTTTGCTTTTGGAACGAAGCTGAGGATCACAGTACAATAATTAAAAGGTCACGGTGCATTCAACTGTTAGCGCAAAAAAGATTTTCCGCAAAATTTTCATGTCGTTATCGTAGAAATCAATCAGGCTGCAAACGAACCTAGATTTCCGGTATCTCCTGGCGGCCCGGTAGCTCCGACTGGTCCCTGTCGCCCCGTGTCTCCGGGTGAGCCGGTCGATCCAGAGCCACCGCTGCGACCTCGCGGCCCTGAAGCACCAGTTGGACCCGGCAAGCCAGTTGCACCGGCCACTCCAGTCATCCCAACAGGACCCATCACTCCAGTGAAGCCAGTGATGCCCCGCTGTCCAGTGTTACCCGGCATGCCTTGCAAGCGACACATCGTCACCGCGGTACACTTTTATAGTCAACGTTCGGTCTGGCCTATTAAATAATAATTCAGTCGAGAAAAAAACGCAAATGCTAAGTTACAATCACCATAGCTGCATTTTCTACAGTCTGATGAATCTTCGTATGAACGAAAGTGTTTCGCAATACTTCTGAAATGTCAGCCTAAGCCGAACTTTACGAGACATTAGCTTCATCTTCTTCGTCCTTTTGTATTTTATTTTCTGTATTTCTGCGGCTGTCAGCAGGATTTTTTGAAAAACAGTTGACTCCAGCGAACTTTTTGGAATGGGGAAATACCTAGATATTGTGGCTCTGATGTCGTTTTATGCGGCCTGGGTTGTGCTGCGGTAGTTGCAGTGACATTCAGATGACCTTAAAGTTAGAGGCCGCAAGATGTCTGGAAATTTCGAGTATAGTTAAGACACACGTAAATGGATTATGTCGCAAACGAAATGTATATTAGTAAGTTTTTTTGGATGCTGGAGTTTCGTTTAAAAGACAGTTCAATTCACTAAAGTTTGCACTTCGTGGAGCTTTAGTGAAAATAATTAATACTAAATCGAAGGATGTTGTTTGCCAATGCATGGAAATATTTCACCATAGCTATGTGTTTGATGTCCCAAACACACGCCATAAACAAACGAAAACGAAACGTAACTTCCTCCATGCCTATCGACAAATGCACTATGTGAAATGTGCCACGACATCTTGATCTGTTATAAAACATTGTTATTTTACTTAGTTCAGTTTAAATAAGTTTTGTCTTTTTTCTATTCTTTTATATTTTTCTTTCTGCTATCACATTATTCATGATTTTTGCGATGAAATAATGCTGTTTGCACGCAGGTACGGTATCATTTTCTCAGCGTCTTCTCTTCTGCTGTACCATGTTGCGATGTTCATTTTGAAACGGAACTAAAACGGAGAATGCACTTACGCATGCACAGATGGACAGATAACCCGACAACATAATGCCACCGGTCCCATCCTTGAGATGGGCGGAAGTAAAAAAAATACTGCATTGTAGTGAAACGTAGCATAACACTGCTACATAAGTAGTCATCTTCAACTAGGACGCAGTGAGTGCGCGAAGACACATCATACCGGTGGTCCCAGTTCTGCCAGTCGGCCCCGGAATTCCAGTAGCTCCCTGGATGCCTGTTGCTCCTTGTGGACCCACGGCTCCCGTCGCACCGACGGCACCCAGCTGGCCAGTCGCTCCTGGCTCAACACAACAGACGCCACGTCACGCAGCGTGTGCATCACGCCAAAATAGGCCTACTTCCGCAAGTTGTGATGACATGTTCAACTACAAAGCCATCACTATCGCGGTCGCGCCGACCACTTTAGTACAAAGAACTTGACTAACAACCAACACTACGTCACGTCATGCATCCATTTTATAACCAGTAAGGAATATTTTAATTCTGTGATCACGGACTTTGACATGTGACCCTGGCCTTCAAATATGACTGTTCAAGATGAACCTGCATAGGAGATATCCAGGACAAAGAACATTCAGTTCAAAAGTTTTTGTCCTGACACACAAACACACACCGGACCGACTGCTCTAACTGGACCACACAATGGCAAGTCTGAGCATTGAGCGCTGATAGTGAAATCACAGCACCTTGTGGATTGACTGACTGACTGATTGATTGATTGATTTGATTGTCGAGTGCAATTCTACGATCAGTCCAATTTGCATCACAACACTGTGTCGTTAATTACCTGTGGCTCCAGTGAATCCTCGATCACCAGCCGCTCCATTCGGCCCAGTTGCACCGCTGCTGCCTACACAACACCGCGTCACTCAGCTGCGATACAACACGAAGTCAGATGAGAAGAAATTTATTGTCACTTACAAACACATTGATCGCAGAATACGACTAACGATAAACACACAAACTCAGAGCCATTCATGTTTCAATTAAGAATTAATTCCAAAAGTAACACTGCAAGGAGGCGAGTTTGACAGAAGTACGCCAACGTACCGGTGACGCCTCGGATGCCAGTAGCACCTGTCGGTCCCAGAATGCCTTGCGGACCCACGGCGCCAGTTGACCCAGTTGCACCGGCTGCACCAGGCGACCCAGTAGCGCCCGATGACCCTATAGGTATCACACGGCATAAAAGTATACCAGTATTCTAGTAACAGCCGACGTTTTCACTTCAACACCTGAAAACCAATTATTACCCTTCATCGAGATGGAGGTTAGACTGGCCGCGTTACCATCCTTGCTAACCCTAACCCTAACGCTCGACCTTCAGATACGGTCCTGACTTTCAGTCTCTGGCGAGCTATGGTCATGGCACAATATCTAAGTCGAAGCTAGAGCGAAAACATACGGACGTACACGACCGGTCGCATTACCTAGACTCCCCCGCAAACGTGGTCGGTAATGAACGCAGAACCAGTATCATTCTCTGGGCGATGTTTGACGGCGAAGACGAAGGAGATTATGTCGACTAACCAGGAGAGCCTGGTTGTCCGGTATCGCCAGCGTATCCACGCGGTCCTTGTATACCACGCTCACCGCTAGCGCCCTGGCTGCCTCGTCGTCCAGTGGGGCCGCTTGCACCTGTAATCACGACAAAAAGTCGCTACATTAATCGTAACCAGGACCGCATCGCTGCCGCCACACATACGGGACACACACCTTCGTCACACCGCACCTCTCGATTTATTCGATGAAAAAGTACCGGCATATGTTCCCAAATGCGGCCTTTTCCGTGGGGGATTCGAACCCCAATGTAATATGTGGACGTGGTTCCTTTGGACCAAGCGAGTGTGCCTCAAATGGCATCTCGATCGACTCAGCCGTTTCTGCATGGCTCACAATTGTGACCAACAGACAGACAGGCATACTGTACATATAGACAGATCACGCTACTCCGTCTGCAGCAATAGGCCGCATCTGTGTTATGCAAGTGATGCGGGTTAGTTAGTGTCGAAATTCGCAATCGCAGTGACCTGGTCAATCACTGAGTCTCTTGCTAGGACGCTTATGACACACGGTCTCTCCTCTCCGTAAAATCCTCTGGATCCCATAATAGGCCTACCAGACATGTTACCAACGCTACTGTCAGGGAGCTACCAGCTACATGTCCTCTGGTTTCGCGCCGCATTCAAGAGAGACGTCTACAATTCGTTGGGCATGCATGTAGCAAGTGCGGACCCTAAACAGCATCACCATCTAGTAACTGGGACGTCGCTGCGACGGCCCAGTCATTGGAGGAGACCTTGTGGATGCCCACGTACCACTTGGCTGAGGTGGATTGATACTGATGTGCGGTCAGTCAACATCGGGATCCACTCAAACTGGAGAAAGGCCAGTGATCGCACGCTCTGACGACGTATCGTGGACACGGTAACACTCCTTCACTTGGGGCTCGCCACTGAAGAAGAAGATGGGTCACAGTGACGTCAGTGATTGAGTGACTGAAAGAGACAGCGAGGCATGCAGGGAGACAGAGAGACGGTGAAAAAAGGTAAAGGTAGCCCATACTCGTTTTCCGAACATAAGGTTCCGGAGCTGATCCCGATTCTTGGCTGTCAGCCTGCAGGTGACGTGAGTCATAAACCAGCCGGTAGGCTGCCATTACTTTCCGCCGGGCCCGCAGTTACCCTCGCAACCCTTAAGACGGCTGCTACCAATTTCGCTGCTTGGTGAATAGAGTCACGATGGGTGTGATGGGTGTGAACAGTTTGTCTAAGACTGTTACCCGGAAGCGTTGCGGCTACGGTTTGAACCCAGGCCCTACTGCGCCTTGGTCCAGCATGCTAACCACTCGGCTACCGAGCCACCAGAGAGACGGTGCGAGGACGTATCTGACCGGTGGCGCCGGAGAATCCACGCGGCCCCGTATCGCCGGTGTCGCCGGTGACGCCAGGCCGACCGCTGTCTCCAGCGCGACCAGTGGCTCCGCTCGCGCCCGTCGCACCCGAGAAACCGCGCCGTCCCGTCGCGCCACTAGCACCTGCCAGTCGTCGACATCACAATTACGTAGCCACGACACATTTCACTCGAATCTCGTACAGCATTGTATGCAATCACACAGTGGCGTAGCCAGGAATGTGAATTGGGGGCCTCCCCTCCCTTGCCCCGTCCCTCTCCTCCCATTCCCCTCTCTCTAGGTCAACTCAGCCTTGCATCCCTCCGGGGTCGCTTAATCGAGTACCAGCTTCGGCTGGGGTAAGGGCGGGAATGTCACCTCTGCCGGGTGGCAGGTAACACTGTGTGATCCCATGTG
>Ga0126329_10000263_pt1 | contig 10764 bp, 10 predicted proteins | sample InaspJWI85metaG_FD_104915 | JGI IMG/M metagenome (GOLD analysis project Ga0126329, IMG submission 104915) | Marine gutless worms symbiont microbial communities from Oahu, Hawaii - Inanidrilus sp. 2 OAHU.JWI-85 metaG | ecosystem: Host-associated > Annelida > Digestive system > Unclassified...
AGGAAGGGCATCCAGCCTGTAAAAAACGAGTGGTGTGGTAATGGCATGGTTATCTGTCTGGAGCGAGATGCAGACTTGCATATGGCTGCTCAGCTGATGCCACTGCCACTCACTGTCTCTTGCTCCAGTAAAATCCAGATTGGTCTTACCTTTCTGGTACCGGCTAACCCGGGTAGTCCCGGAAAAAGGGCCGTTAAATGGGTGTGTGTGTGTGTTAGCATTAGCGAGAAAGGTGACAAATTCGGTTGTTTCCAAACTTTTGAACTACCTGACCTTTTGACCTTGGTTTTCTGCATGTATACTAGTCACGATCATACCTCACTGGTATTGAAAGTGGAGGTCAGGGGTTGGGGATGGTAACACAGTTGGTCTGCCCACGATTAAGGGCCCTTTTGTAGTTTTAAGTGTCTAGTAACAGTGTATATATAACACAGGGCTGTGAAAGAGTGGACCACCAACTGAACTGCCTGCAGAAGAATGGACGACACAAGAAGAGATTCGAATTCATGTCGCTAATCTCCAAAGATGTTGTTGGACATGGAGGAACTGTCCCGAGCCATCCACTTGGTTTCTAGTTCCCTCCATCCATGCATACTGTGTTGGTTAATCATACGTAGCCTGCCAACTAATCTAACCAGTTATTTATTAGGCTGCATTACTATACATAGCATAAGATGTGGACTGTTGTTATGCATGTAGCATGGTCTGTCTCTCAGTGTGTCCGTCTGTTGGTCACGGCCGTGAGCCCTACAGAAATGGCTGAACCAACTGACGTGCTGTTTGGGATATGGACTTGACTGGGCTCCAAGAATCATTAGGTGGGGCCCGGATCCCCCAGGAGAAGGGGAATCTCTGGGGTTATACTTGCCGTCGGTACATATTCCCAACCTTAATCATTAGTGGGCACAGCAATGCTGCCTCCGGCTACCATTACTGCAGCAACTTGTCAGTATGCTGTCACTGCATTCCAGTGTCTGAATTGGAGACCTGTTTGCGTTAATCAGAATCATGTTTTGCAGTGCACACGGTTGATAAGGTTCATACATTTTTCCGAAGTACGCATTTTAATGGTTTTATGTACAGTTATTCATTGTCATTATTTGAAAGACCATTTGTCTGGAAAATCTGGAAATGGCAACGATTTGCCAAAAAAGTCGAGGAATTGTTGGGGGAAAGCGTGTCAGGGAAAACTGTTATTGCTAACCTCAAGCTCAGGGTTGTCAGTGTTTGCTAGCCTAGTAATGCCGTTTCAGAATTTTTTTGCTGTCACCTGTGTAATGAGAGACCTCATCTTTTCTTGAAACGCCGCACATTGCCTGTCGTTTGTACTGAATGGGTTTCTCCAAGACTCCCATCACTGATGCAGGTGCTTGCTGGCCTAAGGGCCCGATTTACAAAATATCTTGCGATTTATCATAAGATTGTCTTGCCTTCAGTGCTCTGACGCTGTTGGTTGGGCTGCAGGAAGGGCATCCAGCCACTGCCACTCAACTGTCTCTTGCTTCAGTAAAATCCAGATTGGTTTTACCTTTCTGGTACCGGCTCACCCAGGTAGTCCTGGACAAAGGGCCTTTAAACGGGTGTGTGTGTGTGTATGTTATCATAAGGTTGTCCTACGTTTATCGTAAGATTGACTTACGATAGTGACTTAAAATGTGCTGTTAGGATATCGTAAGCTAATACAAACACTATCTCTGACAATCTTACAATTTTGTAAGTAAATCGTACCTAAGAAAAGCCTTGCATTCTTCATAAGATGTTTAGTAAATTAGACGTCCGTCATACGTCAGTCGTAACTATGGCATTATCATAAGATAATCATAAGATTTTGTAAATTGGGCCCTAGGACTATAAGAACAGGCCAGATCCAGTTACAAGACAGACTCCACGCAAGGTGACCAAAACTGGCTTTAGTTTTAAAATCTCTTCTAGTATAGTATGTTTCAGTTATTGGCACGGGGAAGAACGTCCTTGTGTCCAGTATGTCGAGTTGAACAGACATCCTTAATTGAATCAGTCATTTGCTGGACCTCATTGTTACCTCATCCACTAACTGCCTCCTGAGCAAATTGTTGCTCTCTAGATGTACGTGAAATAGTGTACAGTTAGAAGACCTGGAAAGAGGTTGTACGTGAGGACTGTCAAGCACGTAAGTTCAATAGAGGATTCCATGGACTGTTGCAAATGGAGAAAGGTGATAAAGGAAGCACGATGATCCGGATGAGTGTGAGTGGAAGAATGTTTCTTCTGGTACCGGCCTACCCGGGTTGTCCCGGATCAAAGGCCATTAAACGGTCGTTCTTGTGTTAGTTGATTATTTCCAAGCACTATTTTTGGCATTGGTTGGAGGTAACTGCTGAATATTAGTCAACGGTAACCATTTTGTTTGCTTTGAAATTAGCTGCTGCTGTTTGTCGTGGAATAAAGAATGTAAAACGAGTATTGAGCACAGAAAAAATTTTCTTTGCAGACCAATGTGTTGTAGTGCAGCCCTGACTGCAAGACCAAATATTTTACAATTATCATGTACATCCGTGCAAGTTTTTAAAGTGTAGTTGTATCTGACACAACTGTTTTTTTTGTATTGTTCTTGTGTGCCTTGTTGTGTATATTTTTACTTTTGTTTCTTAGGCTTATCTGAAAATGATTGCATATATACTATATATTTTTATGCTTGACCTTGTTCATTTGGAATCAGAAATCACTTAACCCAAGAGTAGACATTACCTCAACTATGCCTTCAGTGCTTTGACGCTGTTGGTTGGGTGGCAGGAAGGGCATCCGGCCTGTAAAAAAAGAGTGGTGGGGTGCTGGCATGGTATCTGTCTGGAGCAAGGTGCAGACTTGCATATGGCCCAGCTGATGCCACTACCACTCACTGTCTCTTGCTCTAGTAAAATCCAGATTGGTTTTACCTTTCTGGTACCGGCTCACCTGGGTAGTCCCAGAAAAAGGGCCGTTAAATGAGACTGTGTAGACATTACCTCAACTTTGGGTTTGTTTCAAGCATCATCTCTGACATTTTTTGAAATTGACCATTTTGCATGATAAATGTACACGTCCATGAAATCTGATTTTCTGTGAATTTCACTGCAGTTTGTATTTGTTAGTATGTATGCTGTAGTTTTGTGACAGCTTGTGTGTACATAGTAGATAACTATAGTACTCGACCAGTTTATGATTACAACCTTGCAATTTACTTCAGCTTACAATTGATTTGCATCTAAATTTTAAAAACAGCCTGTCCACTGCATGGATGAAATTCTGTACAGTCAACTGACTATCTTATCTGGTATTAGTGTATATGTTATGTATGACAGTTGAATGTATACGGTTTTCTCCATATGACTACAGTGTATTACGTAAAACTGTATTAGTTCCTTTGTAACAAATATAAAATTAGGTTATGTGTGGGTTCGTTGGCATTTGAGTAATGCATATAACTTCGTTATCAAAATGTAACGATCTCTGGCACAGTTGTCAACTACAAAAGGATGGGATGTGTCCCCGTAGATCACCTGGCAAGAATATCCTCAGACAAAATCTGTCAAATGTAACAACTTCATTGTCTTGAATACCATCGAGACAAATACTAACGATTGTACAGCAACATCAAAATGCAGTCATCCCTCAGCCACAAGGAGGCACTGATCGCCATTTCTGTAGCCCTCAGCTTATGCGTTGTTACAAATATCGGACTAGTGCACTGAAAATAGTAGGCATGCCACATTGTGCTTGCCTACAAAGGGACGACCCGGCTGAGTTGACCTGGAGGCTAACTTCATGGGGCAGGTTTTAATAACGGATCAAAAACCGTTGCTTTCTTGAACAGCGCATTTTGACACGAGTTTAGGGGCCACTACCCATTACATACGGTCCCCTTGGATTTGCCCTGTCAGTGACGTGCCAATCCACAGTGCTACTGATGCACAGATGCCCCTGGGTTCACCGCATTTCTTGGTCCAGTCTGACCTCACTGCTGTTAATAGTCGAAGCTGTCGAGTGAAACGTCTGCGGCGTATTCACAGATAGCGTCGAATGACAACGTAACGGCGACGTCGCGGTCTGACAGTAGCTGGACAACTGCCTGACACTGCTCCTTGTCTTTCTTCAACAGCTGCGCCAGCTGAAAAACACCAGTATGCGTCACAGGCTAACGCAGGCATACAGTGTGGTTAAAAAATAGAAAATAACAGAAATAGGAATAAAAAAGGTAGCCCATACTCGATTACCAAGTGTAGGGTTCTGGAGCTGATCCCGGTTCTTGGCAGTCAGCCTGCAGGTCATGTGAGTCATAAACCAGGCAGTAGGCTGCCATTACTTTCCGCCAGGCCACAGTTACCCTCGTAACCCTGCTACCAATTTCGCTGCTTGGTGAACAGAGGCATGATGGGTGTGAACAGTTTGCCTAAGACTGTTACCCAACAGCGCCACAGCTACGATTCTGCGCCTTAGTCCAGCAGGCTAACCACTCGGCTATCGAGCCACTTAAACAAGGTCCAAAGTAATGTGACAAAAGGCCACATGGCTGCTTCTTGTCACCCCTTGTGGCAGGGAATGCTATTGCGGGTCTTGGGTGCTGCAGAGCAGGTGAACAAGCAGTCCTTTTCTACTGTCTGTCTCTAGGTTTTTTGGTCTACTACTCAGTCTTAACGAAATGAATAAACAACGAATAAAATGTGTTGTGTTGTGTGCATGTTTGGTGCTTCCCTATGGCCATTTAAAATTCACACGTCACCTTTTAGTGTGCATCCACAGCCAAAATGTAACATTGTCATCCTGTTAACTGAATTCCGACCAACAATCTTGACCTAGATAGGGTGAAAACAAACTGACATACCACATATATAGGTCAGAGGTCATTTACTTCAAAATGTATTGTGCAGACACAACACTGGACCAGCTGTTCTACCTGGATGATGGTTGATGGACCATTGAAGTGTTCAGTAAATACCAGTTTTGTTATCGTGACCAAGACCTCAACGTCTTGTCTCCAGATCAAGACCAAGATTTCTTCAGATTGAGTTCGTCGTAAACTAGTCTACCGAGACCTTGGTCGCGAGATCACATGTCTGGCAAAAACTAGTGAAACTGATACCTGAGCACGATGTTTGCCAGAGACGATCATAACATGGGTTGCATTGTCACGCGGCACCACTGTCTCCAGCTGTGACTGACGCAAATCTGCACAAGCACACATACACAACTGTTCTTACCTACTTTATTCTAATGACCACTCTTCAGCATACATACATACAAATTTATACAGTGCCAAAAATTGTGAAAACGAACCTGAGGCGCTGGCACAGGATGACAGTAAAGGCAGATTGGAAGAGACGGAATTTTAGGTGGCATTTAAATGTGCTTTGTTAGACGTTTTCGGAGTGAATTGCTAGGCCGCATTGCCAGCACTATGCGGTCCTAGATGCGGCCTACTGCTACAGATGTCACAACGTAGTGACTATGCGTTGGAGACAAATGTGAGCTGTGCAAAAAATGGCCAAGATGCAGGTTGGGGACAGATTCATATGGACCAAAGGAACATTGTATTAGATGGGGGTCATGAACACCCGATGGGGAAGGGATGCTTTTGAGGGAAAAGAGGTGTGTACATCGTACATTACAGGGACAACCCTAAATGACTAAGAAGACCAGTCTACCTGGACTCCCTCCCCCATAACTTGAGCACTGGTTCAAAGCATAGTTAACAAACTACCAATAGAACACCGGCAAAACTGAAAGCCTATGCCCCAAAACCCGTAAACTGACAGTCTACTACTGTTGGCGGCATGGCATAGTGGTTAGGGGCATTCGTCGCATAAACGAAGTTAACCCACGTCGGGCCCATTCAGTACCTAGTGGTTGACCGTCTTTGGGCGGGTATACCATCTCAGTACGTAATAAATCCAGCTAACTAGGTCAACTCAGCATTGTATCCCTCTGGTTGCCAGATCGAGTACCAACTTCGGCTGGGGCAAGGGCAGGAATGTCATCTCTGCCAGGTGGCAGGTAACACTGTGTGATCTCATATGGCACGCAAGTTCCCGCAGCAGTGAGGTGTATTGCAAACGTTAAAGAAAAGCTATTAAAGAAGACTATGCAGAGTGCCACTAACCATCTAAGACTTGGTTGTCGTCTGTCCGACAAATACATGACTCGGCACTGATGACGTCAACTACTGTTACCTGCAAGCAGCAGAACAGATTACACCTACCCTCAGTGGCGTCGATTTCTACGCGGGCCTTGCGTCAGTCCAGACCCGACCACTTTTCAGGTCTGCTGGGTCCAACCCATTGGTGGACCCGAACAAGTTCTGTTGAGGTGAAAAGATAACCGAATGCACACCAGCCTGGATTTCCAGCATGAAATACGTAAAATGCGTTGGCGGCTGATGCTCAGCCCCAGACCGCTTACCCAGACAGACTCCCTAGCTGGATTTTGAGGGAAGTGAGGGGAGAGAAAAGGCGGAACAGAAAGGGAGTGAGCACCAGGGATGGGAGGAATTGGACCCACCAGGTTTGGGGGGAAATCGCTGCCCCTGCCTACCTACCTATGCACCTCCAAACTACATCTACAGGTGAACGTAGGTATGTCGAAGACATAAAAACATATGATAACAGCATTCAGGAGAACTCTGGCATTTTCTTCGCAATCAGAATGCACCAGCTGCCGTCAGAAAGGCATACAGGCAGCAAAAAATTATTCCAGTACAAACTACCAGTTCTTAAGGGGGATACTGTTTAAAACTGCTTAAGCTGTACATACACACACACCCGTTTAACGTCCCTTTTCCGGTACTACCCGGGTGGCCCGGTATCAGAAAGGTAAGTGAGTGGTAGTGGCATCAGCTGGGCCATGTGCAAGTCTGCACTTCGCTCCAGACAGATAACCACGTCAGTACCCCACCACTCAGTTTTCTTACAGGCCGGATGCCCTTCCTGCCACCCAGCCAACAGTGTCAAAGCACTGAAGGCACTGCTTAAGCCGTACAATGGCCACAAAATGGTTGTTGCTCTGAACCTGGATTAGCCAGATCCCTACCAGTAAGCGACTGATTATAACAGTCCGTAAAAACAAAATAGTGCAGCACAGCAACAAGTAGACTTCCAGCAGCAAACCACAACAACCTCTGCCGTTACTGACAGTCACTGAAACTAACCACAGTGAACACATAAAATCTTGATAAAGGTGTACTAGCAATTAAAAGGTAGCCCATACAAGACTGCCGAGCATAGGGTTCCGGAGCTGATCCCGGTTTTTTTGCAGTCAGCCTGCAGGTGACGTGAGTCATAAACCAGGCAGTAGGCTGCCTTCAATCAATCAATCAATCAATCAAGACTTTAATTCATGTTGACAAACCGCAACAAGACAAGGTACATATGCCAACATGAATTAAAAATAAAAAGTACAATGATACACAATAACAATAACCTAACATGTAGACGGGAAGACTGAGTAAGAGTAAATGTAAATGTCAGCATCAGTAAATGTTTTTGAATATCATTCTAGTAATGTAGTCTTTGTCAGTGATTCATGAATTTTTTGCGGTTAGCACAAGATTATGACGCCTTGAACATTACTTTCCGCCAGGCATGCAGTTACCCCCCGCAACCCTTAAGAGGGCTGCTATCAGTTTTGCTGCTTGGTGAACAGAGGCACGAAGGGTGTAAACAGTTTGCCTAAGACTGTTACCGGACAGCGTCGCGACTGCGATTTGAACCCAGGCCCTTCTGCACTTGAGTCCAGAAAGCTAACTACTCAGCTACTGAGCCACCCGACAAATAGCAATTAGTAAGTGCTATATTAAGCTAAGTAGGACTTCAGTGCTTTGACACAGTTGGTTTGGTGTCAGGAAGAGCATCCAGCCTGTAAAAATTGAGTGATGGGATGTTGGCGTGGTTATCTGTCCGGAGTGAGGTGCAGATTGTTTGCATATGGTCCAGCTGCTGCCACTGCCATCCCCAAACACCAACGTCTCTTGCCTCATTTAAATACAGACTGGTGACATCTTTCTGGTACCGTGTTACCCACGTTGTCCTTGAAAAGAGGCCGCTAAACGGGTGTAGTGTAGTAGTATATTGAGCTCAGCAGAAATCGGCATAACAACTGTTATAGTGATGCCAACAATTTTTAAACGCAGAGGACTGGGAAAAGCAGTTCACCTTTGTCTTGTAATATTTTCCACGTCTGTAGCACTCATCTACGACTCTAACTCGCAAATTTGGCCGCAGCCAGACATATGATGAAGACGCATCAGACTGACTCTTCTCATCATCACTGTCAAAACAGTAGAAATTATTAAACGATAAAATAAAACGTAACAGAAATTCATTTTCTGGCCGTGATGTCGCCATTACAGCAGTAATATGCAGAAAAATTTAACCAATTAAGCTCTGGTTGCTCAATAAATTATTATAATGGTTTAAAGGACCAGTAAATAGTAATTCAAACTACAACAAAAGAAAGACAAAGAATATATTACAAAAGTAATTAAGTATATTCTGTCAAATCAATAGTCAGCGTTAAAATAATTAATAAACAGCCTTAACTATCATTTTGTTATTAAACAGTGACATGAAAAACAAACTGCTCACCCAAGATGATGCTTCTGTTTCCGATGTGGGAAGTCAGAGTCAGAAGACTTTTGTTTATCACTTCTATGTGAATGTTTGTGTTTGCTACTATGATGCCTACAGGCTGCAGCATCTGACTGTCTTTCTTCATCATGATGCTGGTCATTTTTATCACCAGACTTATTTCTATGTTCTTTCGACGACTCTCTGTGCTCTTCCCAGGAGTGCGTTTTCTTGTGTTTGCGGTGTCGGTCATGTTTGGTTTTGTGTTCATCTTCGGATTCACTTCTTTCTCTTCTCTGCTTCTGTCTTCCTGATGTGTGTTCAGTTTCACCATTTAACAGTGGAGATGAGTTCGATATCGGGTGGACAATATCTTTTTGATGCTTCTCCTTGTATCGGTCGACTTTGCTTTTGTCTAGCGTACATACACAAACCCACAAACCACAATTAATGTAATTGCATTTCAAATGTCAGAAACTTAATCAGTTCATTTGCACTGGCACACATTCCCAAATAATCAACAACAATATTTACAGCATCCTTGTACTCTATATTCTCAAAAAATGCTGAAATAATGTAGTAACCTTAGTAAAAATCACGAAGGCAGGTTACAATATACAAATAACAAAACGTATTTGCTGAAGTAAAGTTGTGTTGTGCACAACGAACGTAACAGTTGTACTTGAATGAACACAAAAAAGCAAATCAAGGTCTAGTCACCTGGTATGGGCTGGGTCCATATTTACAACCCCAGAGCCCCCACAGGTGGAATTATGCAGTATGTAAGTGGCGGGTAACAGCCTTAGGCAAACTGTTCACACCCATCATGCATCTGTTCACCAAGCAGCAAAATTGGTAGCAGCCCTCTTAAGGGTTGAGGGGGTAACTGCGGGCCTGGCGGAATGTAATGCACAGCCTACCGCCAGATTTATGACTCACGTCACCTGCAGGCTGACTGCCAGAACTGGGATCAGCTCCGGAACCCTACACTCGGTAATCAAGTATAGGCTACCTTTACCTTTTTCGGTATGTAAGTGATGGAAAGCACGTGCAACCTTACTGAGATATTTGGAGAACTTGTCGAACTCAGCCTTTGTGACAAGCTTAATGGCGTACTGGCTGACAGTCGCAGCGCTGCCACCGACGGCCAGTGAAACCATCACACGAGCATTATCCTCATCTATTCCCAGTACCTGCCATGCACAGTAAACATACACATGTCACCTTTCAGTAAACCTTGATTAAAAAAAATTAGCAACAGAGTTTTTTACAAAGACAGGTAAAACAAAGAAAATGGATAAATTTTATTTTCATGACACAGTCCCAAATATATACAAAATATCCAGGTTAAATGTCAGTTGGTTCAAGAGCTAACTGAAAGGTCAGACCGACCGTTACCACACGGAACGGACGTGTGCCAAAAATTATAATAAATAAGACAATAAATTTACTTTTTAAAACTGCAATCAGCATTTTGATAATTTTAAACCATAACAGTTTGCGAGTGGTGTTTGATAAAATCGCTTTCATGTATTTTATTTGCAAAATATACTCACAGTTTAGCACTGGAAATAGCCAGCCCAGGGAACCAGCACTGTGCCAATTCTATAGGCACACTTTCATTCCCTATACCAGCTAACTCTTAACACCTTGACCTTGACCTATGACCCTGACTTTCAATACTCAGTGAGCTGTGGTCAAGACCCACAGTCCCACACAAACGCACAAGGTCAAAGGTAAGCTGGTTCAAAAGCTAAGTGGAAACAAACAGACAGAAAACGGACATAACTCCGCCAATGAAGAGGTAGAACGGCAAGCTTACAGTGCCGTAAAGGCCATCGTGTGAGCCACCAAGCAGCATGCAATGAGACCCACACTTGAGCACAAGCGTCTCTTCATCTGCCAAGCTGCCGACGTGTTTGTGTTTGTTGTTTGAAGTCTGGAGCAGGATGCTCCTGTCCGCTCCAAGGCCGAGACCTTTGGGCCGAATGACTGGAACCAGTGGCTTCACAATTCTACAGTTCAAACACACAGAGCTACCTACACACATGTAGACAAGATTCCATTTGGCAGGCCTGTCCAGGGTCCAAACAATTCAAGTATCTGAGACAGGTTTTAAAATACACACACACACACACACACACACACACACACACACACACACACACACACACCTGTCTCATACACA
>Ga0126329_10000264_pt1 | contig 10756 bp, 8 predicted proteins | sample InaspJWI85metaG_FD_104915 | JGI IMG/M metagenome (GOLD analysis project Ga0126329, IMG submission 104915) | Marine gutless worms symbiont microbial communities from Oahu, Hawaii - Inanidrilus sp. 2 OAHU.JWI-85 metaG | ecosystem: Host-associated > Annelida > Digestive system > Unclassified...
ATAAATAACAATAATCACATACAAATAATACGTAAATTGATATCATAAAGGACTCCGCAGTGATTGTCGCCGATCATCTGTGTTATGTTAAGCGACGTCAAACTCCAATACCCGACCTGAGCAGTGCATAGACGCGGCCTATTGCTACAGATCTACACCGTGAGTCAAAAAACAAGACACTAAACTGCTGCCCATAACTTCCCCAGATTTTAACCGATTTTCATATTCTTTTGCTGAAAGACTCAGAGTCCGACGTCGATCACGTCGAACTTTTTCGACCGACTTTGAGATTTTTCGACGACGTTTCGACGGCGTCGTAATTTATTTCTTCAATTCCGACTTTAAATTTTCCGACGACGCGTCGGAATTTTCAGTCACTTGACTCACTTCTGTGAATATATCCGTCATCGAAAAATAACACACTTTCTATATGTTGTGAACAGGTGCCCGCATGACTATATCGGCGATCGGTGCGAGGAAAAGTTTGTGCCGCCACTTCCACGAAATATCAAAACAGAAAGCGGTAATTTCGACTGTTTGTTTTAGACATCCTTTACCTTGCTATTGTCATTATTGGGCGGGATGGCTGGAGGCAGTCCCCAACGGAAAGGAGCACTTTGGAAGAGGTCGTGCCGGCACACTGTAATGTACAGGGACTATGCAACGATGCGGTTCTTTTCTACGGGTCGCACGTAGCGTGGTCTGTGTGTTGGAAACACGAGTAAACCGTGCAAAAACGGATGAACCGATCGAGATGTCGTTTGGGGGTAAGACCATGGGCCGGATTTATGGGAGGGCAAACTGGGCAGTTGCCCAGGGCCTCCACAACTAGGGGGGGGCCTCCACGCGCCGATGGTCCCACTGTAAACTATAAAGGCTATGCAAGTGTGCTGCGGCGATGCGGTCCTGTGCCAAATTACTTTAGGCACTTGTTACTGTTATTAAACTATTATATTACACCACAAAGAGGCTCGTATTCGTTTATACAGCCGTACAGTGTAGCAGAAGTCCTGTGTTGTCAGGCAGATACAGGAACGTCCGCAGGATTTTGGTTAGGGGGGTCAATGCCCCCTTGCCGCTTGAGGCGAAGAAAATTTGACTACGAAATGGTGCATTCTGAAGTATATCTGAATAAATATGTGGTCAGCATAGCGCCGTTCTCTACACCGGCCTGCCGTGATTGCTCTCAAAATATAACATAAACATAGAAAACTGCTCTTTTTTGCATGTTTTCGCTTTTTAATTTTTCATCCATTTTTCCAGGGGGAGGGGTTCAGCTGACCCCATTTACCCCTATGTGCGGACGCCCATGGGCAGATAATTTAGCCATTACAATCTGCAGGCATTCAAAACGAAACTATCAATGTTATTGTACAGACTGGTGGTCAGCGTCAGATACACTGCATGCACCGGTGCTGCTGGTCATCCTGCTATCTGGAATACTACTTGCTGTCTTTCTGGCCGTCATAGTCACCTTCGCATGTCTTATCAGGTATATTTCACTCACTGCCTTCTGGCGATCTTTCAACGATAAATCGAGTAAAGAGTCAGCAATCTGTTATGTTTGTTACTGTAAATGCATAATAATAATAATAATAATATTTGTATAGCGCCATAAGGTCGTAACTTCAGAGGCGCTTGTACATAGAATGATGGAACGTGTAGGTTTTTAGGTTATCCACGAATAAAACGGCAAAAATAAACAAATGAAAAAACAAAACAATCAAATCTCAGCGAGTTTTTGGTTGACCAATTTTTGGCACTTTTTGGGCCCTGGGACCCCACAAATTTGGAGGCTTGGGCTTACCAATCTCTTAACTATTTCTAGCTGTTATTAGCAGATACATTAGTGAAGCTATGCTGAACTGTCTGGTGTTAGAAACCGGTGCAAGAAGAACAGAGCGATCAGAAGCAGCAACAGCAGAGCTAGAGAACAGCTGATTGGTAACGGCAGCGGCAGCATCATTGGCAACAACGCAGCCAGGATCTCAGATCACCATAGAAACGTGTACATTGACGTCACCGATGTGGAAATGACGTCACTGGCGGCCAACCGTGACGTCACTGGCAGCTCTTCGCAGCAAGCACCTGAAGTCTATGAGCCAAACAGCAGTGGGCAGCTGATTGGCCGGACTTGCGACGGTCGTAATCACATGGTCATGCGACCATCGCAAGGAAGAACTGAACCATCTGGTTCAGTCACAGGAGAGCAAGCGCCATCCAACTGGCCAGCCTACTTTTATCAGTCCGTTACAGAACTAAGTCACGAACAAGAACCTCGAGTACCGGCTTCCGTAATGTCACCAGCCGGCACTAGGCTTCAACGTAACAGTTCCGGATATCCGGCTGACTCAGACCCTGAAGCTTCTGTAGTATAATTAGTATTTAAAACAACACGTTTGCATCCTGTGCTGCTTAGATTTTGCAATGAAATGCGTGTACATAGTTGCATGAATGACGACGTTTTGGAACAGTTTTGCTTGCATCAACACGCATGTTCACGAATTTCAGTAGGTCAGAATGCAGTCATACTTATTAACAATGCCTTTCACTGAAATAATAAGCGGAAATGAAACCAGAACACATAACCAGCATTAGCAGATACATGATAACATCTATTTTTCTATTACCATTTTCACGTCATGTTTTCATTACTGGTTCTTCATCTGCAGGATTAATGAATATCAAACAGACAGCTTAATGCTAGCGGTCTGAAATAAATAATTGTACAACAGTAACATTACCAGCCAAAGAACATATCAATCTTATGGTGAACAATAATGGTCACACGTGCATTTCATTACTGTACATATGCAGGATATAATAGAACAACACACACACACACACCTGTTTAACGGCCCTTTGTCCGGGAATACCCGGATCAGCCGATACCAGAAAGGTAAAACCAATCCGGATTTGACTGAAGCAAGAGACAGTGAGTGGCAGTGGCATCAGCTGGGCCATATGCAAGTCTGCACCTCGCTCTAGACAGATAACCACGCCAGCAGCCCACATCTGTTTTTTACAGACTGGATGCCCTTCCTGCTGCCCAACCAACAGTGTCAAAGCACTGAAGGCACATAATAATAGAACAACAAATAAAGCGTAAAACAAACTATCATCACCAATAACAATTAGCTACGCCTAGTTGACCAGTCTTAACTAGTGACCCAACATTATAAGAACACCACACAGACAGCAAAATACTGGCATCTATTGGAAACTAGCACTTATCTGAAACCCGGCATTTTTCAGCAGTTTCATGGTAACAGCTATATTTATCAGTACACTAGCCATACATCCAACCAATAACAGTAAGCATAATCGGTATCATCAATTCATCATAACATCAACAAACTTGTCATATATCAGAGCAACCTAGGCAAGTCGGTCAATCACTTCATTAGTACTGTTACTCCGGTTACCCTCTCGTAATATTCCTCATTAACAAACTATTTAACAGGTGCTTTGGAGAAAAAGCGGACTCAATCAAATTTTTCATGATTCAGTCATTTCCAGTAGAACAGAGGTTTCAACCTTTGTGACGCTCTGGACCCCACAGAAATTCCAAGCTCGGGTGGCGGACCCCACAGCCCAAGGCCCACCGGCTTCAACCTTTCGTACTTCTGGTTGGGCCAGAACATGTCTTATTAAACGACATAGCATAGCAAACACCAGCGAAGTTTTCAATTCTGTACGTTGTAGCCTGTACCTACAACACTGATATGGCCGGTATTTTTGTTTAGTTAAAATGGGACCCCTTGGAGGCTCACCGTGGACCCTCGGGGGTCCGCAAACCACAGGCTGAAAACCCCTGCAGTAGAACATTTGCAGATAAACGGCATGTTTCTACAGTGCAAATGCCCTTCCTGTTATCCAACCAGCAGTGTCAAAGCAGCAAAGGGAAGAAACCAGTGGATTTCTTCATCGTGTGCTGGCCCACACAAAGTGCTGCATTACAAATGATGTCAATACCTAAACAGCTGCAGTTCTGACTAATCTTGCATTGACATCCACAGCCGGACTGTGTTTGGTTAACCGTGACGTCAAGCATCACATCGCATCACATAGAGGAAACAGATGCAGGCTTTGACAGGCCTCTGTATCTGAGAAATAAACTTTACGATAAAACTTTAAAATCACAAAATTACTACTTTAATATACTGCGGTTTCCGGTGCCATGGAGACTGCCTTGTGGTTATACAATACCTCTTGGTTAGACCACAATTTATCTAAACGGCAGAAACTACATGGTTTGAGAGACTATTCCATATCGGTATTACCAAATTAGTAAAATTAAACTTCTTTAAGTCATAACAGCAGTGATGTTGAATTAGTTTATATTTAGTACCCCTAGTCCTTACTACATCATCTGAAAATTTCACAAGATCTAGATGAGGCACACACGTTGGGTCATATATCCCTTTAATTATCTTAAACACTTCTCTCATATCCCCCACGATATCGTCTGTACTTCAATGTGGGCAAATTTAGGACCTGTAACCATTCTCTATGTGGCTTATTAGATATCTCTGGAATTAACTTACTAGCAAACCAACAACCAAAAAATGACGAACCAGACTGTGGGTAACCAAACCAAAACAAGCACCAACATATGGGAAGTGAAACACACAAGTTCCATGGTATCTAACGTTCAACCACTTTCAACTGGCATCGGACTCGCCAACAAATCTCAATTTCTGGCTGAACTAGTTTCATAGTTATCACCAGAATACAGCAAACAGACTACGAGGACGACCACAGTAGTTCTATTACTATAGCTAACCATGAAGTTACTTTGGCGGCGTGGCGTAGTGGTTAGCGGCGTTCATCACATTTACAAAGTTAATCCACATCGGGCCAGGTTAGTACTGGGATGGGTGACTGTCTTCAGGCGGGTATATCGTCTTGGTATGCAGCCAGCCAACTAGGTCAACTCAGCCTTGCATCCCTCCGGCGCTTAATCAAGTACCAGCTGTGGCTGGGGTAAGGGCAGGAATGTCACATCTACCGGGTGGCAGGTAACACTGTATGATCCCATATGGCATGTGAGTTCCTCTAGTGGTGAGGCGTCGTGCGAACTGCTATATCCGTTTAGCCTACTTTACCGTACCTTACTTAGGACACTACAAATACTCTCTATGAAACATTGCAATGTAACAACCAGAGCCTGGTTATGGATAAAGAACATAGCCACACATAAGAGCAAGAGGCAAGGCTCAATAGTCATCAATTTCCTAGATAATAACGCGGGCTTTTAACACTACTAACTGAAGCCATCAGCAAGCCGTATCGTCCGATCCGTGTTAACACTCACCGACAGCTCAGGGATTGTTCGATTAATGTTCTCAACAGACGCCCAGAGAAATTCGTCGATTGTCTGTTCGGTGCAGTCGGCAATGAAGCGAACGAACGGCCGAATGTCGCCGTTATTTGCCGACTTCAGATGCTTGTAGTACTCCGCCCGGCGTTCCACGGGGATTATGATGGGCGGGTAGCCGGCCTGCATTAGGAGCAGATTCATCAGCAGTCGGCTGGTGCGTCCATTGCCGTCGTAGAAAGGATGAATGTGGACGAGCCGGTAGTGGCCGAGGGCGGCCGCCTCCACTGCATGTAGGCTCAGAGCTTCCTCGGAGTTCAGCCACTCGACAAACTCGCCCACAAGACGTTCCACACGGCTTGCATCCGGCGGAATGTAGTCCGCCACAAATACCTGTACACGACCACCGGTGTCAAAAGAAAGAACAAAACCCGTTGAAATAAAGAACACAAAAACGTTTTTGATTCTACAAGAATACGATTAGCAAGCATCTGATTAATGGCCCTTTTCCGGGACTACCCGGGTGAGACGGTACCAGAAAGGTAAAACCAATCTGGATTTTACTGAAGCAAGAGACAGTGGGTGGCAGTGGCATCAGCTGGGCCATATGCAAGTCTGCACCTCGTTCCAGACAGATAACCACGCCAGCACCCCAACACTCAGTTTTTTACAGGCCGGATACCCTTCCTGCCGCCCAACCAACAGCGTCAAAGCACTGATTCTACAAAAGCATCTAAAAACATAGAACAAACTAGAAGTTAACAGCAAGCCAGTCAGAGAATCCTATTTTCCACTGGGCATGCACATAACTATTTATGAAGTATAAACACACGCACAGACTGACATACAGGTCTAAAACATAATGCCTCCAGTTGCCCGTAGGCTGGGTGGCAAAGGCATAAAAACACGGGCAACTTTGGGACTCTGAAAATCAGTAAATTGCTCAACTTATTGACAGCAAACGTGGGACTGGAAACAGGGTTAGTCCAGTCCAAGACATATGATTGGATGTGCCAACTGCCAATCATCCCCAGAGGTTTGCAACGGGAACAGGTGGAGGAAGAGGCCCAATAGGAAACACTAATCCAGGCTTACCTACAAAAAACGGCGGGTCAAGACAGGTAGCAGCTCGGGTAAATTACCTGTGTTGTGCGAAATATTCCTGCTCCGAATGGATCAACATATCCAAGTACACGGCGATGTATCTCCAGTATGTCATCTACTTTAATAGCTCCGATCCTCTTGATCAGCGAGGAGTTGAGAAATGACAGAGCTGCTTCCATTCCAAGTATTTCATTATGTTCAACAATACTCTTACCAGCAATTACCAATCGTGTCTCGACAAATGATCGCGTCTGGGCCAGAGTAAATGTGTTCCCTTCAAGAGCAGTCGAGTGATACAAGTGGCGGAAGTAGTTTTCCTCCACAAGCCGGCGCAAACCCGGATGGTTCTCGGGTACTCGGAGCAGAATATCGCGCTTCTGGTCGATGCGAAGAAAGTGCAGACGGTCCATTTCGTTGACAAGTGGTGCCGCACGACGATAGTTGTTGAGCGCTCGTGAATGTGACGGACTCAGAACAAGAGCTCGTGAGTAGAGATGCTCCGCCGACACCACGTCGGATCGTTTGTGCTCCAGAAACTCGCCGTATTCGTTGAGCACGTCCGGATGATGTGGATACAGTGCCAACGTGTGCACGAAAATCTTCAGTGCCCGATCTGTCTTGCCGTGTGCCAGCATCTCTTTGGCAAGAGTCAGAGACGCCACAGCTTCGTTATCGGAATAATCTGCACACACAAATCATATTTTGACTAGAAAGCCCCAATTAATGTCGCACTAAGAGCTTTAGCACAAAGAAGCTGACAAACAACCAAACAATAGCAGGTGCCACACAGTGGTGACTGGCTTCTTGCTCTGCCTATTGCTAACTGTGGCTTACGCCTCGACGACGAGGCAGTGCGAGTAGCTGTAGGTATGAGGCTGGGGTTCAGTTTGTGTTCCACACAACTGTTACTGCGGGACCTTAGTGGATGCCCAAGGTCTTCACGCCATGGTCTGCAAGAAAGCACCGGGCAAAATCGCAAGAAATCATGTTTTCAATGATATCATTTGGCGAGCTGTCGGTGCTGCTGGGATCCCAGCTGTCAAGGAGCCCTCTGGACTAGACAGACAAGATGGCAAACGTCCAGACAGGCTAACCTTAATCCCATGGCATGGTGGCCGTTCGTTAGTCTGGGACGTTACAGTCGTCAGCCCATTAGCTACTTCCTACGTTGACAGAGCAGCCACAGACGCCGGTACAGTGGCAGATATGACAGCCACCAGAAAAACAGAGAAATACTTGACCCTGTCTTCAGCATACATGTTCGAGCCTATAGCAGTAGAAAACCTTGGTGTCTTCAGTTCCACAACTCTGAACTTTATTTCCGAACTCGGCCGCCGAATTTGTGTTCACACAGGAGATGCGAGAGAAACTTCGTACCTATTCCAACGCATTTCTATCATGCTACAACGGTTCAACTCCGTGCTATTGCACGACACTCTGCCAGTTGACCTGCCGGACCTCTGACCATCCAACATTTTGATTTTAGCTTTTGTAGTTTTTAACCCCGGGGATCTTTACTACCTGGGGTATAAAAATGTAAATAATAATAATAATAATTTACCTGGTGTCATGCTATATTTCTTATGACGCAACACAGAGACACATACCCGTAAGCAAAGAAGCATATTAGCAAAACAATAAGCTAAATCGAACCGTGTGATTGTGTGGCAGAAGAGCGTGACGCAATTACAAAGTCACTGTCAATCCGTCTGTCAACAGCTGGACTTCTCATCAGAAATGACTTCATTCGACTCTGAAGCTCCGTCGATGCCACATTCTGCGACACAGAACTGTCATCAGACCGGCCAGCTGTTTCGTTGGTCCACGGCAACAGATCCATAAACATCACGGAAGAAAACAATAGCAACAGACCCAGCATGACGACAACCACGGTCAATAACACCCTCATGCTTGAAAATATACTTCTACATTGCAGCTTGGCATAATACTCAGTATATCCTCGTATTATACAGCAATCGGCATTCTCATGTTCTGTCATTTTACGCATCCTTCGTCGATAAAATTAGTGTTTACATTTCACCAGAAATGAACGAAACGTGACACGACTCCATTGGCCAATTTATGACGTCACTCAAAAGTAAGTAAGAAAATACTGTCTAGCGGCGAGAGCGGCTCTGAACACCGTGTATGAACTGAAGAACAAGCTTCAAGTTGGTAAACTGCAGTTTCTCTAAAACCAAAGCAGTGCGATTATTCTGTAAACTTAGTTATTGCTTTTACGGTAAGTCACGTAAGGCGCGGTGTACCGTGTACGCCATGCAATGGCCGCGTGTAACGTCTAGCTGGCAGTCTGCGTGTTTCACTCTGAACTATGGATGGACTCTAGTTTTCTGATGTCAAACCTCTTGGTGATATTTTAATGAAATCATGCCTGATAGGAACACCAACCTGGTGGGGGGGGATTTTCGCCCATATCTCGCTGGCCTGTGACTAGTTTAAGAAACGTTGCAACATACCGGTAGGCTAGCCTTTTCACGCCATTGATGGGCATGCATTGTCATTCCAAATTGGCCATTAAAGCTACTTCAAGTTCCAATTTTGACCGTATTAATCTGACTTAGTAGTTTAGTACCTAATTTCCTATCAGAGTCCATTTTGTAGAAGTGGGACTAACGGGTTCAGAAATTTGACATTTTTGATAACCCTTCGGCAGTAAAATTTGTCACCGTTGACAGTGAGCGGTGAAAAACGCCTGGCAACCCTGAGTACATTTCGGTATTTAGTCATTAGTAGTTAAAAGTTCACGAAGTGTTTGCTAATATTATTTCTTATATTTTTGTCGTTGCGTTAAAATCCTGATAGACAGTGAACTGCTGCTGCTCGAAGATGGTTAGTTTCTGGTTGTCACGAAGTTACTACGCAAAAGATCGAGCGTTGATGCTGCACGTAGGCCTCCTATTTGCTGTGCAGCGGTCATTAAAATCCTTGCTGGCTCAGATCGAAGGGCATATCCAGGATAGGCCCGATGATGTCACACTGTGGCATAATTTGCCTGCATTTATGATAAATTCGTATGACCAGAAAACGCTTGTCGGAGCTTTTTGCCGTATCGGGAGCATAGAATATTTAACACTGGAGATATTATGAACCTATTTAGCTAGTAGACAGCACTGATTCTGGGGACACAGTTTCCTGGCACATGGGTGGTTATATAATTATGTACACCAATGCCAAAAGTAGTCCACTGGCATTCATCAGTTTACATTCGCTCGTCATTTGCAGTTGTCATTTTTCTAATAGGGATGAGCTTTTCCCCGTGATCCTCCCCCATACTTCAAAAAGTATTTTATTGACATTGTAAGCGAGTTATCATGACAACGGTCGTCATTTCGGAAACAATGTAAATGAATGGTGGTTGTAAGATTCTTGGTGCTATTGGAATACCTGGTGCTTGTATTTCCATTGATACTTCATTCTAGCCCTGATGCTCGAGTTACCCGAATTTTCTTATAACACAGTATAGGATAGGTCAAAAGAACCCTTTTGTATGAAAACCAGCCCATTCATCTAGACATTTTAATAGTGCCGTAACTGAAACTGCGTTGCCATAGCATTGTGTGGATAAGAACTTATGCTGCTATTTTGAAGATATACATAACATCTTGCAGAGAGAGATGAGAAATTTAATTTGTGTTTTGTAATGTCATGTTATATGATGAATTTATCACATATGCAGAGTACTACTGAAGAATAATACCCTGATGTTACAAAGAGTCAATCATATCATAATATTGCATCATAATATTGTATCTGTACAGTAGCTGGGTTGTATCATTCTGTGTAAGATATTTTGCTGTATTTAGCCATTATGCGGCAGAATTCTGTATCTGATAACTCATTTTAGCAACTGCATTCAATAGTGTAATCTCTGTACTTTTCATACGTGCTGCACTGTTGTATTTTGCAGGGCAACGAAGCTTCACTGCCGATGGAACTATGTTCAACATGTATGTATGTTTCTGATGGCCATGATTGACACTGCATTGCTTTGGCTCGTTATTATATTTTTATTTATACCTGAATTTGTTTTTTATTAGATTTTGTTGCTATTTTGTAGAAAAATATTGCCTTCAGTGTTTTGACTGTTGGTTGGATGCCAGGAAGAGCATCAGCATTGAAAACGTTGATTTTGACATGCAGGCATAGTTGTTTGTCTGGAGCAAAGTGCGTGTAATTTGTATATAATCCACTGATGCAGTTCTCACCTCTGTCATTAAAGTCTGATAGACAGACTGATGAATATACAGACACCAGCCCATTTAACGGCCCTTTTTCCTGGACTACCCAGTTGATCCGGTACCAGAAAGGTAA
>Ga0126329_10000265_pt1 | contig 10722 bp, 8 predicted proteins | sample InaspJWI85metaG_FD_104915 | JGI IMG/M metagenome (GOLD analysis project Ga0126329, IMG submission 104915) | Marine gutless worms symbiont microbial communities from Oahu, Hawaii - Inanidrilus sp. 2 OAHU.JWI-85 metaG | ecosystem: Host-associated > Annelida > Digestive system > Unclassified...
AGAGATAATGCAAGGAACAATGCCAGGTGCACGAAGGCGAGGAAGGCCACGCACGGCCTGGATGGACAACATCAAGACGTGGACAGGACTCTCCGTGGAAGAGCCAATCAGAATGACAGAGGAGAGGGATAAATGGAGAAAGTACGTCCATGGTGTGGCCAACCCTCGGATCGAGGACGGCTAAAGAACAGGAACAGGCCTAAACCGACCGAGATGTAACCTGCGTAGAGCACTCAGGAGCAATCGTCCTCACAGAAATTCAATATAGGAGGTTCACGCACTGTATCAGTGCTAATCGAAGTTAACAAGCGTGCGATCAGCGATGACTGAGACAAACAATGGCGTTGCGTGTCGGCAACTCGCCTTCGCTTGCGTGACTTGTCGACGTGATTTAACAAGCGCCATAGCCGCAACGATCGACATGCCATGCGGTCGTCTTGCAATGGAACTTTGAACACCACAGTACAGCCCTTTCGTAGGTCAGTTGATTCGGTCGAGCCAGGTTCTTAAAATGATAAAATCCCAGCGTTTTGAGCAATGCCCTATGAACAGCAACACGATTGCGATATATGTACATATTAAAATGTTGGCAACACAGTTTTTTTTCTCAAAAGCATTGCTGCGATTAGCAGTATTGTGAAAGAATTGCGGTAGCAGTGTCGATGGGCGGACGAACGAAGGTCGATGGACAGACTATAGCATACAGTGCCACCTGTAATGAGGCTTCGTCGAGGGAAGACTCGATAATAGGGCCTATGGTCGTTGAGTGAAACAGCCGTGCCGGCCCACTGCCGCCATCAGCAAGTGTTCCTGGCTGAATCCCGTCGATGTCTTTGTCTTGCACAGTGGCGCAGAGAGTGACGACAACCGGAAACAGTCGTCCGCCTCGCACTCGCAGTCGCCGGAGATGAACTCGCAGACAAGCCGTACCGCCGCCGCCGCTGCTGCTGCTGCTGCTGCTGCCGCTGAGCTGGCGATGACGACGACGATAATTACATCCTTGTTCGTGCGACCGCCAGCTAGCAGCGCTGTAACCTAAAGCCTCATTCACATCACCTGAACTGAAAGAAGTCGGGTTCTGGACACCCGCAAACCCATGGGAACGTTCACATCGCACAAACAAGCCAGTGCGAATAGCCCCATTCAAATACACGTGTCCGGAATTATGCGATCTAGTTAGCTGCAGTGTCTGTAACCAATTCGTACGAAGTAGATCGATGTGACGTAACGCCGGACTATGTGCATGTCCAGTCAACGCAATTGGCCACTTGGTGTAACTGAGTCGATTGGTTTAAGTCAGTTCAGTTTAGTTCAATTGTACGATGTGAACGAGGCTTAATTCTGTGCGCGCCTGTGTCACTGTGAGTGGTCAGCAGCAGATGATTAAGCGTGCTACTTATCAGGTTAGTCAACTGACCACTGTCCTTTTGACATCAATCCATATCGACTGAACTTGCATGACTGATAGGCATATAATCGGCCGCAGGCTATTTGCTGCTTATCACAGTAGTTAGATTAGCATCTCTCAGCAACTCTTACGTCTATAACTGACTCGCGCTTCTTCAAATTGAATTAAGACTTTTCTTCTTGAAGCCGTATTGAGATTATATTCAGCATGACTAATTATCTCGTTCGATTGAAACACATCTAGTGTACATAAACAATAACTTAAATTGCAGTGGCGAACGATGCTTTATTGTTAATAATTTCAATTCGCACGATACAGTGTAGTAGACAGACAGAAACAGACACAAAAGTATATACTGTACAAAGAAACGATGAGAACTAGGCCTAAATAAAAGCCCAAATAAAAACTAGCGATGCTTTGAGAGGTCAAGGTTTTTTTCTGCAATCTGTAAAGTGGCAACTAGCAAGTTTACTGCAAAACTGTACCACATCAATACAATGTTTACATAAAAGTGGAAACACATAAATCATTGTTTGGCTGTTTTGCGCCCCTCGCCCGCTGCGCCCCGCGGCAACTGCCCCCCCCCCTCTGTCGCCAATAGTCACGCCATTATTATAGTACAGCACATGTATGTGTGACGGCGTGTGTTGAAGGCGTCAGATGCCGGTGACACGTCGTGGCCAGCTGACGGTCGAGAAGACGCCGAGCTACTTCATCACGAGCAGCGTTCCACGGCGAGTTCGACGCATGTCGCGGGACGTCCGGCTCGTCGTGGTCCTTCGCGACCCGGTCACCCGCGCCCTCTCCGACTACGCACAGGCGAGCGCCAAGCGGCGGCGGCGTCGCGCCGTCCCGCCGTTCGAGCAACTGGCGTTCGTCGGCCACAACGCCAGCACGTCGACGACGGTGAACGTCGGGTGGCGCGCGATCCAGATCGGTCTGTACGCGGTCCACGTGCGCCGCTGGCTGGCGGAGTTCCGCCCCGCGCAGCTGCACTTCGTCAGCGGCGAGCGCCTTGTCGCCGAACCGCCCGCAGTTCTCGCCGACCTGCAGCGCTTCCTCGGCCTCCCTCGCCTCGTCACCCGCCAACACTTTCGCTTCGATCGCCACAAGGGCTTCCCGTGCGTGGTCCGCGACCCGCACCGGGCCCCCGACCACGTCCACTGCCTCGGCGACACCAAAGGCCGGACACATCCCACTGTCTCGCCGGCAGTTTTGAAGCGACTCCGGGACTTTTACAGACCCCACAACGAGGACCTCTATCGACTAACCAACATAAACTTCGGATGGCCTTAACTGCTCAGTCTCTGGGTGTTTTCTCGGCTCAATTTTATACATGTTACAGGCCGTCGTCGGTGCTGTTATTTTTATAAGTTCGAAATACGTGCTGTATTGTTGTATTGTATATTGGTGTCATATTTTCGTAAATATCCACTCCGGTGTGAGTAGAATTGGTGCTTTTTGCATACTCGTCATTTTCTTGCTATGATTTTTGCTCTGTAATGCTGTCCACTCTGGAGTTATGTTTCATCAACGCTTCGAATAATTCCAGTAAAACATTTGTCATAGACTAAACGTTTTTACATCTCTTGTACAGCTAACTCGATATTTTAACTAATTATGTATTAGTCTTGCTGAACGCATATGGTGTTGATTTTGCCCTGGTGTAGAGCAGGTCGACGCATATTACCTTTGCGAAAACATTCATTTGACACTCGACTTGTCAGATCAGAGTGCGCCAAGAAATCCTGGTCTACTTTGAAGGGCTATATCTCACATTTTATTGAGTAGAAATAACATAATATTTGATGATGCCTGTTAGTTACTGACAGTGGATAAAAGAAAATAATTAAACATCACACACCATGCTTTTGTTAATTAACACCTGTTCAGGTATGTTCATTTAAAGCTCGTGCGGCTGAGACTGAAATAAGGCAATATTTGCACAGTTTTTCCATGTTTCTTTACTGAAAATAATTATTCAGCATTGTCTAAAGATAACAGACGAGCGAGTGAGTGACAGCTGTCGTGGTGTGGTTGCGACATTTGAAACTGAACAGTGAAACAGTAATTCGCGACAATTAATAGCTGTCGGCCACGCCCTGACAGACCCGCAGGCGGCGCAGCTAACTTCGCGGGATTAAATCTTCGCGAAATTAATCGCCGCCGAGGACAGGATCGCCATCTTTGATGCTAGTCCCAGCGCGCAACAAGGACAACTGGCGTCGCACCGGTCATCAGCGACGCTCAGTGTCCGGATATGGGATGAATGGCCACTTTAAAGCCCGTACATTTGTACCGCGCTTTGTTTAACGATACACACTTCCCAGGCGCTCGGGACACGTTAACAAGCTTAGTGATCACACAGGTTACCTAACCGCCGCACGTTTAATCCACAAGTGAAATAAGCCATAGGCTAGCTCACTTTGCTCTCCAGCCGCAGACCGCCACCATACTTTGACCGGTATACTCATTTCCCATTCCACTGAATGTAGGTGTCGTAATTCTTCATGATAAGTATGTATTGTGCACCTTTACGTTTTTTGTGCCATTTTTGCAGAAGTGGACGGCTCAGTAGATTCGGAAAATGGTTCACTCAAAGTGAACTATAGTGATATTTGTTAACATCTATTTGTGGAAAAAGTTAATGAGGACAAATACCTTTATGCAATAAATGGCCGTAGGCCCTACGCCATCTTTATCAATTAAGTACCGCGTTGACATACATGCAGAACAGCAAAGAAGCTTATAAAACGTGGCCTTTGTGAGCAAGTGTCTTCGATGATGAAGTGATCTGAACTGTCTTTTCCAGTTGTCAAACGTCATGTGGGCTTGATGGTTTGGCGCAAAAGTACCCGGATTACACGCAAAGTGCGCGACCGTCACATCTGTCCTTTACTGTACAAAGCCGGCGCATTTCTCCGACATAAATAGCATCATTGTTGTCAGCAGCAGAAGCCCAGGTAGTGAATATAATCCGCATCAGCGGGCAGCCAGATTACGACATCCGCGGCCTTCTCATCGGGCTAAATGCCACGTCCAAGCGAACGATAATTACGGCAGCGTTTAGCTGTCGGCGAGGGGCGGGAATTATTCCGCCACGTCGCATCCAGACAGGCTTCGCGGATCAAATGACACGAACGACAGCCCGGCAGACAAAGCACCGTGCGCAGTATTGTGACCGGACACTTGCCCCTCCCTGGACATCTGCCCCAGGAAATCTGAGTCGCCAACATCTGCCCCTGGTTAGGGTGAGCGTTTATAGAGCGTTTATAGAGAGAGAGAAGTTTATTTACCATGTCAGAACACAACAAATACTTATACAAGTTAGACAATGGTAGGCTGCCAGAAAGGAATAATCATCATAGCTGGCCACCTATGAGAATTGAAAAGAATAATCATTGACATTAGAATTTAAAAACAGGCAAATGCAAACAAATAGTAACAAAAAATAACTAGAAAGTGCATAAAGCAACTGTTGCAAAAACACAGGGAGAACTGGAATAATTGAGTGTTACTAGTAGGCCCTACTTAAATATAACATAGCATACTTGAATATAGCATAGCATTTATAGCATAGATGTAAAACATTGGAGAAAAAAGAAAAACAAAAAAAACACAAAAAAACGTTTTAAAACGTTAAAAACGTGGGAAAATAAAGAAAGTTTAAAAACGTGATAAAAACGTTCATCTGTCCGTGTAGAACGTAACCTTTTGCATAGTAACTGTATTACGAGTAAGCTTACTGTCTGTGCTTTATGTGTGATAATTTTGTCATGTTGCATTACCAATCGGGTTTAAATAACGTAGCGAACGACGCAATATTTCATTTAAATAGGCCTATTATTTTGAGTTACATTAGTACTAACGCTTTTCATAACAACCACGTTGAAATAATAAAAAACGTATAAAACGTTAAATTACATGGCGAGAATAAAAACATGAAAAATGCTTTTTACATTTTTACTGTTTAGTGTTAGAGTTTCGGTTATTATGGCTTAATAGGACCCAATTACACCCAAACCCTAACAGTGGTTAAGGTTATGGTCATGTAGGTGGTTTCCGGGGGATGGCAAATGTCCTACATTCGAGGGGGCAAGACGACCGGTGTTCGCGATGCACTGCGGGATCACCATTATCATTAGCTGGCACGAAGCACGGCTGGCCAGAGACACAGGTAAATGATTCAGGTATGCTGGGTGGTAACTGAAGCTCGGTGGAGTTATCTCCGTTTCATTGACTAGTGTCGACCACATTTCTACTATCTCCATGATTTTCGTTGCTGTTTCACTTTTCACGAATTTATCAAATTATACTACTTGGTAAAGAGTACAGAAAGAAAACAGCTTTCCGAACGTTGTATTACTTAATGGAAGGACTGGCCGTGACTTTTCCATCGTCGGATGCCTTAGCCATGACGCCATCATTTATAGTTAATGGACGAACTGGAAAGACCTCGTTCACAGTTGCATCGACCGCTTTAGCAACGCTTTTCCTCCTATAATCGTGAACTTTGACCTTGATCGTCAAAACTGATCTCACCAGTGCTAACATGAACCGACATGCAATACAACGTAGTTCAATGCCACTAAGTTCGAACTTTTTGTCGGCACACATGCACACACAGCGGACAGACTGCTTTATCTGGACCACTGTCGTACGCAAGCGTAAGCTAATGTGACACGCTAAGCTAACACGCGTGGGGAGTGGCAACGTTGTCATTTTACTGGATACCTCAATATGTTCACGGCAATTTCAGTGTTTCATTTAAACTATAGTCCAGAAAGTACAGAGTTGTTCGACAGCATATAAATTACGGTTAAAATGCCAAGCACAGATTTTCAAATCTTCAGACACGGATTTAAGACACCCAACCACCGGAAAATTAGGCCTGATCTAACCTGATCTAATCTGATCGGTAGCCAAGTGGTTAGCGTGCTAGACTCAGGCGCAGAAGGGTCTGGGTTCAAATCGCAGTCCCGACGCTGTCTTAGGCAAACTGTTCACACCGATCGTGCCTTTCTTCACCAAGCAGCAAAATTGGGTTAAGGTTGCGGGAGTAACTGAAGGCCTGACGGAAAGTAATAGCAGCCTACCGCCGGGTTTATGACTCACGTCACCTGCAGGCTGACTGCCAAGAACCGCGATCAGCTCAGTAATCGTGTATGGGCTACCTTTACCTTTTACTAACCCGATGACTGACAGAAGGAACGTACAGTCGCACTTCCCCGCTAGCACCAATAGTTCGCCGTGCTTATACCTAAGTCCCCAGTAGGCCGCATCGCCTCATTGCGTAGATGTGGTCCAGTGCTATACACGTTGCACGTTCTATGGTATATATTGGGTGTTGGGCATATTGCAAACATGACTGAACTGACGGAGATGCCGTGTGGGGAGGGGCAGCAAAGCCGCGTGGGTCCAAGTTGCCATGCATTAGATCGGGGCGCACAGTGACGCTACTTGGCGGATACGCGACGGCGATGCGGCCTTATGTCAAATTGCTTTGACCACTTGTTATTACTGTCACATTGTGGATAATGCGGGCTTCATAGCAGCTTATTCCCCCAGCAGCATACTATTGTCGTCGCCTATGCCACTGGGATCCATCCATGGTGGTCACTGACTAGTTCACAGAGGGTCAACCTTCATCGCGTAATGGAGCTGAGCTGATGCTCCTTCTGGGAGTTCGAACACTTGTTATCGCTCCGCCGACTGAAGTGCTATTAGCCTAATGGACGCCAGCCAGCCGTACGAGATTACTGTCAAGCGAAGCGAAATTTCAAGCACTCGCGCGGCCAGTTTGTTAACGTTCTTTGAGTAGGCCTAAACTCTAATACCACTACGTCACTTGCGACGTATAAGCGTTGCTACTAAGAAGTTTGGGAACCTTTATTCACAAGGTGGTAGCCTACAGAACAAAATGAAAAAGAAAACATAACAAACTTAACTAAATGTAATTAACTGAGACAATACGCAATAACCCGTTACAATATCTGTTTTTATTGAACTTAAATACGCTGACCCAACGGCGTATATGGGGCTGGAATAAATGCAACGCCTGTACCTAGCATCGTTGATAGTTTCGTCCGCTGGACGAGAAGATAAAGGCAGTCAATGATAAAACAATAAGCCTAGCGATATAATGGTTTGTGAACAGCATAGTTATCCAGCTGCCAGTTATGTCGTTTCTTAAAATTACGGTTGGCAAAATGGACTGCGGTTACGCGTGTTACTTTATCCTCTGGCGACCCGTTCACAATGGCCGATGATGCTGGATAGAGCGGCATTGTATTGCTGCTGCTGCTGCTGCTGCTGCTGCCGCTGACAATGACGTCACGCTGATTAATGAGCTTTACACAACACACTCGCACGCACGCACGCCTAGTGACGCGCTAATGAAGATTTATATCAGTTCAAACCATCGCCCTTCTGTCACTCGTACTTCGTCGATTGCACGAATTATCGACCCCAGTAAAGCAGCATGAAATTTGTCGATCAACTAAAGCTGTTGTTGTGACTGAAGACTTTTGCAGCGAAACAAAACATAACGTAACTGTTAGGCTAGAGCACGTACTGTATGGTTAAGCTCCCAGTTATCGCAAATATCAAACATTTTCGTTTTTGTTTTTATCATAATGTACAAATATGATGTACCAACTGTTAATTACTGAATACGCTTAGGTTAAAATTATTGCCAGCGTACGTGTATGCAAGAAACAAGAAACGATTAGTTATCGAATGATTACTTGATTTGTGTCGTTTTGTCGCCTAATAATTTACGATTGCAGCACAAAGTTTTCACTAACACGCTTAGGTTCACACGATTAGTACTTGCTTTGGTCTGTGACGGGCGGCTTATAATCAAGCACTGTTCCACGTTTCCGTTGTGAACTGCCGTAGTATATAAACCTAGGTTATAATTATGACGAAAGTAAAAAAGCACAAACAGAAGAATTCGTGAATAATTCACAAGGGTCAATAGACTTCTAACGCTTACCGCCAGACACACCCGAACACATGATAAAACTGGCAAAAATCAACAGAGTACATTACTGTGATTACTTATTTACGATTCGCTGACTAGCTGCTGGCGTGAAGCGGACGTGATTTTCATGACGCCAACTGTCGTCGACTGGCTGAGTGAGTGCTGTGTGATCATTTTTTGACGTCCAACAATTATGACGTCGATCTCGCTGGGAGCTGATGTCAGAGAGGGTCACGTGACTGGTCATGTGACACGCAATCAGTCTTACCTGCGGCATGGCTTGCGGCACACCTGAGCCGCGCCGCCGACGCACGAGACAATGGACGATGCCGTACCTGTCAACGTCATCGTCACCGGACATTTGCCACCCGCAGATATCTGCCCCAGCCGGAAATCACCATCGAGGCAATATGACCCTGGTTAGGGTTAGGCCTGTTCCCAATTTACACCACGAAACCCGATGCGATAAAACTGTCTCGTCGCGTTTGGCGGTGTAAATTGGGTATTGGAGTTTTACAGTTGTAGGGTTGATGTTATTATTGCGTAGGGTTACTGTTTGGCCGTTTGTGTTAACGTAAGATGAGCTTAGGGGTTGGGTTTGTGTTTGAGAATAAGGTTGAATTATTATATGGACAGAGCCAATGTTAGAGTTATGATTTAGGGTTGTGGTTAATACCATAGTTGGGATTTTAGATTAGAGTTAGCGTTAAGGTTTTGAGTTTAGGGTTGAGCTTAGGGTTAGGTGTCGGTTACGGTTTAGGGTTAGGTTAGAGTTACGGTCAGTTACGGGGCTACAGATGTCCGCGACGATTACCGAAGGTGAGGTGGGGCAAATCTTCGCGGGGGGAGCAAATGTCTTACATTGCTTTGTCAACGTCGTCGTCACGTCGACGCACGTGCCTACCTACCTGCCGCAGTCACTACTAATCACTCTCACCTGCGGCAAGTCACACGTACGGCTCACCTTTGCGTAATCGCCTGGTCTCACATTTCCACACTGCTTCCGTGCTTTCATCCAATTACTAGTAGATTTCATGCGAACGAATACAGTGATAAGCGTATCATCAGGGCAGAGTTTTAATACATTCAAACAGCATAGCGTGGATTACAAATTTAATACAATACGAAAGGAGAGTCTGTTGTGTGGTGTGTAGACTTAAAATAATAATAGTATAGTAGGCTTATATTATTTTACATGTAAGCCGTAACTGCTTTATGCTAAAATAGCCGTTATATTTTTGCACGGACAAATCGGCATCTTGGTCCGTTTTCTCGATAACTGTGCCGAAAAGTTGCGCTCGTAGAGCAGATAAATAGACGATCCGACTCGGAACCTGTAACATATGTTTTGTACATACTTATCACCATTGCCAAAATTCCCGTAACCGTCGTTAATTGCGCCGACTACGGAATGACCGGATTACATCAGCGATGTTGCTGAAGAAAGGTTATTAACGCGAACGGCGCCTAATTTACCGTGCACTTCGGCTTTCACGGTCGATTGGAGTTAAGCGTCGTTCACAGGCGGCTTAGAACAAAGACAAACAATGAAATGTATGCAACACAGGTTTATGTACCAGTGCATTTGTTGTTTCACATGCGGCCTATTGCTATAGATGGAGTGAAGTGGTCAGTCACCATCCGTGTCTGTATGGGGCACATCGGTGAGGCCTGCAAAACGGCTGAACAGATCGAGATGCTGTTTCGGAGGCTGATTCACGTGGGCTCAAAGAACCATGTAGGCCTATTAGAGGGTGCATGCCACACAGGAAGAGACACTTTTAGAGGGACGTATGGGCGGTCCGTTGTTTAATAAAAAATAGGGAATTTGGTGGTACATGCAGGCAGCGTTGCGGCCTGTAGCTACCGTTAGTGTAGAACATGTACGTCTTGTTATCACAGCAAGCAATAGGGCCTAGATGTGGCCAGATTTACCACTCATTAAAGTCAAAATAACAATAACAATTTTGAATATAACATAATCAGTATCTGTTAATTATTCAATTCAACGCACATACTTTTGGATGTGATTTATATTTTGTTATAGCCTACTTTGTTGTATTTTAAGTATACAACTTTTGCTCTTGCTGAAAATGTATCCAAAAGGTTTGTTATATACCGTGAATCAATAAAAAACAAGACAATAAACTCTTACCCATAACTTTCCAAAATATTAACCGATTTTCAATTTTTTCCCTGACAGAGTCAGTGGTAAATTGCAACAAATTGATATTTAAATATCCCACCACACCTTAAATATGTCGCTACACTACCTTGTGAAATATGGATGCCAGAAAACTGGCGGCAATCTGATATATATATATATATA
>Ga0126329_10000266_pt1 | contig 10717 bp, 8 predicted proteins | sample InaspJWI85metaG_FD_104915 | JGI IMG/M metagenome (GOLD analysis project Ga0126329, IMG submission 104915) | Marine gutless worms symbiont microbial communities from Oahu, Hawaii - Inanidrilus sp. 2 OAHU.JWI-85 metaG | ecosystem: Host-associated > Annelida > Digestive system > Unclassified...
CCCCATGCCCTAGCCTCTGCCCCCACACTGCCCCCCCAGTCGCAAAAAGCTGGCGCCGCCCATGTCCCTTTGCCAAGTTACTTTGGACGCTTGTTATGGGTTTTGAGTTAATTTTCATACTTCGGTGTGCTAAGCTGTACAGCGTACACTTGTCCGTCGAGTGGAATTTTGTACAGTAGTACCCGAGTCAGTTTCTGCTCCCACCATTCACCCAGCTTCGATTAGGCCTATACGTATGTCTGACGGCAAACGAAGGCATGTTCATAAATGTTTTACACAACACAGATCACGTTCTACCGTTTGCTTCTGCCTGTCTAAAACACCTTGCACAGTCTCAGCCCACATACTCATGAGTGACAAAGCACTTCATAGTCGGCTTTTGCGTTTATCAGATAGTAGTTTTATTGTTCGCATGTTATTTTATCAAACTTGTTGACATAATCTTGTTTTATTGACAATAATAATGTTTTGTTTCCTTGTTATTGCCCTTCAGTGCTTTGACACTGTTGGTTGGGCGTCAGGAAAAGCATCCGGCCTGTAAAAATTGAGTGATGAGGTGTTGGTGTGGTTATCTGTCTGGAGCGAGGTGATGATTGTTTGCATATGGTCCAGCTGATGCCGCTGCATCCCAAAACCTCATAATCTCTTACCTCATTTAAATCCAGACTGGTTTTACCTTTCTAATACCAGCTTACCCAGGTTGTTCTGGAAAAGAGGCCGTTACACGAGTGTAGTAGTAGTATAGTTATTCCCGTTTTATGCCCCTGCCTTAGGTGACAGTAAGCGATGCCGCCATCCGTCCGTCTGTCTGTCTGTCTGTCCGTCTGTTGGTCCAACCTGGCCTAGGCGCGCAGCGCCTAGGCCAGGCCACCAGAGCTGTGCGGACTGTGGATCCGTCCGCGCACGGACGTAGATCCGCCGCGATCGGTGGGGGCATATCGTCTCGCCCCGCGATAACTTGTTATTGTTACAACTGCATTCGGACAGTTGACGAATCAACGGATATGTTGTGTTATGCTGTGTTAAACAGTTTTGCATGGCTTCACTGTTTCATTGTGTACGATGGTTTTGCAGGCTCGTGCTGGCAAACTGCTCGGCGTCGTCGGCACAGATGTGCCGCTCAAAGAGATCACGAAACTGACTCCACCGTACAAGGTGTGCTGTAAAATACTGCAGTTAACTGCTGCAATCTAAGCTAGAATGTAGTCAAATTTTATGCTTCCGCCGCCCATCCTTCGGGCCGCCGGAGGTACTATGGTTTAGACCTGTCCGTCTGTCTGTGCGTACGTGCGTATGTGCCCGGCGGAGGCGTTTTCCGACCGGCTTTCTGTCGACTTCTAATTGTAACATGCTTGCATTTTAGACGATCGCAACAGCTATGCGGTAAACTAGAAGACACTCAGCAATATCAAACTTAAAACGTAGCTCGAAAGCAAGTCTGCTTTCTATAAACAGAAATCTCTCTGTGTCACGTTGACAAGTTCTGGGTTTATTTAGAAGAGGGTGTACGGCGGAACCTATAGTGGAACCTCAGTGGATGCATATGAAAAAGTTCACGAATCGTTATCTTCGCCATAAAACAAGCTAAAATTTTCTGTTTCTATTTATAAAATTAATACACCAGTTCTGCGGTGGTCAGGTCGGTGTACATGTCTTCTAGCGCGCATCTATGGCACTGCGCAATGATAGATGCGGGCTATTGCTACAAATGTCCAAATTTCAATGGGATAGCCAACTACCTGGGGTAAAATTTTTTTAAGCAATAATAATAATAAACACATTTGTATAGCGCCGTAAGGTCGTAACTTCAGAGGCACTGGTGAGCTCAGTAAGTAACAAGTATAGCAGTTCGCAAGGTTGCCACACCGCTACGGGAACTCACATGCCATATGGGATCACACAGTGTTACCTGCCACCCGGCAGGGGTGACATTCCCACCTCTACCCCAGCCGAAGCTTGTACTGGATTAAGCGACCCCGGCTGAGTTGTCCTAGTTGGCTTGTTACATACCGAGATGGTATACCCATCCAGGTACTAACCGGGCCCGACGTGCGTTAACTTCTTTCATGCGACGAACGTCGCTAACCAGTAAACACGGATGAACCCATCAAGATGCCGTTTGATGAAGGGGCGCACTAGGAACCACGTATCAGATGGAGTCCACATCGATGCCATCTGGCGAATACAGTTGATCGATCCGAAAGTATGGGCTGCATGGTGTCAACGTTTCTGTGTCGCCTTGTTGCTTGTTGAGTGCATGTTGAGTAAACAGTAACGATGTTGATTTTGCGTGCTCAGTTGGGAGTCAACGGCTATTCGTTTGCCATTACCAACAACGGCTACGTGATATTTCATCCAAGATTTGATCCCATGGTAAGCCTCCTTCGCATTCGCCTTGTAAATCAAAGTTCGCATCTTCCGTATCAACACAGCGTTACCGCCAATGATATTTTAGCTCTTAATTTTTTTCAGACTAATTTCAGTTAGTTTGTCACCAACTCATTATTTTGTCAGCTATTTACGTGTATAGTTAACAGTACGAATGCAGCTATTTTGATTATCATTTAGTTATCTCGAAATCATTGTAATTTTATTATCAGTGTTGAATGCCGCTGGTGTTCTGATTGCCGCAACTGCGGAACAGTATTGCTGCTGATGTTGCGTCGTACTGCAGCGCTTAAATAATTGCGTTCAGGAAGAAAGACTTATCAGTTTCGTCTTTTTAGCGCATAAAATATACAACAGATTTGACAAAAGCAAACCCACAGTAGTAGTAAATTATTACGTATTGAATATAATTGATTAATTATTTATTTGATTAAATAATCTGGTTATAATTTATTTTCTTTTACATCAGCGGTAGCAGAAAGCGAATAAATGCGATGTACTGAACTACAGATGCTGAAGTGTTGTATCGGTGTTAGTCAAAATTTACATAGGATTAGAAAACTGTGACTTAGCGTATAGACTGGGGCTGTATGTGTGTGTTCGCGAAGTGAATATTATTAGCTTACACACACACACAGACAAAATCTGGATTTTACTGAAGCAAGAGACAGTGAGTGGCAGTGGCATCAGCTGGGCCATATGCAAGTCTGCACCTCGCTCCAGACAGATAACCACGCCAGCACCCCGCCGCTCACTTTTTTAGAGGCCGGATTCACTTTCTGCCGCCCAACCAACAGCGTCAAAGCACTGAAGGCATTATTATTAGCTTAATTTAAGTTAAACTAGTAAGTAAGTAAGTGAGTAAGTCAAAAGTGTTATATAACGGTGCCAGACTCGCAAAAACGCCGCAACAGCGCCGGAGGGTGTTCATCGTGCTGCAAATAGGCTAAGTACGTTTTCAGTCGCCGCTTGAATGTGTGTAGTGACACGCTACTGTCTCGCTGTGTTGCTGACAGACTGTTCCAAACGGCCGGTGTCACTCAAAGCTCCGCCGCGAGACTGACACACCTTTCTATTGCGATTATTGTCACTCATTTAGTTGGCGGCAAGATAACGACCGACCGTGTGTCTCTCTGTGACCAGTGGCTTAACGATGGGGTGGCTGCTGCGTCTAGTGACGGGCCAGCCCCACTGATGGTAGGGGCCCCGACAGTTCTGTTTTATTTTAAATCAGAGGGGAGGGGCCCTGACCTAAGAAAGTGACGGGGGCCCCGGATGGTTGCGTTACGCCTCTGTCTGTGACAGATTGGCGACAAGGTGAAGCCGAACTTCAACAGTGTCGACTTGGACGATATAGAACTGCTTGACGTCGACGCTAGGGTAACATTCCATCTCTTCTGTAGTATTCTTTGCACTGTTACTAGCAGCACGAATAGTAGACGATTACTGGTGTTTACCGTACAATTTTACAAACGGACATATGCTATTAAAATAATAATAGCCTAATAATGTAATATGTCCATTTTTGTTCACAAACGTCATGATGGTCTAAAGGAGACCGTGGGTAATTGCTGAAGCATTTGAGGTATTCTAGGCTTGGTTGGTTGGAGTAGAGTTTAACGCCCCACTCGACACAGCATAGGTCATTTCGGAGGCGGTCTTCACTGCCAATCACTTGACTAATACTGACAAACAAAACAGTACGGGAAAATACAGATAAACAAACTCAATACAAATCAGAAAAAGTAAACAACCTAAAATACAGCAAAACAAAACTACCCTGTTTCAGTTGCCTCTTACAACACTCGGCCAAGAAACGAGGTGGGCTTATTCTACAACACCCCCGAGCCCACACGGGCTCTAGGCGAATGAATGTGATGTAGGCCTACTGAACTACTGATGTTGAAGTGTTTTATCGGTGTTAGTCAAAATTTGCATAGGATTAGAAAACTGTGACTTAGCTTATAGACTAGGGTGCTCTCGACGTGAATATTATTAGCTTAATTTACAAAAAGACTAATAAATCACCAGAGTAACTAACAGTCAGCGTCATCAGCGTGCTTGGGCATTAATTTTGTGCGTTGGTTTTGGCGATTGTAGCTGAAAAAGAAGATGATTGACCGTCGTGCTGGCAGAATTACTTTAAAAGCGCTCGAACAGTACGATAATAATGTAAGTTTGGCGTATTTTCGCCTTTTCTGATTTTATTAAAATTAATCGCCATTATTATTAGGCCGCGGTATATTCTTATCAACGTTGCACGTTCCGTAGTCTGCTGTCTGACTGTTATGTACGCATTGGTGAACCGTGCAAAAACGGATGAACCAATTACGAACGATGCTGTTTGGGGGACAGCAGACTCGCGTGGACTCAATGAACCATATATTAGACAGAGGGTGCACATTGGCGCCATCTGGATAATACGATCGACTGATCCGTGCGCGCAGCGATGCGGCCTTCTGTCAAATTACTTTGACTACTGGTTAGAGTTAGCCATCGGTCAGCATTACCGGTAGGTACACCTTGTATGGGTGGCTCGGTAGCCGAGTGGTTAGCGTTCTGGACTCAGGCGCAGAAGGCCCGAGTTGAAATCGCAGTCACGACGCTGTCAGGTAACAGTCTTAGGCAAACTGTTCACACTCTGTTCACCAAGCAGCATTTTAGTAGCAGCCCTCTTAAGGGTTGCGAGGGTAATGCAGGCCTGGTGGAAAGAAATGGCAGCCTACCGCCGGGTTTATGACTCACATCACCTGCAGGCTGACTGCCAAGAACCGGGATCAGCTCCGGAACGGAACCCTACGCTCCGTAATCGAGTATGGGCTACCTTTACCTTTACTTTTACACCTTGTATGATTTTTTTTTGCTTTTTAAGCCGCTACTATGTATAAGACGTAGGTGCGCTGTTTTGTCAATGATGATTTCTGCATGACAGTCGTTGTTTATTTTCAGAAACGAGCTTCAGAACGGCGATACCAATATTACTTCACCAGCATACCTGACACACCTTTCAGGTAAGTTAGTTAATTACCTGCAGTTCTGCTGCCGGTCTTTTTTTGCGATTTACAAGAGTATGCGCGTGATACGTTTGGCAACGCGGAATTGAACGTTTGCGATTTGATTTTAGCCCGTATCGTCGGCACTGCAAGCTTTGCTAGATGCGGGCTATTGCTAGAGATGTCGTAACGTAGCGTGGTCTGTCTGTCTCCGTGTGTGTTGGGAACACGGACGGACCCTACAAAAACGGATGAACCGATCGAGACGCCATTCGCCTCGAAGACCTGCCAGGGACCAGGGAACTGTGTGCTTGGTGAGAGAGCACATCGGCGCCACCCTTCGAATGTGATGGAATGGTTTGTGCGTCGACGGCGATGCGGGCTGTCGCTAAACATATAACATAACATATTCGTTTATTATGTAACTGGCAAAACGCAGTTACAACATGAAAAATAGTACGTACACATACATTATACTAACAGTAGAAAGCACATGATGTCAAACAGTGTCAATATGACTGGTAAAACAACAAGCGTGTAATGAATATCAGTCTACCAGATGAGACAGACGACCAGAGAGTTCACTGTGTGGGCGCGTGGCCTAAGGGAATAACTGTGGGAAACTGGAGGGAGAGAGGTTGTGCAGCACAATAATTAATTCATTTTGCTACCACTCCTGTATCAACTAGTTTGTTGGTCGATACTATTCGTGACGTTCGTGTGGCGTGTGTGCAACAGCCTGGGTATAGCATTGCCGGAGGGCTACGGTCACTTCGTCGTCGACGGCCGCAGGCACGTGTCAGAGGCCAGCATGAGATTACCTGACGATCGCCTAGCTGGTAACACACACACACACACACACACACACACATTCGTTTAACGGCCCTTTTTCCGGGACTACCCGAGTGAGCCGGTACCAGAAAGGAAAAACCGATCTGGAGCAAGAGACAGTGAGTGGCAGTGGCATCAGCTGGGTCATATGCAAGTCTGCACCTCACTCCAGACAGAGTTTGAGTTTGAGTAGAGTTTAACGCCCCACTCGACACAGTATAGGTCATTTCGGAGGCGGTCCACTCTAGACAGATAACCACTCTAGCACCCCACCACTCTCAGTTTTTTACAGGCCGGATGCCCTTCCTGCCACCCAACCAACAGCGTCAAAGCACTGATGGCACAATCGCCTAGCTGGTAACCCACTGCATATTCATATTAAGTGTAAAATTTGCATATTCGTGTCAAACGGAAAGAGCAAAAAATGTACACGTGCAAGTGCAACCACATCTTCTCACATTCTGCTTTATCTCTTAACAGTATTGAAACGCTAGACGTAGTTGTACCCTAACCTGTAGTCCTGTAGCTTGCGAGTATCCACTGAAAATATCAGTGTTAGGCCTATTGTGTGCAAATAATTTAACGTAAATCTTACACGCAAATGATGCAGACTGCTCCCAGCAAGTGATATGCGTTGTATTATATTGGCTACTTTTAACTTAGTTTTGAATCCAGCATACAAAAATAATCTGGATCGCTTTTAGTTGGACACAGTTCATGAATTAGAGTGTACGTTAACCCATGATCCATACAAGTATTCAACATGCGTTGAAGTATTCATCAGGATCATGGGCATTGTATAGCGATAATTATTTGTTCATGTGGTCTTGTGCGTTCAGCATTTGAATTGTGGAATACTGTTTGATGTATGAAGAAAAGGGCTGTGTTATTTTGTTTCTGATCCACTGTATGTTCTTGATTAAAAGTCTTCATTCTAGGCGCACAGTTTCTATTAAAAATGAATAGGAAGTCGTATGCGCTCTACCGAATGGTGACATCGTCGATGACCTTGAGTGACACCTAACCGCCCCAAACCACTCCATTTTCTACATTTTGCTCCGCCTTTCATATCTTCGTAACAGATGTAGACAGAGACTTCAAATTTGGTGTGTAGATGTGCAGAATGCAGATGCACACACAATCGGAGACGGGATAGTTCGGTCATGTATTCACACGTGTTTTGTGTTGCGTGTCGTAATGCATGCACACTGATTTTGATAACTTTGCAGATTTGACGTCGTTGAACCCGAGAGAAGTCGTCATCGCTCCATGGTGAGGCGCTTTATGAAAAACCTTCTCTACAAATACGCCTATATCCGCGTGAAAGAGAACACACATTTTTGCCAAGTACAGTGTCCACTGGCGGGTTGCTAGAAAAGGCTTGCGCCCATCTTTCTAAATTAATGCACAATCAGTTGCCACGACTGATCACTGGCACGCGATGCAGCGATCACATCTCGCCGGTTTTACGCGAACTGCATTGGCTACCCGTCCGAGAGCTCGTCAAGTTCAAAGTGGCATGCCTGGTTCACCAGTCGCTGTCTGGGCAGGCCTGTCTACTTGGCCGACGACTGCCGTCTCATGTCCGACAGCACTCGGCGCTCTCTGCGGTCAGCTGATGTTTCAACTTGCGTGGTGCCTCGAACACTCAGTAGTTATGGCGACAGAACTTTTGCAGCCGCGGGACCTCGCCTGTGGAACTCTCTTCCAGTCCAGCTGCGTAATCCCGACATCACCTACGGACTGTTCCGACGACAGCTGTAGGGACACCTTTTTCGGGAAGCATGAACACGGCGCTCTGTGACTTCTGATATGCGGCGCCATAGAAAAACACTTACTTACTTACTTACTTGCGTGTGACATGGACCTACCGCAGCGTGTGGGAAGCACAACAGTTATTAACACTGCCCGCATAATATACGGAGCAGGGTCTATGAAACGGTCGAGCGTCCGTCCGTCCGTCTGTCTATCCTATCATTCGACAGCAGCAGCGGCGTGCAGCGGGTTTGCTGCTGAGCGCCGTGCGGGCAGGAGATATCGGTCGAGAGCGGCGGGCGCCCAGCAGCAACGGCGCCGCAGCACGGCGCTCAGCAGCAAATGCGGGCAGTGTCATGTTGACAGCCGAGTTGACGAGGCTGAACATAGATAAAGCAGTAGTCGTCTTTAAAATCGCTAAATCGACAACAGCGGATGACTGGATTACTGGTACGCATAAGTCAAACGTGTGTAGGAATTACTGTAAGATGGAGACACAGGAGACGAGACAGGACCCGGTGGAGGTGTTGATAAGATATCTGACACGTGGCAGAGACGACCTACACGTCTACGCCGACAAATGTATGTACTACAGTAACAGTACGTCGTAGCTAATTAATGCATCGGCCTATCAGCCTATCGGCCGCTATCGTCGTTCAGAATATGACATTCTTAAAAATAACACGTCATTTGCTGTAACGTACGTGTGGCAGAGCATTGTGTGATAAGCCTACCTGTCTGTTTGTCTGTTTGTGTGTGTATGTCTGTATGTCTGTCTGCAAGCATATCTCTGAAACTATATACCCGATCTTCACCAAATTTTGTGCATGTTACTTATGGCCATGGCTGAGTCCTTTTCTGGCGGCGTTGCGACACGCTCTGTACTTCCGGCGTTATAGATGACGTCATATTTGCACATGGAGGCATGTTGATCGATACAGTTGAAGCGAGTGACGTCACTGCGTACGTGTGCAGGCTAACGCTCCTGCTGCGTCGTACTGGTTGCGTCGTGTCCTAGACGACGACGGGCGCCATCGTGCAAGGGGTGCCGGCCGGCGGGGGCGAAGCCTGCAATGCACCATTGCTTTGTTCTGCATATTTTTACTGCATGCACTAGATGCACTGTTTATTCCAGGCATCTTTTTTTTTGGGGGGGGGGAATTCCCGTCCTCCAAAAAAATTACAACCCCCCCAAACGGCTGCCAGATTGTGTGCTCTAAATCTTTTTTCGGTCGGGAAAATGAACTACAATTATATCACGAAAACTTTGTTTTAATAGACAATAAATACAGGAAATTATTTATCAAGGGAAGGGAAGAGAGAGGGGACGGAAAGGGAGGGGGGATTCCCCCAAAGTCAAGGTGTGTAGAATAAACAGTGACTAGATGAAGCAGGCAATCAGCAGCAGAAGTCACTAGAGCGTGATGAAGCATGGTGTCGTGTGTCGTCCGTTGTGGCTGTGCAGGTGACCGCCAGCTGCTGGAGAGCCTCATGTTCGACGCGGAGGCGACGCGCGGAGCCATGTCCGGCTGGCTCAAGGAGAACTTCGAGGACTCGGCCAACGGCGGCACTTTCCGCAAGTACTTACGAACATCAGCTGTCGCAGACGGACCCGCGCGACGCGCTGCCTCACGCGCACAGTGGAGTAGTGGTTGGCGGCGTGGCGTAACGTTCGTCGCATGAACGAAGTTAGCAGACGTCGGGCCCGGTTAGTACTTGGATCGGTGACCGTCGGCGGGCGGGTATATCATCTCGGTATGTAACCAGCCAACTAGGTCAACTCAGCCTTGCATCCCTCCGAGGTAGCTTAATCGAGTACCAGCTTCGGCTGGGGTAAGGGCGGGAATGTCTCCTCTGCCGGTTGTCAGATAATACTGTGATCCCTTTTGGCATGTGAGTTACCGTAGCGATGAGCCTAGTTGCTAACTGCTATATTCCGTTTACCTTTACCTTTACAGTGCTGTACACAGAGGTGGGCGCTCGGTTTGATAAACTGGCCATCGACCGTCGCAGGTATTGTCAACTTAGTTCAACCGACGATGGTAAAGTTGATCACACGTTTGTCGAGCTAAGTCGACAGCACGTTGCGACGATCGACGTGCTGTGGTGAAAGTCCAGAGTTTGGGACAAAGTTTCGGCGAGAAGTACCTTTATTGTAGGTATCCGAATTTCCTCGTTGCACAAACACAGTGCTGGATAGGACGAATGAAGCCTCCATGCCATAACCAGCTGCATCCGTCCAGCCGTTTCGACAGAACTCCGACTTGTGAGAGACAAAGACGCCGGTCGACAGCTAGCATAGCGTCGCGCTGGTAAAACGAACGCCGTGACGCATTCGTCTATACATAGGGTGACAATGACGTAATTTCGTGCAATATCTATGCCAGCTGGTTTCCGCCGCCATCTTGTGGGTATAACTCTTAGAAATGTTTGTCAGTTTGATGTCACTTAAATATGCTTTGTCGGCTGGTTGATGGTCATGTGGATATTTTCCTCAGCTAACTGGATAAATTTCGTCTGAGTAACATGGCAAATCTTCACCAATTAGCTGCACATATTGTGCTAAGTTATACCCACAAAATGGCGATCGTATCGTGACCATTGATTCGGTGACGTCGTTTCACCCTATGTATTGACTGCAGCGGCGGCTGTGGGGTGCATTGGGCCGTCACGTAAAGGAAACGACACTTCAACCTGTGCTTACTTAATTTAGCCGCTGTCGCATGCATAGCGTGGTATATGCTACAGAC
>Ga0126329_10000267_pt1 | contig 10716 bp, 6 predicted proteins | sample InaspJWI85metaG_FD_104915 | JGI IMG/M metagenome (GOLD analysis project Ga0126329, IMG submission 104915) | Marine gutless worms symbiont microbial communities from Oahu, Hawaii - Inanidrilus sp. 2 OAHU.JWI-85 metaG | ecosystem: Host-associated > Annelida > Digestive system > Unclassified...
ATCACAAATTAAAACATAACTGCAGTCAAGCAAAGAAACTGATATTCACGGACCACTCTGCGAGCTGGTAGAAATTAACGCAAAAATGTCAAAACAGACGTAGAACGACGTTGATGTCCGCACGGCATCCGCGAACTACGTTGATTATGTTACGTCTCGCTATCCATACACATGACGTTCCCGTGTTTTCCAGTCCTGCGCTTTCAGTCGCCCCGCACCTGACTGGCGAAATATTAAGCACGGCATGCACATCCGCGTGGCGCGGCCGTGTCGCTAGGTACAATCATAGTCGTCATTCTAGGGACATCCGCTCCCCGGTTAGGGTTTCGAGTAAAGGGTTAAGGGTTTTGGGTCGGGGCTGTGTTCTTAGAGTCAGGGTTAGTGTTAGATGCTAGGGTTTATGGTGAAAGTCAGGGTTAGAGTTACGGTTGGGGTTAATATTATCATGACAATACAGACGTAAAAACGTTGGAGGAAAAAATTTTTAACGTCAATCGAGATTACAATTTTAAAAAGTGTATTGTGTAAGAAAAGTTTTTACATCTATGGGTGACAATAAGTGTTTAGGGTTAGGTCCGGGGGGCAGATGTCCAGATTGTCTACAATGGTATTTCTCTAGGGAGGCAGATGTTCGGATGGGGGAGGCAAATGCATCAAATGCCACTGCACGTACCTGGCCATGTTGACAAAGCCGCATGACGCGGTGGCATGCAGTGCCGTCCATCCCTCGTTGTCACTGGCCTCCACGTTGGCGCCCTGTTCCACCAGAAACCGAACCATCGCCATGTTGTCGTCGATACACGCCTGCAGTATACCACCACACCGGCGTCATCAATAAACAAGCGGCCAAAGTACTGGCAGCGCCGGGTCGCATCGCCGCACACACACACACCTTTGGCTTGCAGTCCTTATACTTTGCCATTGGCTGGTACAGTGGTACATGTCCTTCCTCAAAAGTGACTCTTATCTGGACTCTTTTCTGATAAATGGTCCCTTGGGCCCACGAGATTCAGCAGCGGCTAGCCAGCCGAAAACTGTCTAACTCCAACACTCCCAGGCTATTCACAATTGGGAGTACGACCGTACGACCGGCATAAGAAAGATATCCAGCCACAACAATTACATTCTTCAACTATCCTCATCCCACCCTTGCCAAGTTTTCCTCATCAAACCACCTCCATGATGTCCTATCCACATTAAGGCGCACCGGAAGCAAATAACCTGGACCACTCAGTATAAGCACTGTTAGTGTTTGCATTCTTTCGTTTGAAACTAAAAGCATTTCGAACAGTACTTCGTAATAAAAAAGTACACACTTCTTAACCGCATTTTGAATATTTAAGTACATTACAAATACAAATACTTGATCAACAATGTGTTTTAAATACGAGTTAAAAAACTTCCCAAGTACTTTGAGAAGTAGTATAAATACCGACAATTCACGCCACTGCTGCAGGTAATATAAGCATCCATAAAAAATAAGGAATTATATTAGCTTGCACCAAGCTGCACATACTGTTCAATGCAAAGCTAACAGCAACTGAGAAAATAGCTCAGCTTGCATGATCTGCCATTAATGAAGTTCTCAACGTAAACTTAAACAGATCTTCTTATGCCCCCTCCAACAAAGTGGAAGGAAAATGGCCAAAATGCTTCTAAGTTCAAAACAAAGAACTCAAGCAGTACGGTAAAAAAGTAGCCCATACTCGATCACCGAGCGTAGGGTTTTGGAGCTGATCCCGGTTCTTGGCAGTCAGCCTGCAGGTGACGTGAGTCATAAACCCGGCGGTAGGCTGCCATTACTTTCCGCCAGGCCTGCAGTTACCCCCGCAACCGTTAAGAAGGCTGCTACCAATTTTGCTGCTTGGTGAACAGAGGCACAACGGGTGTGAACAGTTTGCCTACGACTGTTACCCGACAGCGCCGCGGCTGCGATTTGAACCCGGGCCCTTCTGCGCCTGAGTCCAGCACGCTAACCACTCGGCTACCGAGCCACCCTTAAGTAGTTTGCTAGTCCAATAAACATGGTCTGCGTGGGTGCGTCCTAATAATACGATACGATACCTGATACCAGTAAGTTAAATATTTACTCTCTATATGCATAACAGACGGCTAGCCAGGTTACTCTACCGCACGGAAAGACGCTTTAATTTAACAACAGCACGTAAAAGGAAGTTCTGAATATGTTCAAGGCAGGTTATCAGAGACTCCAGAAAGTTGTATGGTAGAAGTTGTATAGTAAAGAGAGTTGCGATAATCAAGTCCGGGGTAGGGGTAAATGACGGAGATGGAAATGGTACTACCAAGTTCGGTCGACGCGCTTCCCCGGATGTACGGCAAAATCTACCAGTGACTATTAGACTCATTGACGATCATGCTGCGTTCCGACGAGCACTCAAAACTCGTTTTTGTAGCACTGCTTTTAGTTTTTAACCTGCTCACTGACATTCAGTGATGCACAGCCGATCCGTCTGATGTGACGCTGGGCACCGGAACTTTGTAGTGTACTGTTATTACACAGGCTGCTGCGTATAGTCGACATAAGGTCTGCGACTGTGAGGCGGCATATTCCCAGCGGTGGACTGGATCAAGTAGTCCTATATAGGAAATAGGACTACCGGTACTTGGCCGGATGAAGGCCGGGAATGAGTGAATCCACGCGCCGAGAGAGCCAGCAACTCATCGACGTCTGTGTATAGGCCTCTACGAGGCGGCGGACTCCTAGCAGACAGGGCTGCGTGGCGGCCTATAGACCGGCGGTTCACGGCCGTCGCGAACTAATGCGGCACAGAAGGCGCCGACGAAAGACGCCCGTCCAGCGCCCAGCATTCCGCCACTCACCGACCGCAGCCCCCCCTCCTCCTTCCGGAACCTCACCGGCGCCGTCACAGGGTTACGGAGCATAGGCCCCCAATCTTTCCTGGAACTTTTTTTACAGCACGACGCAGGCCGGATGCCCTTCCTGACGCCCAACCAACAGCGTCAAAGCACTGAAGTCATCTCAACCGCAGTGAAATATGCCGGGCAACAGCGTCATGCGTCATTCCAGTTTTATCGCGGCCCGCTCAATCTTCTACATAATTCTTCGATCTTCGGTTTCTTCGTCATGTTCGTACATAATGGCTATGAATATACGATGCGATAGTGACTCAATAGGGAGTAGCATAGATTTATCACCGTGGCGTAGACTCGAATTGACCCCATCAGGGGCAGCACCGGACCGGGGGCGGAGTCTGCTATCTACGATTGCCTCGTCCGCAGTGCAGCTGCACCGGACGACTTGACTGTTACGCTCCCTGACAACTCGGAATTACTTTCCGGGCACTTCGGAGCGAGTTGCTTTCCTTGATCACCTTCGCCAGAGATCATCAGCGAAGATAATGTTTACACACCCAGTTTGTCGGCATAAAAACTCAAAAAGTTAAACCACAGAAGTTTCACGAAATCCGTGCAATACGTCAGACTGTGGGCCACAGAAGTGCTGACTCAATGTCGGAAGTGATCGAAGACATATTCTGCATGCACACACAGGAACTATCGAATAAGTTTGCCACCTCTGCGACTGCGAACTATCCTTTTTCCACATCACGACGCCGTTTATGCGCGGTCCTTTCCTAACCTTTGCTTTCCAGTCCCGCATTATCTGTCAGTTAAAACACAGTGAGTGACACGACAGAGAGGGTGCCTTATCACCTGTTATCCCTTTGTTGCACTACACTGTACTCTTACTGTGCGTAACTAATGCCAGAGGCTCAGCACGGTCTGGAGTATAATAGCCACACCGTCTATAGATTACTAAGCAAAGCCACTGATATAGAGGGCCATGATGCAGCCGGCAACGTGGCACGGAACTTGAACAGAGCTATAGCGAGCTCTCTGTTCTATACCAGCAATTCAGCAGTCAACCTTTTCATCACAACCAATGCCCGTATACAGCGACAGAACGCTATACCAAAGTGCAACACGTCGCAGCACCGTCTGCGTATGTAGCAGTAGCACAGGTTTTTACCTGGGGTCCGATTCTAGAAACTTTCTGAAACATTAGCTTATGATTTTCGTGAGCCTTTCTACACTTTTACTATCATAACTCAAAAGTTTAGAACACAAGACTCCCTAAGAGTTGCCCAAAGTCACTGTAAGTTAATTTTCGAAACTTGTGTTAGCACAACTGAAGACTTTCGTAAGATATTCAAAAGTCATTGTATGGGCACACAGACATACACGTCGGACCGACTGCTCTATCTGGACCACTAAAGTGGTCACTGGTCGGTAACTAATCGTTAGCGAATTCTCAGCGCTGTGCCGCAATCTAAATGCCTCCACACAGGTAAGCAGTGACCGTGTAAAACTAATAACGTTACTCTAATCCATCATATGCTGCTTTACATAATGACAGTATCCATTTTCAGGAATAATATCTGAGATGATGGTTTTATTTCATCACGGCTAAACATCTGATTAGAACGAGCATCAGCGGCGGTAGAACTGAATGAATGAATGAATGACAGCCAGGTTATTTCACAGCCCACTGCTGTGATGGTTCGTGACTGTGAAGTGTCCAGCCAAGCGCGTCACTTGCGTCAGTGCTGTCAGTGTACAGCTTTCCTAAAAATGGCACGTACGACTTGTTCTCCTTAGCTCAGCGAAGTACCATCCCATCTCAGCTTGTGACACTGACACAAGGCCGACTAATCTCCTGCTGCATGTCATGCCAGATGTCAGGACACTGTATGGCAAAGATACAACCAAATCGGCATTCATCAGCTTAACAATGTGTGACTGTTCTATACTATGCCACAGGGCTGCTACGCTTAAAGACTCAAATTATGACATTACCTACGGTTTTCATCTCCCTCAAGCGCCTTTGTATCTGCAACTGCGACGGCAATATACAAAATTACAAATGTTTTCATTACTACTTACTACCTCTACCAGAGGTTGGGGGGTAACGTTCTGACCCACGTTTGTCACCGTTACAGTGTAAGCAATTTAGCATAATAACTCTAAACATTACAGGGGAATTTTTGCTAAATACGGGGAACAGGTTGGTGGCGTAGCACAGTGGTAGAACGTCGGTCTCTGACTGGCGAAATTTCCCTGTCCTGCGCTCGACCTGCAGCTCATGGGTGACCACTAATGTGGGTAAACCATCCACTACAGGTCAGCCAACTAGGCCAACTCAGCCTTTCATCCTTTCCGGGTCGATAAATGAGTAGTAAGCTGGAATCAGATGTGTGCTGCCGTTTACAGATAGCGCCATCTGGTGAAAGCTACGGAGGTAACGGCAGGCCTGGCAGAAAGTAACGGCAGCCTACTGCCGGGTCTATGGCGTGATTCACTCAAGTCACCTGCGGGCTGACTGCCTGTACATCGGGATCAGCTCCAGGCCCAACGCTCGATAACGAGTATGGAAAAACTTTACCTTTACCTTTACGGGGAACAGGCAGGCTTGTTAATGAGAATATAACTCAGTGAGACCACGACCAAAAACTATGAGACCGAGACCAAAACCAGTCTGGTTAAATGGACAATGTAGGAATGAAAATTCAGTAAAATCAACACAAGCAAAATTTCCAATATAATACGACGAGTTTAGTCTACAGATAATGCATTCAGCTGTAGCGGTCATAATATATGTGTGTCAACACTCGACAGTCATTACACTTCAGGAAAACAAGTTCCTCCAGTAAAGTGTCAGACATTCTGGCTCGGTTGGGTTTCATAACCAGACCACTCTGGGAAAACACACGTTCAACTGGGGCTGAACTAGCAGAGACATACAGCACTCGTACTAACAGTGGGCGGATGCTACTAAAATGTTCCATCCTAATTACTTCGGACAACCTTGGACAACCGCATCTCAGTAATGCCTCACCAGGTAGTTGGTGAGGAGTTCTGCTGGTGTCTTGTCGTGAGATGTAGTGAACTGTGTGGCTGTCACTCTGTAGCAGCCAAACACCCACAATTTCTGTTTCTTGGCAGGTGGCTGGGTGATCACTTTTGACGGACGTGCTGGCTAAATAACTTGACTAGGATTTAGGAGTCAGCCACCGCGATAACTTGAGACCTCGAGACTACCTCCCATGAGACCGAGACCAGTACTTCATGAGACCAAGACCGAGACCAAATATGTGGTCTCGAGATCACACTGGTCTGGAGACCTTAACATCCCTGGCAACAGGTAGACTATACATCAGAGAGGAGTTGTGTTAAACTGTGGAAGTGACTACAAGCATATTTGGAATATTTTATCACATTCACAGATTTCCTCGGTAGTCAATTAACTGCAAAAGTGTTATTTCAAATTTCAATGTGGCCTGGTGGTGTAATGGTTAGGGTGTTAACTCGCGACACAAAAGGTCGCGGGTTCGACTCCCGGCCGTTCCACTTTCAGGTAACAACCTTGGGCAAGTTGTTCACACACATGTGCCTCTGTCACCAAGCAGAATAATTTGGTACCGGTCAAGGGGCAGTGATGCCCTGCGGCTGAGAAGGTAAACCGTAGGTCTGGCGTCGCCATGAGTAACAGACTTCAGTGGTTTATCCACATATGGGCTCACGGTCTAGACATGGAGATGAGCATCCGCCTATGCTCTCTTGTGGAGTAAGCCCCATTTACCTTTACCATGCCAGGGGTACATGATCTACTGAGTAGTTTATTATTATGAGGCTGCTGCATCCTATCCCACGCAGCCAGCATGCACACAATGCTGCCTATTGCTACAGACGTAAGGTGGTCTGTGTGTGTGTCTGTTGCTCACAACCATGAGCAAAGCTAAAAAGGCTGACTGTCAAACATGACGATAGCGTGTTTGTAATTACAGTTTACACAGTCTGAGTTTGTCTATTGTGGAAATATTGATGGGACAGTGTCTATTATCAACTTATAGTTACGGCTGTAAATTTTTCGCGATCAAAAATCGGAAAATTTGCGGCCCAATCGCCAGATTCGTCACGCATTCACGGTCGTAACTCGTAATTATATAAATACAAAATAGCCAAATCTTGCTGCGACGATCATCACGTAGGACGCCAAAGTAAAAGCTGAACGATCACTCGGCAGCGAGTGTACCAGTGACAGTGTTAACAGACACACTCAAACAGATGAGTGCGATATCTGAGAGTTTCATTGTCACGGCAAGCAAGAGCAGTATGTTAACGTGTCGCCAATTGGTAAGTCAATTTCATGAATTTTGCGAATCCTGCGATGGCCGCAAAAAAATTACAGCCCTACTTATAGTGTAATAAAATGTGCATATTTGGAAAAGACGTATGGCTATTTGCAACTTCAATTATTTATCAGCACTTAAAATAGCAGTCTTTCAGTCTGCTCACATGGTTGAATGGGTAAAGCACCCTCGCTGACATCAGGAGGTTGGGGGAAGGTGGTTACGGGGTTCAAATCCCAGTGAAACAATGCTAACTTTCGTGCTGCCATTACAGTAACAACTTGTTATTAGTAGTATTGCTGTTATTATGAAAAAGGTCATACAAGGATCAAGGTGAACAGAAGTATCAGACTAAAAACCAGAGCTGGCCTCCTGCCTAACATAGCTACTACACTGCATGTGACAGCTGTCAGGCCAGCCAGCCAGTCGGTCCTCACAGCAATTAAATCAGACATGTTAATTAGCAAACACCAAACGCCAGTCTCCCTCCAACCACATTCACATACGATTTACATCATTGCAGTGCAAATGGTCATGCAATACTCAGCCGTGTAATGTATTGGATAGGAACAGTATCGACTAACACATTTCAAATTACTGTACTTGACATTTTCTGTATTCTACCATTTAGCAGATCCAAGATTTTACTTCGTCCACTAGTCTTTCTTTTAGTGTCAGTTCTTGACTTTCTCTAAGCTTAATTCTCCCCCTCCCCCAATCTGATATCATTCTCCGTCTACCTACTGCTCACTTTCCTTCTGTCCTGCCCTCTATCACACATTCACAGGAACATGTCATCTTATTCAGCATAACTATGATTACAAAATGCTAAAGCTATGTCCATAGGCAAAACACTCAGGACAATTACTCTGCTAGAGGGATACCAGCACAGGACTAGCTGCTGTAAGTCTAGGTTGTTAAACCTCAATTGCAGCGCTACAACATGAAAGTGATGCTTATTTACACAAATGTAGTCAAAAATGTACAATAGTGTTTGGTTTATACAAGCAAATAAGACAAAAAACAATAAAACAAATAACTTGTTAACTGCAATTTCCACAGACTCCTTTTGGTTTCTGGTTCAGTTTGAAAATTAAAATATTTACATTATTGTAATACGGATGCAAAAAAATTTTAAGACTCAGCAAGGGCAGACATCCGTGCTGAAGCATCAACTATAGTAAATGACCAAGGGGCAAGTACAGAATGAAGACTGTGCTAACATATCGGGAGGAACTCGACATGCAGCTTCTCACTTCACGTTCGGAAATCCAACTCCAACTGTAACCCTGCCACTGAAACCAACCCAAACTCTGCTAACCCTAACCATAATACAGTCATGATGACATCACGCTTATCCAAATATATCAGGATCCGAGGGGCACTTCCCAACGAGAATCAAGTGAAACTGCTTGTTGGGTTCCCGATGTTTATGCAAAGCCTAGTATGAAGAGCTGAAGATGTGACGGACGAGGTGCCTAGGGTTAAGGTATGAAAATGGGGTTTGTCCAGACGGGCTTCTCGTCCAAACCGACTCTGGGTCGCGGGCTTGCTGATCAGACTGACCTGATGCAGTGCCGTCAGTCCATCAACGTTGGCCGTGTTAATATCGGCGCCACGGCCGAGCAGCCACGCCACTTCCTTCGTGTCGCCGCTCGAGCAGGCCGCCAGGAACACGCAGCCGTCGTGGAACTTGACGGCCGACAGCTGGCGATCGCGCGGTGTCGCACTGGCACTGTTCGTCTCCGACGTATTCCAACATCGCAGCTGGTCTTCGCGACGCCACAGCGCGTTTTTCGACTCGGCTGATTCGTCCATCGTTCGCACGCGCGGCAGACCCGCCGCCGCGCCGTCACTTACGCGCCAGACAATTTCACCAGTGACTAAAACGAAATCTACAAACATCCACCAACAAACGCAAACTTACGACACCAAACTACCGAACTTCAACCAGCAACTTAGGCAGTGAGTGATGTCACAACTCACAGGTTGTTTACATCTTGCAACGGTCTGCCTAAAAACCAAACGAACGCGCACCTGCTGCACCGGGTACTAGGAAGTAAGGTACTTATGTATCGTGCATGATTATGCGCGATCGTGGGCCTGACAGGAAGCGTCAGAAGTATTTAAACCATGATTGTTGGTGACAGTTTGAAAACTGGGCTAAGAAATAAATATACACATGCAAAATAGTCAACAGTGAAAAACACAATACCGGTAGGTCTATCAAAATAAGGCCCAAGATTTAACGATAAATGCAGAATCATTAAAAGAAAACACCAAAGAAAAAGACATATGTTCTTGGCTGCCATCTTTTCCTGAAACAGACTGAATTACCCCCGTATCCATCCAAACAAACGATATTACCAATACCTGACTGTGACAAAGAGACAATTGTAATGAACGCCGACACAAACACAAGTGCCTAGGCTATGAGATGAGTGGCTTTTCTTCATTGTGTCTGCTGATTGGTCTGTGTCTGTTCTGTATTTATCCTGCAGATTACTGTCTTGGTCTTGGTCTTGGCATTTGATTTTGATGTCTTGATCCAGTCACTGTTACTGAAGAAATAGTGTACGCTGCAGCGAAGGCACGCTGGACAAACGTATGGGATAGTGGCGCCATCTGACGAAAGCGATTAAAGAAACGACTCTGTCCGCGGTATGCGTGAAAGTTGCGGATGTTGCGAGTTGAACGATCGATGCGCCGCCAATGTGACAGTGAGCGACGCAGTTTTGTCCCCGTGATTGATGCACTACCACTACCAGGCCTGATATGATGTGATTTCTACAGGCCTGTCATTTAGTATTTTAGCCCGCGTCGCTAACAGCGAGCGCAGTGCTAGATGCGACCTATTGCTACAAACGTCGTTACGTAGAGTGGTCACTGGTCAGTGTGCCTGTGTCTGTGCGTATACAGTAAAGTAAAGTATACGGATATAGCAGTTCGCAGTCTAACCTGCCACACCGCTACGGGAACTCACGTGCCATATAGCATCACACGCCACCCGACAGAGGTGACATTCCCATTGGTGGATCTAGGATTTTTTAGAGGGGGTGACTTAGGAACCAGAGCGAGCGAAGCGAGCGAGCATTCAGTGGCGTCGCCAGGATTTGGCTCGAGGAGAGGCACAAAACGACATTGAAATAACTTAAGTCACACTCATAACATGAAATAGGCTGCCGCGCCAGGGGGGTGACTAGTCACCCTAGTCACCCCCCTAGATCCGCCCCTGATTCCCGCCTTTTCCAGCCGAAGCTGGTACTTGATTAAGCGACCCCGGAGGGATGTAAGGCTGAGTTGACCTAGTGGGCTTGTTACATACCGAGATGGTATACCCGCCCGAAGACTGTCACACATCCAAGTACTAACCGGACCCGACATGCGTTAACTTCGTTCATGTGACGAACTCCGCTAACCACTACGCCACCTGTCTGTCTGTAAAGCACACCACTGAGCCCCGCGAAAACAGATGATCTGATCGAAGTGCCGTTTGGAAACATAATCCCGTGGGCCTAACTACGCCCAATTAATGAACCATGTAGGC
>Ga0126329_10000268_pt1 | contig 10699 bp, 5 predicted proteins | sample InaspJWI85metaG_FD_104915 | JGI IMG/M metagenome (GOLD analysis project Ga0126329, IMG submission 104915) | Marine gutless worms symbiont microbial communities from Oahu, Hawaii - Inanidrilus sp. 2 OAHU.JWI-85 metaG | ecosystem: Host-associated > Annelida > Digestive system > Unclassified...
CTCGGGATCGCTGATTGGCTACAACATGCTACAACATCCTACAGCAACGGGAAAGAATTGACATGTTCATTATTGCTCGAAAGCACATAACTCCTCGTAGGATGTTGTATCGTGCTCGAATCGTACTCGAATCGTGCTCGAATCGCAATTGTAATAGGCCCATTACGGGCATGGATAATAAACGGGCGGGCAGACGGGCGATATCGTTCAGTCGATACGCTCGAGTGTGATGGTTTCTCGCTTGTTGTTTACTAGCTGCTTCTTGGCTGCGTCGCCGCGCCTCGTTGGCAGCCAGTATTTGACCTGAGTCAATGGGGCAGGCAGGCCAAGTAGGGCAGTGCCCGCGTCCTGCTGATGTCATCGCCGATTATCTTTTAGCGCGCGGTGCGTGGTAATTAGTCATCTCTCGTTTCTGCCCGTGACGATTCTCTCGCGCCTCCGCTCGGGTCGTTTTTGACCCGGTCCAGGGTCTGGCATCCGGTGCTAAATTATTTATGGTAATCCGTGCGTCGATGCCCTGGATCGCTGGCGTACTACGGTACTACAGACAGTCGGTCTGACACCTGCGGGTTGCGTGCGTGTATTACTGCTGTTCTATGGAGACGCGTCGGCCACTTGGTCGGGCGGACCGACCGACCGACGGACGGGCGGCTATCTCGCGATTACTCAGCGGCGGCGGCGCGGCTATAGTCGACCTGACGGGAGGGAGTCAAGGCGACTTCACCGGATATTCGCCCCCCAGGACACCTGCCCCCCCCAAAAAAAAATCCGCCATCTGTTGTTAACGCTGTGGTTAGAATTTACAGTTAGGGTTACAGTTTATGGTTGGAGTTGCGGTTATTGGATTAGCTGACGGTTAAGGTATAGACTGTTAGGCGAGGGGAAAATGCCCGCGATGGCACTTTTCAGGGGAGCGTGCCAGTGTCCGGAAGATGTCCGGGGAATAAAGGGGGTCAAATGTCGTACAGTCTAAGGCGAGGCGTGGTGCGTGGTGGCGGGGGCGGGGGAGGGGGCGATGCGACGGTGACTCCCGGGCACTCGACAGTCAAAGTTTCCCGCGTTGTGAAGTCGTTTTTGCCCTCGAGGCATCGCTGAGCAACTGCAGCGCGCCGCCGCCGTGTATTACACACTGTCCGTCCGTCGATGACAACGCAATATATTCACTACAAGGCAGTAGTAGACATCAGACTCTGCCCCCTTCTGTCCGGTGTTCCGCCTCCCCCGCCCTTTGAGTAGACGTCCTGCTTGCGTCGCATTTGTCTGGCTGATTATAGTCAAACGTGACGTCGTCTAAGCACAGGAATTACACAACGTATCCCAACGCCGGTAGAGGACCGAGCCGCGATCACAGGCAACACGCTTCGAAAATTCGGTGAAGCTTTGTTATGTGGTCCCGTTCCCGAGATTCGCGAGCCTATATTACGGCCGTGTTGCTATTACCGCTCGTGGCCATACTGCGCTACGGTCCTGTACCAGGGGCGGAGTAATCGAATGTAGCACATCTCCCCCCTGACACTTGCCCCCACGGAAATCACTGTCGCGGGCATTTGCATCCGTACCGGACCTTGACCCTAAACCCTAACCGTCACCTAACCCTCATAACTCTAACACCAGGGCTCAGACTCCATTACCTTGATCTATTGTGGATTTGTTGTGGATTTGGAGTTCGAGCCTAACCAGGGGCAGATGCCCGAGGGGGGGGCAAATGTCGGGTCACGGGAGTGATGGACGGATGCTGGCCTGGACGCGCCATCGCATGCATCGCCGCTCGACGCACTTCGATCTGTTTGTGTGATGATTTACAACTGCGGCGCGCGTCGTGTGCTGTTGGGCCGCTAGCTGGCTGCATGGCCCACGAGGCTAGGCTACCTGCAAGGCCGCCATCCGTCTGAGTCTGTCTGCGTCTGTATATAGCTACTGTTGCTGGGTCAACGCCGCCGTCGTAAATCGTTGCTGTAATTGTCTGCGATGAGTAATCGTCATTATATGAACGCCGCCGCTGCGCCATGCATGCGTGACCAGCAATTGACTCGAGCTCATTTAGTGACTCACCGCCGTCACTGTAGTGAAATCTCTATGTCAATAAATTTTTGCTAACCAGTTTATCGGCCGAGCGAACAGTCGGTCAGCTGTTTGTATGTATCTATGGCTCTGTATGTGTCTGGATAGTAACTTTCTGACGAAATGAGTATATAACCTAGATTTTCCGCATGTGCTGCTTGACCTTGACTATGCTAAATCAGGTGTAGGTCAGAGTCGTAGGTCAGAGAACTCTGTCACGGAATCTCAAAATGTTTTTCCAGATGAAGTGTTCTGACTTAAAAGTGACTATTGTCTTTAAAATCTCTTAATATTGTCGAGATTAATCAGCATGTCAAAATATCTACGCCTGGGCGCACACACACACCAGTTACTTCAGCTGGACCGTGGATCGATATATGAAATGGTCGATAAAAATGCCACTCCAGCTAATAGCCAGGCTCTCCACATCGCTTGACTGCAGTTGAGAAATTGAAGAACTTGCAGAGTGAAATCCATTCATTTGCACTTTGCACACACACTTCCAGTTGTGTAGCGTTTTCCGCATCCGCACAGCTAATTTTCACGCGCCGGCGTATCTGCGCAGTCGATATGCACCTGTTGCTTATTGCACACAGAGATCGCGCCTGACCACGGAACGGTAACTATCTGTTCGTGGCGCGGGTACATCATATCACACTGCGGCACCAAGCACTGCAAGATGCGGTTGGTCTTTTGCTACGGATGTAGCATGATTCGTGTGTCTCTGTGTCCATACGTGTGTATGTGTGTTGGTCACTACTGTCAGCCTTGCAAAAACGGCTGAACCGATCGAGATGCCGTTTGGGTTGTGGAATCACGGGTACAGAGAATCACGTATTAGTTAGAGTCGAGTCGAGATCCCCCCCCACGAGAAGGGGCACTTTTGGGTTACATGCTGGAACATGCCCGGGCATGCCCACCGTTGATAGTCACAAGTTATTTGAATGGAGACTGAATGGAGACGTGCGAGACTGACTCTCGCTACTATTAATGTAGCAACTTGTTAACAAGTTACTTTAGGTCTCTGGACGTTACCGGTGTGCACCGGATGACCCGTGGCGTCGATATACTTCCTGGTATAGTTATTGATTGATACATCATAGGTGAGAGAGAGGTGAGTGTCGTCGTACGGCAGCCAGTAGGAGCGGTGGGCTCGCCAGATGACAGATGGTTGTTATTAATTATCGCTCGCTTGCGCGGGTCAACGAGTCCGCAATCACCTCACCGGCCACATTGTGACGCTCCAGTAATTCACTCAGTGCCGTCGTCGTCACTTGCGAGAAATCTTCGCCGTTTCTTGGTAAACGGCGCCCGCCGCCGTTATTTCTTGCACGGTGTTGTTGTGTTTCGGTCGGCGAGGTGGAAAGATGAAGAGAATGTCTCATTGGCCTGCCTTTGAACGCCAACTGAATACTTTCCACGATGACTAGCTGCCGGCGGTGATAGGGTGTTTTGTTGCGTCTGCATTGTGATTTTGTCTGTTTGTCCGCGCTCTAAAAGGAAAATGTCTTGAGCTATCAACACTAAAGTCGGTATGGATAATATTCTTTGTCAGGCCGTCGGTATGCATTCATCCTAGGGTCAAAAGGTCAAGGTCATGGTTAGATGGGTGAAAGCTGGCGAGGAATTGCATATTGATACGACTGCACATTTTCTAGTTTCGGTGTGGTTTCTGCTAACTTCATTTACAGGCGTACCCGAATACCCCATCACTTTGTAAAGTGCCAGTGTAACGTCATTTGAATATTAAGCTTCACTATAGTCAGTCCATTATAATGAATAACAAGTGTCCAAAGTTATTTGGTGAAGAAACGCATCGCCGCCGCACATCCATCTTTGCAATTGCAGTGCACGTTTTCGGATTATAGCCCATGCAAAACGCACTAAAATTGCCCCTTCCCGTGGAGGATCTGGTCTGCCATCTAGTATACAAAGTTCCTTCGGCCTACACCACTCTGCCCCCCCAAACGGCATTTAGATCAGTTCATCCGTTTTTGCACAGCTTACCCGCGTGTCCAGCACAGACACGCAGGCCACAGACACACCGACCACGCATGCGACATGTGTAGGAAAAGGCCGCAACTGCGCACTGGCTGCGGGCGATGTGGACCAGTAACGATTCGAATTTCGAGCGCGCGGCGAGCAGCGAGTGCGTCACCACTCCGCCGTAATTCACCAGTGCACGTGCGGAGGATGTTCGCCGTACTATCAGCACTGTTGAGCGTGTGGGCGGTGATGACGCCGCATGATGCACGGCGTGTTTATCCCAACTGCTGCTGCTGCTGCTGCTGCTGCTGCTGGTGGTGGTGCTGCTTAATCGCCGTTGTTCTCGCTTGCCCAGCTCTAACTTGCTGCGCAGATGCGCGTGATGACGCAATAACTCCGGATCACTGGACTGCTCAAAAGAATGTGGCGACATGCTCGAGATGTGGTGGAATCATAGTGATGAGTTTATTGCACATTTGCTGACGGTAAAATAAAACGAGACCCGAATGCGGGTAATAGCCGAGTGCCGAAGTCAGTATAGGTGCTAGAGGCGGTTTCGTGCAGTCACTTCGATCACCGGAGTAGTACGCTAGCTTCGCGGTTGACTGGCAACGTGTGTCATTCTATTAGTGTTCGGTAGTGACGCTAGAAAAAGATCACGAAAAAGCTTTCTCACTTTGGACACATATTGAGGACGGGGACGTTGCTTGTGGAAAGAAATAATACAAGGCACAACTTCGGGTCGTCGACGTCAAGGAAGGCCAAGAGCACGATGGGAGGACAATATCACAGAATGGACTGGTTTGAAGGGGGATCTCTTGGTGCGGTCAAAGGTAGACAGATCAAGATGGCGGAGGATCGTCCGTGAAACAGCCAACCCTTGGAGCGAGGACGGTTAAAGACAGCCTGGACAGGACAAGACAAGTGATGTTAGGTATAGGTAGAACCATTGTTGAGTTATAAGCTGTTAAAAGTCAGCAGATGCGTAATCCGCAACAAGAATGGCATGATAGGCATTCAGTACAGTTTACAATAAACAAGATAGTGCATAAAATATTTGGTGCTATGTCAAAGGACTTATATGTAGTATAGCTGGTATAGCTGGGAGTTAGTTGGATCGCTGTGGCAGATACAAATTGGCTTGCACCATCCGAAGACTTGGAGTCAGTCCTGATGGCATAGTACTAGTCACTCACGGGTCAAGATGTGGTTCAGTCGCCGGCCCGACCAGACCCCGTCAGAATTGCTGACCCGGTGACCGGTGACCCGCAGACCCGTTTCCGTCTCTGCTACAGTACTATGTTGTTTTGGCGGCGTCGGTGTTGGAAGCCGGTGAAAGGTATTGCGGCGCAGGTGTGACTGCGGTGATGGCGTGACGACGCGTCGACAGGCCGCTGACTGAGCTGTGAGCGCGGCTACGTACGGCAGGGTACGGAGTACGGCTTAGCGGTCATCGAGTGCAGTGCCGAGGCACGCGCGTACCGGTTCACGCAGTGCGTCCAGTGCAGTTGACGCACGCGCAGCCAACACGAACGTGCGACAATTTCACCTCTCCTCGGACATCTGCCCCCTTGCGAAAACTATACCGTCGTAGACATTTGCCCTTCGTACCTTACCCCAAACTCTTTCAAATCCCGGCCATAACTCAGGTGACCCTGTGTAGGCCTACGCTTGCTTTGCTACGGGCGACCAATATAACGTAGAATTTAGCATCACGTTTAATATTTAGCTCTCCTGTCTCTCTTGTGGTCTGCTGCGGTATTCTGCGGTCGCCTGCAGTATCGCCTGCGGTCTTCTACGATCTTCTCCGTCGCCTGCGGTTTTCAGGCGGACCCCTCTACCCTAACTCCCTGACCTGTAACACTAAGAATCTTAACCCGAACCCTAATGACACTAACCCTAACCGGAAGTAGATATCCGCGATGGTAGTTCCCGAGCAGGAGGCAGATGTTCTGGGGGGGAGCAGATGTCCAGTGACGCCAGCGAACAAGCCGACGAATATACGTTATTTGCCCACCCGGACGTCTGCCCCGGACCTAACGCTAACCCAACCTTACCCTAACCCCAGCCATAACGTCTAACCCTAATCCAATCATGCCGGGCATTTGTATTGGGGCAGATGTCCGCGATGAAGGGGTAGATGTTCGGCGGGGCGGGGGCAAATGTCGGCATAGCGGCGTCGGCTGCGACTAGGTCTGTTTTCTCGGCCGCCACCGACAGAGTTTGCGCGACGCCGTACGGCTGGCGTGCACCGCGTGACACGGTCGACTGCCGACGCCGCGCACCGAGCACCGTGCCTGGAACTCGGCTGCGCTGCCACGAAGCAAGCCAGGAAATCCGTCGTATTATGTTTCGACGAACGACATAACGACTGTGAAGCGTCGGCGATCAACATTTGCGGCGTTAATTATACCGCGTAATGTGCACGCTCGCAGATTGCGAGAAATCTGGCGTTCTGGAATTCTGTCTCATTTAGTTGTAGAGCGATCGTGTTTCGGTCTTACTGCTACCGCTCCCGCTGTTCTGGCGTGCACCTCTACCGACAAAATAAGAAATAACACGCAACACAGAAATGCATATCAATTATTATACGCCCGATTTAGTAAAATATCAGCGAATCCTGACTGACTTTTGGTTTAAATCAAGTTGGTACATTTGGCATTGCGTAGTTGACGCTTCTCTACAGCGAGCGAGCAAGCATCTGCTGCAGTTGTGGCGCCCTGTGAGTATTGATTGATGGCCGTAGTAGTAGGTTTCCATTGTGACGTCATCAGCTGCGAGCAGGCGCGGCGAGGCGTGCGGCGTGTAGCGGCCAGCGGCAGCGGCGGAGTCCAGCGCGCGTGTGCGTGATAACGCGGTCGGTCAGACCTCGATCCTCAATAAGGGTAACATTGCAGTTAACCAATGGCGCAGATCAGTCTTGTCTCTAAGCTATCCCTGGATTATGACGAAAAAGAACGCTCGCATTACAGCGCGCATTGTTACGATCTGTCAGTCGGTTAGTCGGTCACGATCGCATTTTTCTTCGCTTACTGTTGGGCTATCGTTTGACTTGCGTCTGTCGTTGTCTTGGCAACCGGCTTTTGTCTGCAAGCATCTGGACCAAACCGATGCTATAAGCTACCTGTAGTATACCACGACAGCCAGCGACACGTATGGCTTGTAAGCGATGTAACAATATGGTTAATGACCGCCGTCTTTCATGCCTCGTTGCGCGCATCGATGCCAACCTTGACTGTCATTATCACGTGACATTTGCTCCGGTTTCCGGCAGCTTTGATAGGACATTCCTTTGCGTCGGCGACGTGGAGGTCGGAACTCAGAATTATTGTCGCGATTGATGTACGTGGCCGCAGGGCACCGGCTTGATAATAGACCACCATTGTCAGATGCCTCCGGAGGCGTGTCCGTGCTGACTTCCATGCCGAGTCTGGGCGTAACAAAAATGCAGGTGTCCGTCATTAACCTATCATCAACACTAGAATGAACTGTTATGTTGATGATGGTGCACTTGACCTGTGCATAGAACTGTATTTCTTTTCGCATCTACATTTAGCTTCGAAGTGCAGTTGCTACGGATACGCCACTGGAGGTCTGTGCTATGAGAATGGGCTCTGTCTGGATGGCGAGGACGTTAGATACATTGTGAATGAGTGTATGCTAATGTAACCTTATGATGCTTTGTCGTAAGGTCTTAACCTTACGATGTGACCTTTTTGTGAGGTCACATTAGCTTACGCACGCCATTACTGTAATATGACATTCATTACATGTATTACGGACCGCTTTTGAGTGGTCTAGGTAGAGCCGTCGGTCCGGTGTGTCTGCATGTGAATACCGGAACAATTACTCTCAAACGAAGTACGTAACTTTTGGCCTAAACATTTTGCACGCTAGTTCACTTGACCCTGTCTAGGCGATGTTTGAACGCCATGGTTATATGTGAACCTTCACTGTTACAGGATGAAAAATGTTCCTTTTCAGCTATAGATGCACGTTACGCAGCGAAACGATCGAGCCGATCATGGCTGCGAAGTAGACATGAGCTTTCTGAACGTCTTTTCGTTAATTGCTACAAATGTTATTTCGTGAGTTTGCAATGTGTATATTCACCAAAACGAAGGATTAAAGCACAGATTAGTGGCAGATGGAACTGAACAACCATGAGCTCGCCACGTAACATACCAGGGCGTGCTGCTTTGCTGCTCAGACAGATTGGAATGCAGATTGCAGACTCGTTCGACGAAACATTGACGATTAAATGACCTTCTGTACATGCACGGTAATAATTCGGTAATGTGAAACAGCGCGTTGTTCTCGGTACTATACGATCGTTTGGTTATTATTCTCATCGTGCATGGTTAGCATAAATTACGTGGTAATCGCGTGGTTCGCCGGCGGAGAATGCCTGTAGACAGCGTGAGCAGTTTGCGAGGGAGGGAGGTGAGTGGAAGGAGCTATAATAGGAAGGAAGGACGCGACGCGCGGTTGTTTGAGTCATGCGCGTGACGATGACTCAGTCTGGTCGTGACGTCGGCAGCGTTTCGCAGAATTCGCTTTTTCTGGCAGGTGAACGAACGACTCGGCGGTCGTCAGACGGACACGAGTAGATTGATGGCGGGCCGGCTGGCGCCAGTGTGCAGACTCGTACAGGAATATTGATTGATTCGAGCGACGCGCAGCGACCGAGCGACCGACCGAGCGGCTGCCGTTGATTCAATTGACTACAGATCGAGTCTTGGTCTCAGTGTGTTGTCTCGTTGGCGTAGCGCTGTTGTCACATCGCATTTGTCCATGCCCAAGCACTCCGTGCCGACGTAACTACTATAGTCAATGCAGCGGCCTGTCGGCGCATTTGGCCGCGAACAGGACAAGATGCGGGCTATTGTTGCGCTGTAGCGTGGTCTATCTGTATGTCTGCTGGTCACGACCGTCAGCTGTGCTAAAACGGATGAACCGATCTTGATGTTGTTTGAGTGAGGACTCTTGTGATGGACCCAAGGAACCACGTATTAGGTGCAGGGGGGGGGCGGATGCGCCGACGGAAGGAGCACTTTGGGAGTCACAGTTGGGCATGGGCAGACTTGCCCTCTGTCGATATTTTCACTGTTATTCTCTAGGAGCAGGAGCGATGCTGCCTTCGTGTAGTCTACCAGTCTAATGCAATGCAGCAACTTATTATTATTAAGCAGCATCGCAGCATGCGGCCTATTGGCACAGACGGCGTAGCGTGGTCTATGTAGGCCATTTGTCTGCGTGTCTGTCTGTCTGTTGGTCACGATCGTTAGCGTTGTAAAAACAGCTGAACCGAGTGAGAGATGCAGATTGGGATGAGCGCAAGGAACCGTTGTATTAGATGGCGTGCATTAGCGCCACCTGGTGCCATCGCCACCGAGTGCTCCGTGCGCGGCGGCGATGCCACCCTTTGCCAAATTACTTTGGACACTTGTTATCAGGCCCGTAGGCAGGAAACGAAATGGCAGGGGGTGTTTTTTTGTAAAAAAGTGGACCTTTCCTCAACGCAGGGTGCATTGTGTACAGTATCAGTATTTTTTATTTTACATTTTGCTTATTTGGGGGGGGGGTGGTGTGTACGCACCCGACGCACCCCCTGCCTACGGGCCTGGTTGTCATACTTATTGCATGGTGATGTGGTGTGCAGTACGGCGGCTCAGATCGGCCGTCAGCTGGCGTACATCGGCGACTCGATCAACGAGCGCCACTCGACACAGTTCACGCACATGATCCGGCTCATGAACCTCACCCCCGAGACCGCCTACGAGGCCTTCGCCGGCATCGCGAGAAAGTATGCTGCTCTCTGTCTGTGTCCGAATGTAGGACATTTTGCCCACCCTTCTCGGACATCCGCATTCCTGTACCCTAACTGTAACTGCAGCTCAGACCCCAAATCCTAATAACCACAATCCAGTAATCTAAACCCTAACTCTAATCCATCACCATAAGACTAACTGTCTTTACAAATCCAGCTCTAACCCCAGACACTTACCCAAATTCTATGCCTTAACCCAAACCCTAGTTATCCCAACCATAACCCTAAATAGTAACCATATACATAAGGTGAAATGACGTCACAGAATCTATTGTCACGATACGTTCTCCATTTTGTGGGTATAACTTGGCGTAATGTGTGGAGTTAATGGGTGAAGATTTACCATGTTATTCAAATAAAATTTAACCAGTTAGTCATTTCTAAGAGTTTTACCCACAAGATGGCGGGAAAACCGGCTGGCATAGATATGAAACGAAATTACGTCACTGTCATCCTATGTATACCCGAATCAGGCGGCTAGATATCTGCGATGGTGATTTTCCACAGGCTGGTGGATGTCTAAATGGGCGGGGTGGTAAATGCTCGGTCACAATGTCCATCTCGTTGTCTCGCTGTGTCCGCGTCAACCCGCTTGCCTTGTGCTGCCTTCGTCCTTGTTAAGATAATTTCACTATCAGTTTTCTCTGATCGACGCATGCGGCGGCGGCGGCGATGTGTCATTGTTATTGTCTCAGTCGGCGCTCGCGGCCGGCGTCGTCTGAAACTGAGACGCAGTCTTGGCGTCTGTCTGACTGACGGCCGCTGTCCTTGTGGCGGTATTAATAGCACGTGTCAGTATGCCACACACAGACACACCTGCAC
>Ga0126329_10000269_pt1 | contig 10694 bp, 8 predicted proteins | sample InaspJWI85metaG_FD_104915 | JGI IMG/M metagenome (GOLD analysis project Ga0126329, IMG submission 104915) | Marine gutless worms symbiont microbial communities from Oahu, Hawaii - Inanidrilus sp. 2 OAHU.JWI-85 metaG | ecosystem: Host-associated > Annelida > Digestive system > Unclassified...
ATTTACATGAAACTACGTAGTAATGTTTGTAACAGATGTCGTCTTGTGTGTGTAAAATTTTATTTAAATCGGAGCAGATTTGCGGTTGTTGTTGCAAAATGTTAAGGGGCTCACTTTTTTGGGGACACACGGTACATACACACATTTAACGGCTCTTTTTTCGGGACTACCCAGGTGAGCTGGTACCAGAAAGGTAAAATCAATCTGGATGTGAGTGGCAGTGGCATCAGCTGGGCCGTATGCAAGTCTGCACCTCGCTCCAGACAGATAACCATGCCAGCACCCACCACCAAGTTTTTTACAGGCCGGATGCCTTTCCTGCTGCCCAACCAACAGCGTCAAAGCACTGAAGGCACATGCACTACGGTACATGCTTTCACAATGACATACAGTACAACTTACATTTGTTATTAATCACATTATGCCAACTTTGCAGCACAAACCAGATGAGAGCCTAGATGACTGAGCATCGATCTTGCGGTTCAGGTCTTGAAGTTCTGTCTGAAGCCGATCGATCTGTGTTGCATCTGACAACATTCCCTTCGCCACTGATTCGTCATTCTTATCAGCATCAACCAGCTCTTCTTTCTGACAGCAGCAATGAACAAGCGCTCAAAGAATTATGACGAAACCCACATTGCCCCCGCACTTGTCACCACCATGGCAGGCGAGTCCATTCTAAAGCTGTGCTTTCGTTGTGACATGCTGTCCCCTGTCGACAAGTCTGCAGCCCCGTGCTGCTACGGCGTTTTTTTGCATACACAGTCTAATGCATTTCAATGGGGGAAGAACCCCCAAAATTGCCCCTTCCCCGGGGGATCCAGGCCTCTACATGGTTCCTTGGGCTCAACCGAGCCCACAAACCAAGCAGCATTTTGATCAGTTCAGCCATTCTTGTAGGGCTCACGGATGTGACCAACAAACAGACAGACCCACGGTAAATCTGTAGCAAGAGGCCACATCTTTGCACTGTCTGTATGCAATGTGGCTTAAAACTACAATAACATACTGAGGCAGGCTATCACATATTACAGTGCTCACAAAGCCAATTTCAACTGATGCTAATGTACTGCCATAAAATCGTCAGCAAACTGTAGTTTCTTTGACTTAATACGAAAACTTAATACTTCCAAATACTTCAAATGTTCGTTTCATTTCTAGATTGAAAGTTAACAACATGTTTTTAACATGCCGAAATAAAAGGTCATCTAGGTACAAGTAAAAATGGTAAAATCAGAGTGCACTTAGTTTATGCCTTCAGTACTTTAACAGCACTAGCTGGGTGAAAGAGCATTCAACCTGAAAAAACTGCTCCATATATGTGAAAGTATTTCATTTTTAAAGACCCAGCTGACAATCTTTGAAACAATGCATATTGCAAAACTTCGAAATAACCTAAGCATTAAAAGATAGACAAGTAATGCAAAGAAGTAATGCAAACTTCGAAAATTTCTCCAGAAAGCTTTTGTATTTCAGAATTTAGTGACTGGAAGCTGGATTCCAAAGTCGGTATATCAGACCCTTTCAGATCTTTTACCTGCAAAATAACAAAAAAAACAAGCAATGGCATTAACTCATAACGACTGTAGTAAAAAGCTGAGAAATTTACATGAATTACAAGCCGTAGTAAACATAATAACAAATTTAATAATAATAATAATAATAAAACGATGGCTTATATCGCGCCGTAACATGCCGGGGGACATTACAAGGGCTAAATTTGTACAGTTCTCACTCGAGCTGTACATCCACTCCACTGCATGCATTATTGACTAACAAAATAATCTTTACTGGCACAGTGGCAGTACAGGCTTCTATTTTTCACATGGAAAATTCTTGTCTTTCTGTAGCTGCAAACCACCTTACAGTATTGGATAAACACTGTAATCGGCATCAACTTAGACTGCCATGGTAATACCACAGTGAGAAAGAATACAGCCTTCTAAAAAGATAACTTTGCAGAACGATGCCATGACATGGCTGAACAGACATATGCCATCGCAAATATACTACACGAACTTTCTGTCTTCGAGCCTATTTGTTTGTATTTTGTCTCAGTTAATTACCTAATGTTTAAAACTTCATCTAAGTTTATACTAACGGAAGTCAAAATCATGTAAACATGGCAAAGCAGTCAAAAGAAAGTAATGTTAGACAAGACACTATGTAACTAAGTAAGTAAGTAAAACATTTATAAACACTAACAATGGTGTAGATCGGCTTCAGTTTAAGCAGCCGCTCATACTCGCTCTTTGAATCGTCAATTGCTGATGTAACACGTTCCAACTTATCCGGCACCATGTTCAGCTTTGTCTCCATCTACACAACATCGCCAGCATAATTACAGGTTACAGGTACTTTCCTGCATCAAGTTCCTAGACTTTTTCAGATAACATGACAGCATACCTGGTGCAACTTACCTGAACTCTCCATTGATAATAATAATAATGAACGTATTTGTATAGCGCCATAAGGTCGTAACTTCAGAGACCATTGCACATTACTATCCATGGCAGCATGGGAATTTGAAGGTGGTCAGGAAAAAATAAAGGAAAACAGCAAAAGTCTGGGGAAATGTGTGGTACATGCTGCTGTGTGTTTTCTAGGTTGATGGCCACCCTGATTAACATATTTAAAGTGGCAAAAATCTATATAACACAACAAAAGCAAATACAATACAAAAAACTCAGGCTGGCCCACTTGCCATCAAACAGACATCTGTCATGAGGTTAACACCAGAAAAAATTTTTGCATTTACTACCAACTGCATCAGAACAATGTTTTGACGCTGTTGGTTGGGCAGCAGGAAGGGCATCCGGCCTGTAAAAAACTGAGTGGTGGGTCGCTGGCATGGTTATCTGTCTGCAGCGAGGTGCAGACTTGCATATGGCCCAGCTGATGCCACTGCCACTTACTGTCTCTAGCTTCAGTAAAATCCAGATCGGTTTTTCCTTTCTGGTACCGCCTCACCCGGATAGTCCTGGAAAAAGGGCCATTAAATGGGTGTGTGTGTGTGTGCATTAGAACAAAGGGCAGATCTGTTAGATATTTTAGCATAATTTTCGAAGTATTCACTAAATGGCTTCTTATCACAATTACTCATACTAATACTCAAACTTACCAAAAATAACAAGTCTGTGTTCAGCTACCTACGTATGCTGAAAACGTGGCACTACCTGCATTTGCTGCTGCATGCTGTGCAGTGGTCCCAAACAGCAATCTATCAATATCTCCTACCCGCCAAGCCCACAGCAACAAAGCCGCCGCACACTGCTGCAGCAGGCAAATGGGACAGACAAAGGATGGAAGGACAGACAGACAGAAATGCAAATTAATAACGTTTTTCATTTCATACAGCCTGCTCGTCATACTATGCATCAGTGCCAATATATTATAGACTTGAAATATGGCATCAAAAAATCACAAACATTACAAAATAAAACAATATTTAATGTCCAATCATTAATATTCAGAAAATAAAGTTAATTTATAGCAGTTCAAGAAAGCAAGCAATATAACTAAGATGGCATAATAAGAAGTCACCACCAAAAGGCAAACATTCTTGCCTCTGAGATGAGTTCTTCAACTTCTGTTTGTTCGTCAAACGGTCGGTGACAAAGCGGACAGGCAGGATCATGGGTCCTTAACTTCTCTATATACTTCTTGAACATGTATTCAACTGCCGTCAGATGACCTCTTGTGCTGAACACAAGAACACCAGTCTTACAAAATGCTTTTGCTAACAGCATTTCACTTAATGCTGATACCAGATTAATACAGTCACATGACATCAATAATGGTGTGTCATAGTGGCTGGGAGTCATTTGGCACATGAAAGTAGTTATCCTAAGTCGAGCTCAGTTAGTACTGGGACGGGTGACAGTCTTCGGTTGGATATACCATCTCGGTGTGTATCCAGTCAACTTGTGTCGACATAGCCTTGCATCCCTCCGGAGTCACTAAATTGTATACCAGCTTTGTTGGGGTAAGGGTGAGAATGTCACCACTGCCAGGTGGCAGGTAACACTGTGTGATCCCATATGGCATCTGAGTTTGCATAGCAGTAAAGCGGTTTGCTAACTGCTATACTCCGTTTACTTACTTCATTTGTATCTGCCTTAAGAGTTACCATAAAAATTTGATTACAATATACACCTTGTATATTATACACACCAACTTTAGGACCTAACTTGAATGGCATTGAAGTTCACACGCACAATACACACCCATACTTTGTGGTGCGACAGAGTGACCGCTATCGAACTCCAACTTCATAACACACACACACACACCCATTCAAAGGCCCTTTTTCCGGGACTACCTGGGTGAGCCGATACCAGAAAAGTAAAACCAATCTGGATTTCACTGAAGCAAGAGACAGTGAGTGGCAGTGGCATCAGCTGGGCCGTATGCAAGTCTGCACCTCGCTCCAGACAGAAAACCATGCCAGAACCCCACCACTCAGTTTTTTACAGGCCGGATGCCCTTCCTGCCGCCCATCCAACAGCGTCAAAGCACTGAAGGCACTTCATAAGTCGTTCATTAATTATTCTACGCAGTAACGGCCGCGACCACAGTGGCAGCAAATGTTCATTAATTACCAGTAAGTGCATCGTACAACTATCAACATCAAAAGGATGCGTTCGTGTCTGCTACGTAACGCAAGGTAGCGTTCATGTTCACTGCAGGCACTGAGTAAAAGCGTCATGGCCGTGTTCACGAATGCACACAGACATGTTTACGGATGCGTCTATGTGCATTTGTGGACACATCCTCGTTTTCCATGTCCATGGACACATCCGCAAATGCACGCAGGGCATTCGCAGATGCGTTGACAAACGCACACTGACGCATTTGTCACTTCTGGGAAACTGACAGGCTGATTAATTTGCGTGTATAATACACACCCAGACTTTGACAGAGGTAATAAAAGTGAAAACTGTGCATACTGTAATCCAATTTTGACAGTAAATTAGCTCATCGGCAACTAAAATAAAGCAGCAAAACTTCAGTGAATACTATACAGAAGCCAAATAACAGTGAAGTGCATACTCGTGATGTGTCTGAAGCTTGTTCTGGACAGTGTCGAGACTCGAGTCCAAGTCAACACCTTTTGTTGCATTATTAATCTGCATCTCGTAGCCTCGTAATTCCTCCTGCTTCTTTGCTAGACTTTCTCTGCCCACACACCATCACTACAGCTGTCAGCCGCATCATGTTCTCCATCATAAACATCTACATGCAATTAAACAGATTAATACTGCCAAGGTTAGCAATTGTCTGCATCATCTAGGTGCAAAAGATGTGCTAAAAATGCTCGATATTACAAATGCTATGCATATAATACTGGAAACCAGATGTGCAGCCAGTCTGGCAATTCATACTCACCTTCAGGCTCTGGATGCTGACAATGAGTATGGACTGTGCATGTATTACATTAAATACACATAAACATAACAAAACTATATGCACATAAAAGTTACAATGCCTGGATTACCAAATAACAGAAAGCAATCAATTTTAAAATAATGCATATGGAATACATACTGTGTCATTTTGCAAGTGGTCTGCAGCTCAACAAGCCGGTCCTTCTTTGCCTGGAGTTCATCAGAGTTGATTCTCAGCTGACGCGAGTGATCTCTGCAAACAGTGAAAGGCATCAATGCATTCATCTGTACCGACAAACTGTTATATCATGTGACCATGAACTGAAGAACAACATGGCTGATATGCTTTAGCTACAGGCAAAAAAGTCAAGTGTGTTTACTTTCAGATTTTATTTAAGCAATATTTTTCCCTAGAGTTAGCCGACATCAGGCAAAGTCCGAAACAAGAACACTTGAGATTGAACAAAACTCCCATTTTGCGTCCTCTTTTCCATGACAACCTGGGTCAGAAAGTACCGGTGGCATGCAAACAATCTGCACATCGCTTGACAGAGATAACCATATCAACACCTCGCCACTCGATATTTATGGGCTCAGTAATTACTGATGCCTGGCAGGCCAACATCACAGTAATAGAAAGGTTAATTTAAAAATGCAATTGTTTCACAAGTATCACACCGCGCAACATAACACAATATTATCTAGTTTCAGATCAGTCAACTGAGATAAACCAAAAACTGCCACATGTATGTAAGACTCAGTAAGATAACAGGAACATGAAACCCTGCAACTTGATAAATAACAACGTAACAGCTGAAGCAGCAGCAAAGTGTCTGTAATCCAATACCGAATATATTTCTCGAGTGCTTTTCCAAAATTCTCAGTCGGCACAGTACCCAGTATGTGCATCAGTGTATCTTCATTTTTGGCTTTTCTGCACAAAAAAATAGTTAAAATAATTCATAATGAATAGCCACTATATCAGTCAAATTATTTGTATACAGCAGAGACATGTCTTGAAAGCACATGAAACAGAAACAGAAGAGCAGAAACAAGAGATAAAGAAACATGATTGGTGAAATTCTATCCAACAGTTCACAAAAAAACGCAAATCACAATTACTGCAATCATCAGTTCTATAATCTCTACTGACTCAGAAAGAAAAATGTTAAGCTTTTAATGATTAATCAATTAATCACTAAATCATGGCTTTAAAATATACCAACATACACGAATGTTTTACCACGTTGAAAAATAGACATACTCACAGACAATAGTGAGGTTCCCTATATGCCACAATCACTATTACAGTGGTCACTGGATAATGTCACAGAGTATACAGTTTGTAGTGGCAGATATACAAGCTTTGCTTCTGCAGACAGAGTACTTACAACAAAATATGTGATACCGTATATAATCACTAATGTTACAAGAAGCTCACAATCTGCGAATCTGGTCCTCTTTAGAAGTTTTGTCCTTGCAGAAGACTTCCAGCTGAGTGCGAATGCTGTACTCCTGAGTGAGGCGAGTCAACTCAGCACTAAACAACAACCATCACGCAGCATCTGCAGCATCTGACTATATCACTTATGTGACATTTTGCAAGTCAAATACTCACACACCATTTTCATTTGCAACAAATGTTGAAAATATTCTCCAGCATAGTGAACTAGCAAAACCGTGATGACACCATTACTCACATGCACATAAATCACATGATGACAAACATACTTTAGCAATTATTTTCATTATGGCTCTGCAAGTTCTGAACACTATTGCCTTATGCTGCAGACTGCTCATCAGACATTGTAGAAACTTCTCCAAATCAAAATAACTAATGGAGAGCATTTCAAGATTTCTGGAGAAAGTTCTCTTGCACATGGATGCCCACATTGCCATACAGCTAATAGTTATAATCACAGCATAATGAACCTAACATAATACGGTTTCTGTAGTTTATCCATGGCTGAAACACAGCTGCTTATTATCTTCATGTGACAAGTTTCCATTAAAAGGTTGTTTGATTGCCTAAGTGATGGTTTAACGTCCCAATCAACAAAAAAACTGGTCACCTTGGAAACATTCTTCCCAATAAACCTAACAACAAAAACCTGACATGCACCAGTAACAATCTAAAGGCACTGTATAACATAAGACAAACATAAAATACTGGACCATGATCAGTAGCTTGAAACAACGTTTGGCCAGAAAACAGAAACAGTCTATTCTTAACTTCTTACAACCCAGGGACTAGTAAGAAACAGTTACATTTAAACACATAACATGGTTCTAACAATTATGCAATTCACTGGCAGCAGTGAAGTCATATAAAAATCAGTAGAAATTATGATCAAGAGACCACAGACTCGAGCAGCTTCAGTTTGTTGTCGAGTGCTGCCTTGCTGTGCTGCAACTGAATGAGCTCAGACTTGAGTACCTCAACATTGACCGAGTGCTCCACCTCATCCAACTCCAACTCCTAACCATTGTCAGCAACAACCATTGGTGTCACAGGCAGCAGAATTTACTACTGAACTACACAACCCTCACTCACAATCATCCATCTGTGACTTTCCTTAAACATCTGTTCACTCAATACTAATACTACTACTACCACTACCACTACAGTTTCAGAGCCATTATACAGGACAATCTGCATTTGCAACCCTCAGTTAAGAAATGGGTCAAACAGAGGATTTTGTTGGAGCAAAATTTTACTGTTGCATGCCATTGTTGACAGCATCTAGCACATTGGCATTACGGAGAAGGTGCTAGAGTTCTCCTCAATGGTTTCACCTGCACCATCTCCATACATTAGTCTGTGTCACAGGTAGCAGAAGTTAATACCAAACTACACAACCATCTGTCGCAAACACACATCTCTGACTCCTCCAACATTCGTCCACTCATTCACCGTGGTAAATCAAAAGTAGAAGAAAATACAATCTGACGGAAACATATTTATATGTTTACAAAATGCAACTGACAGGCATAAAGATTCACTATAAACACTTCACAAGATGTGAAGTAACTAGCAGAACCACTGGGCAGCCGTTGCTACAGGGAACAATTACATGATACCCCAGAACACTAAAATAAAATGACAGAGCAGTGCTGTAAAGAATGGACACATTTCTGCACAAAAGTGCCTCCTGATTTGTCCTCTTTTTCGCCTGCATCTGAATCCAAAATATCCTAGATTCTTATCAACTGCTGCAACAAGCATTCTGATTCTTATCCTATTCCTGGCTATAAAACAGAGAATGAGATGAAATAAATACCTGTTCCCCAATCCACCACTCACAAGTGTATCTTGTAGACGAACTACCTGGAGGCTCCTGATTGCAACTATTCGGCTTGACTATTTCTAAATCCATCCACTGTGACTGGCAAAAATGCAGACACATGATAAAGTGTGAGCAAGTAATAATCTTGTGCTGTACTCACTGCATTGCGAATGTCACGGTCGATGTCCTGCAAGCGTCCTGCAGAGGCATCGACACGACTCAACTCCAGGTTAATTTTCTTTATTTCTTCTCGATTTTGATTCTACAAATCCACAAATGTCAATGATGCTCTAAGAAGCAGTTGTTAACATCACACCAATCAACACAGCACTTGATACACATATCAACAAAATATACAACACCAAATGAAACTGTACTGTTTGCATACCATGCGATCTTGTTTCATTTTCCGTTCTGTTTCCAGCTTGGTTTTCTCGCCACGGTATCTGTCAATCTCTCTCTGTATGGCTTCCTCTTTCTTTTCATGCTCCATCTGAGCACAGTAACAGTGAAAACATGAACAAATTGCTGCAGGAATGGTACGACAAAGTGCATCGCCACTGCCACAGAGATCAATCTATAGTATTCGCCAGGTGGCGCCAATGTGACCCCCATGTAACACATGGTTCCTTGTGTCACAAGACACTGCCACACAAAACAGAGATCAGTTCAGCTGTTATGCAGGGTTCACTGGTGTGGTCAACACATGCACAGACACACAGACCACAAAACTCTATCTGCTGCAACAGGCCACATCTATGCACATCAGGTGGCCTAGTTAGCAGCAGTCAACAGATCTAACAATATACATGTATCACCAGGTTTAACATAACATACATGCAACAGTTTTACTGTTGAAATCAATTATCAACTAACAATGTTGTCATGAATCACAACAAATGAAATCACATAGTATGTATAATTATGATAAGCATTTATGACTTTAAAAGTTCTGTAATACACATCACACACATACTCAGGTATCACGTGCCATGTACTTTAACACAATACAATACGCCACAGAAAATGTAACAAAAAAACTGAAAATAAAAAAAAACAATCAGCACAGAAATAGGTTACTGGCGTCAAAGAGACAGCATAAATGCAGCAATGACCCTTCCATCGAGAGTCCACTGATAGTCCAGATATGACGACGCCACCACCACCAGCTCCCATCCAGCGGCCATTTTCAAACTGAACCTTGGTTAGCACTGATTCCTCCATGACTTTCTTCCTCCAGGAATAAACTTGGTGTCACATTGGCCATGACTTTAGCAGAGACATAAAAAGAGAAGATTAGCACAGGAAATATGGTTCGAGTCATAGTCAATAAAAGCAACACAGAAGAAAATCAGCAGTGCATAAATTCATCAACTGAACCATTGGACAACTCACTCGTTGAGTCCTCGCCTGGTCCAGCATTTCTTTTATTTTCTTCTCGAGCTTCGCAACTAGTTCTTGACTGAGAACGTCCGATATGTCACCTGAAAACCCTGTTCACCAACGCAATTCCTTAGTATTACACCTCATAATCATACACGTTGAGGAGTTTTGTTACGGACATTCAAGAGTCAGGCATTATTGTAAAAAACAGCACATTGTTACACAATAATAAGGAGACAATGACCATTCCAGAGAATTCTAAGGGTCTACTCTCTAAGCCGGATGCATACTAGCTGTCACATGCAAAACTTTGCTCCAAGACAATTATCAGTATCTAAACTAGGGGCACAGATTAACACAGTACAACAATTGTTGTTGTTATTGTTGCATGTATTATACTACTTCAAAATGTAATAAATAAGAAAAATGTGCATTTAAAAAGCATCCAAATAAAAAGTTGATGTAAAATCATCCTGTATACAGAATGGCAGTAGATATAGCAGATGCAAAAAAAGTAAAAGGTAAAGTTTTCCCATACTCGTTACCGAGCGTTGGGCCCGGAGCTGATCCCGGTGTACAGGCAGTCAGCCCGCAGGTGACGTGAAGTGAATCACGCCATATATCCAGCAGTAGTCTG
>Ga0126329_10000270_pt1 | contig 10692 bp, 7 predicted proteins | sample InaspJWI85metaG_FD_104915 | JGI IMG/M metagenome (GOLD analysis project Ga0126329, IMG submission 104915) | Marine gutless worms symbiont microbial communities from Oahu, Hawaii - Inanidrilus sp. 2 OAHU.JWI-85 metaG | ecosystem: Host-associated > Annelida > Digestive system > Unclassified...
ACTGACAGCGGATCGACTGAAAATGCAAGAGTGGAATATCGTAAACTCTTCAAAATACTCTTTAAGTTGCTGTACTTACGTTTTCCACCGTTGCAGATTCGTACTTGCGTTTTCCGTACTTGCGTTTTCAGTCGCCCCGTCTCGTTCTCAGCGACTCCGGCGGTTTGCATAGATCCAGACCCCCCAAGCTGATAGACTGGCTACGGGCCTGCAGCGTGCGGGAGGTTTGCTGCTGTTGGCCCGGCGCGGGAAATATCGATCGACACCGGCGGGCGCCCAGCAGCAAATTGCGAGCAGCGTCATGTTGAGATCCGAGATACGAGGATCGACACAGACTTGTTCCTTTAGGTTCCTTTTTCATTAATTTTCTGTCGAAATTCCGCGCGATAGATTAGGCTAGCTACACCTTTCAGATCCGGCTACATTCGCCTGTCACAGGCTATCCATGTGTGATAGGCCTATCTTATCGGCACGTGCAGTTCATTAAATGGACAGACAGAATTCACGAGATGGGAAAGTATTGCGCGGAAGAAGCCCTAATTTCTCCAGAGGTGCAAATGCAAGTTACAAATCCTCAGACAGAAGCAGTAAATCGTTAATAGGCCGCGCGGTCGATCAAAATGCCTGTAGCCTATACCTATTAATCGTTAGCGTACGACTATCTTGTGCATAACAACGTTCAGTGCATGTAATCCAATGACGCTTATCATAAGCTATATATGGACAACGATGTATGTTGTTGAGCCATTGTCTATCAATGGTTTTGAACATACAGGGTGGCTCCAGAAAAGTTACACATTTTCCCATACATTATATCTTTGGAACCCTTCAAGATAAAATGAAACAAGATTACACCAAAATGTTCCTAGAGTTCCTGGGAATAAAGACTAAGTTGCAGTTTTTATGCAGCAGATGGGAAACGCTTTAAGAGATTTGATGCCCAAATCACAATTAATAATAACAGGGAAAATGATGAAATTCGCCTCATATTGCGCAGAGTTATAGCAAAAAAAACTTCCATTAAAACCATCGAAAATTAACACTGACATTTTTTCGGCATTATAACACCACAGCATAAATGCTGTGACAACACTGAGCTAATTTGCAAAGAATAGTTAACAGCTACATAAAAATTGCAACCTAACTTTTATTCCCAAAAACTCTCTTAACATTTGGGTGAAATCCGTTTCATTTTATCTTGGACAGTTGCATCGATATGGTGATTTAAACTTTTGCGACTTTTTGGGCCACCCTATACATATAAAAATGGCAATGACGTTGGTGTGTCCCGTGACGACCAGCAACGACTTGTGTCGCTCGCCGCGTATGAAAATCCGTCCGTTTGGGACAATAAATATCGTAATTGCCTTTTCGAGCTGGTGCATCGAAGATTAAAGCATGGCTAGATCCGTGCGTGCGTTGAATGATTATTCAATGCACACGTGGGTCTAGCTATTTCGTGTATTCTGTCTTTCTATAGCGGCGTAGCGGAATCGTAATGCGTCGTTTCCATGTCTGTCTGACTGTCGGTCCCTTCTGGCATACACTCCAACTGAGTCGCCAGAGGGTGGTACCCAGTGTTCGAGAAAACGTGGGCAACAACTCAAATAACGTAAAAAGTCGCGTGTTTTGGATTATGAAAAAACGTGAAAAGGTTAAACGTACTGAGAGTTTGATAGACCACTCAATCGTTAGCGAATGAGCAGCTTCTTAACGGCACATCAGCACATTATAGGCTGTTCAGCATTGAAAATTTGGTTAACCATAGCACAAAAATAGTCAACAACTAACAAATGATAAAAAATGAAGTGTAAAAGCAAAGCGAAGTTCAGATCCACGCCGGTCTCTCACCCATTTTAATCATGTCCCTAACTTTAACCATGACCCTTGACCTTTTGACCTCAGGTTAATGCATACCGAGAACCTGCCATGGCCTATATCTCTACCGACTTCGGTGCTGATAGCTGAAGCCGTCTTTAGAGCACGGATGAACACACAACACGCATACAGCCGCAACTAAACGCCATACCCCCACGTCCAGGCTAGTATACCGGTGTGGGTGTAACAAGCACGGTTCAGGAAAGGGGCACCCTCCTGTGATCAAAGCGTTACTCTTAGACTCTCAGATAAGACTTCAAAGGGTGCTGGAGCAATACTATAGGCCTAATGAACTGGCAAGCCTAGTTGCGATGTCTTCAGCACATGATTGATAGACTTGCGCAGTACGGTCATGTGTGTGCCGACTGCAAATGTTTCGGGCGGCATGTTGCGTGATGTGTCCTGTCGTTTCTGTTTTGTTCACTTTTTCCCATTGTCCGACGGATTGCACTCCTCATAACTCAAACACGCTGCTACAGTACCGCTAGCCAAAGGCCGCATCGCTACGGCCCCTTGCAAATAAGGTTGAGAATATCGACCGCGGTCAAGTCCAATATGGGAATGACAAGTGCCCTTTCTCGTGGGGGGATTCGGGAGTTACGTAGCACATGGTTTTGGGCTCTCACGAGTCCACGCTCCAAACGGCATCTCGATTGGTTTGTGCGTTTTTGCAGGGTGCACTTTTTCATCACGGCTTATACGGCACTACAAGCTGTCGTCCAATGCAATGGGAAAGGGCAAAATTCGACCCCCACAGCTCGGAAATCACACGACCGATTTTGACGATATATGCGCGTCTTGTGACGTCTTTCTGCCCAAGGATGTGCTTTTGGGGGTTCTGTTGATATTGCACCCCATGTAGAGGATCATATCCTCAAACTCCATTTTAGGAACTTGAATAGACATTTTCCAGCCAAACTGCAATATTCTAAAACTTTCATATTGTCGAAACTACTGCGTCGATGCCACATTGGACACAGCAAAAAAACCATTAAGTGTGTTTGCGAGTGCTCCAAACACGCGTCCAATAAATCCAACATAATGGACGGCCGCCGTTAAATTGTTTTCAAACAACCGTTTGACCTTTTCGAGAAATTTGCACGGGGACTACTGATACTCAATTGTCGCTAAAGGTCTACTATTTAGACTACCAACTTATGTTAACTACTTTTGCATGACATGAAAATATTCTTCAATAGTTAGTGCATGCTCACCTTCCAGAAGTGCAGCCAGTAGGCCTACAAGAAACACGACTGATGTCATAACTCGGACAATGATAAATATTGCGGTTTAGAGAGAATGTAGTTTAGAAGCCAAAAATGTGCGCCACTTGCTACGTTCAGTAATTAAACTGACTGTATCTGCGAGAAATACCGACTCCTAGGGCTACTTGGTATCGGCCGAAGCTCTGCATGATGCTATCAGCAGCTGAAACTGCTGCACATAATGCCGAGAGTTTATTGTTCTATGGAATGATGAGTGATATTTTAGTTACTCCAAATTTATGGGCCTGTGAGTCTGAGTGTTTGTGAGTGAAATTTGTTATAAATGGGTGAATATTTGGCAAAGTTACAAACAAGAACGTTATTGTCTCGTGCACTTTGCGCGCCTGGCCAACATACCGCTAAACACGAAGAAAGTGCACGAGACAATCACGTTTAAATTGGTTGTAACTTTTCCAAATATTCACCAATTTTATTTTTTTTCATTCACAGACTCAGCAATAAACCTTTCTTAATTTGGTTATTAACAACACCACTACACCTTAAATATGTTGCTACACTACGTTGTGATTTGTCGCTAATGGCTCGTTTTGGTGACATTAATGTTTTACAAAGTAGTGTATGCAAGGTGCGGTGGGACTTTTAATATCCACTTAACTGCAAATTTACTAAGGAATCTTCCACTGAATTTTTTAATCGGTTAAGATTTGATAGAATTGTGCTTACGAGTATGTGGTCCCGTTTTTGGCCCACCTTGTACATACATACAAACACTTGATAACGCGCACAACGGTCAAGCGCAAGGCATAAACTAATAAGCTATTTATTTATTTATTTAGGTCCGTTTACTTTGTTACTGTTACTCACCTCGTGTGGCCTCACCAGCCAGAAAACCCACCGGGGAGGCCTAGGGCTTGGCGGATCAGTCCATGAAGAAACCCATCCTTGTTTCCCTTGTTCAAACATCCTTTAAAGGCATTGATGATGCTGGAAGCATCTACCTCTGGTCCAGCTGATTTTGAAAAAATACTTACAGCAGTCCCGTTTGCACCGAAACTTAACTAGTTTCCTAAAATGTCCTCTAATTCCTCTTGTATTATCTGCTAGAGTAAAAAAAACTCGTTTAACTTTAACCTCGACAGTCCGTTACACATCTTATAAACCTCGATGAGATCCTCTGCCTATTTCTTCGTCCATAGCTTCAGTTCAAACAGTATAATCTTTCTTCATACAATTTCCCCTCCATATTATTAATCATTTTTGTAAATCTCCTCTGAACCTTCTCGATATGAGTTACTTGTCTTTCTTGTAATGTGGATTCCAAGCACTAATACAATTACTCAACGTGAGGCCTAACCAGTGATTTGTACAAACTCAACATTACTCTCATGTCCTCAAATCTTATTGTCCTTTTAATCATGCGCAATACTTTCATGGCCTTATTACAGGCATACATACTCTGCTTGGAACATTTCATATCATCTGATATCCAAACACCTAAATCCTTTTCACAACTTACAACAGAAAACTCTCTATCTTCCATGTAATAGGTTCTGCTATCCTCCCAGTTACCTACATGCATAACCTTACATTTGTCAACATTAAATACCATTTGCCATTTCTGTGCCCACAAAACTAATTTATCTAGAATAAAGATCAGCCTGCAGCTGACTGCAGTCTGTGCTGCATCTTACCTCCTTAAAAATTTTGGTATCATCCGCAAACTTTAGGATTTTACTATTGATATCGTTAATAAATATCAAAAATAACAGAGGTCCTAAAACAGACCCCTGCAGAACCCCACTCCATACTGTAATCGATTTAGTCTAGTCCAATCCAAATCCAAATAACTTTGTTGTGGACTTGTGGACTTATGGTCGATTGTGTACTTTCGGTCTGTTACGGGCCCGTTTCGGTTACTTGCGGTTATTAGGTACACCGAAAACGCAATGCATTATGGGCCAACGTAACGACGTAAACAAAAGTAACAGAATTAATAATAGAATGTGATAATTTTCGTAATATAAGCATTAGTGAGAGTGTAACATTTGCAATGGATGAAATCAGAACGTTTCTAGCGGATGACGCAGAGAAGGAGTTTGTAGAAGCCGTGAAACTGAATGACGAAGAGTCAAAAAAAGATCCCGAGTCCGAGCCATATAGGTCCATGTACAAGGCCAGAGAAATATGGCATAAACTCAAGTTCGACATCGACCGTCGTCGTGAATCGGCACCGGGCGTCGTGCAGTGGCTGTTCCTAGAATCTGTGCTCGATCTAAAGCTTGGAATGAACTATATGGACACTGAAGAGAAGTCGACCGGCGAAGAACGCCTTGCAAACTGTCTCTCTGCCCTGGACGCTCACTGTTATTGTGCTGAGGTGTGCTGTGTTGTACAGACTGCGCTTAACTGTTCTGGAATTCTCAACTGTGAGCGAAGTGAGCCACAGAAGGGACTAGAGTTTCTCCAGCATGCTGAAATGTTGTACAAAGATTTCTCTGACAAAGTTGGTGGTGCACCGTGGACAGTGAATGATCTGTTTCGCTTGGATTGTTATGACGATTGTGCTTCTATGGAGAAATTAGTGAAGAACCGGGTAGAGAACTTTGAAGACACTTACACACATACACTGTACTACCTTGCACAAGCTCATGCTAAAGTTGGTAATAGTGCAGAATCTGCAAAATATTGCCGCATGACCCTAAATCGTCAGCTCAGCAACCATAAATATGAACCTGTAGATTGGGCAGTTAATGCTGCAACACTTTCACAGTATTATATTATGGAGTCAGATTTCCCACATGCCCGTCATTGCCTATCTAGTGGTCAGTTTATTCTGAAGCAGGCAAGCGAGTCAGTTACTGAGTCCTGCGAAGAAGCTTCTGACCGTGTTCACAAAGCCTGGGCTGATCTCTACCGCTGCTGGGCCAAGTATGGTCTGGCATTACTGGAACACTCTAAGGAACGGCTCTATAAGGAGTTGTCTGCAGCAGATCATCACCCTGCAGATGAACAGAGAGAAAGTACTACTACAAGCTCAGCTGAACCTGATGATGTTGATAAAAACCAGTCTGAGCATTTCTTTGATCTTGAGCTGACAGCAGTTGAGTCAAAGATCACTGACAAGCCTGTGTGTGTATTTGCTGAGGCAAGAGATGTGTTTAAAGCAGTGCAGGCATGGCTGGAAGCTGCCAAGGTGTTCTATGCACTTGATGTTCATTGCTCAGATCATATTGAAATTATCCAGGATCACAGTCGCTTGTACAAAATCACTGCGTTCTTTGAACCGGATCTAGAGCGTCAGTGTAAAATGCACAAACGGCGAGCTGACATGCTTATAGATATTTTGAAAGAGCTCAATAGCCAATTTTACTTACTTGTTTGCCGTCAGCTAATGTTTGAACTGGGTGAAATTTTCAGCACAATGCTTGATAACAAGTTGGCATTGATAGAGCAGTCACCTGATCCACCAAATCAACATGCTTGTGCAAAGATTAACACACTGTCCCGAAAAAGCATTGAAAATTTCCAGGCATATGTTGATTCACTGTGTGACTCTGAAGGAAAATTGCCAGCTCGATTTCAGGAGGATGACGAAAGACCTGCACTTATTGCCCATTTCTACATGGGCAGGCTGTATTCCAAGTTCATAGATTTTGATGTGACCACCAGACTAAGAAATATGAAGAATTCCATTGACAGTTATACGTTTCTTGTTGATTACTGCAATACTAATCCAGATGCCACTGAGAAAGTGAAGCCTGAAAGAGATCTGTGTGAAGAGATGATTGCTCTCTTGCCAGCAAAAATGGATAAGATTCGTGCATCGGCGGACTAACTCTCATTTTTACTGTGCAGTGCTACGCTAGCGCGGTGTATGCTATGGCCCTGTGTCTGTCTGTCTGTCCGTCCGTCTGTGTCTGTCTGTCTGTCACAAGTTGGTGTTTTACTAAAACGGCTAAACATAAGATCACACAAACAACACCGCATGATAATCTCAGTGCTCTAGTTCTCTGGTGCCAAAGATCTTAGCGAAATTCCACCGGGGTCACCCCCAGCGGGGGTGCCAAATGCAGATGGGGTAGGTTAAAATCAGCGACTTTCGACAAATAGCTCGCTATATATTGAAAACGATAAGAGATAGCCGCATAGTTTCTATTACAGTTGAATAGGAAGTTGTATGCACTATATTGAATGGTGACATTTCCCAGGACCTTGAGTGCCCCTTAATAACCTCGAACCAGCCCATTTTCTGCATTTTGCACCGCTATTCATAGCGTTGTAATGGGTGCACCTAGAGACATGAATTTTCGTGTATGGGTTGACCATAGCAAGTCTCACCTTGCCAGTAAAAAAACCATGCCTGAAAGGTGCGTGGTCAGAGTCGTGTGACCCATTTGAGAATTTTACACCCCCTGAAATATCTCTGGAATGGCTAAAGCTAGAAACTTCAAATTTTGTATACGAGTTGGCTGCTTGAAGTATTACCCTTGTGATGACTGACTGTCCCTAAGTGGGTTTTGGTCAGGTTCATGTAAGTAATTTTTACATTGTGGACTTAGAAAATTTCACCAGAGCAAGTCTTCTGTGTATTGGTGTGATCAACAAACTCATCAAATGCCAACTTGTAGATTACATCAACCTTGGTCGTGGCTGAATACACAAGTTATTATATGTTGGTCGACTGTAGCCCTCTAACTCCATTACTTCAGTTTGTTCCAGGTTTGTCGTACAAGTTGTTCCTACACTGTTATGCAGCAATGGCAAGATTTTGACTGACACATCGCATCGTGCGGTCTGTGCAGTAGCAGAGCTTGTGTGTTGTGTGTCAACATGGACAAATGCACAGCATTACAGTTTACAAAGTTAATGCTGTTCTTTTTTTCAGAAGTTTGAAATTGGCTTATTTACGTCTATTGTTGAATTTGTATGATTGATTTTTGGGTATGTGAATGTTTTAGGAGTTGTCATTCATATCTTAAGCATGCTGCAGCATGTGTGTTATTTTTATTGCCAGACTGTTTTGTTACTTTAATATATTTCAGCCTCCTATTAAGATCCATTCTGTTATGTTTATATTGTTCTAGTGATACATAAACTCAGTGGCACTGCTGACTGACTTTATCAATTTACTTTTATAGTACGTCATTTTTACAGTTTGCAACATGTGGCTGCAGTCCTCATATAACTGCTATATTTTCTGATTATAAGAAATAAGTAGATAGCACTTGGTACTCTGCATATCTGCTCCATACCACACTGTTATTACTGCCAAACAGCAGATACATCAGCCTAAATTTTCCCACAATGTTATTCCACAATCCACACTGCATTTTTCACATCAGTACAATTGGGCTGCCTGTAAATAAGTAGGATATCGAGAGTCCTTTCTTCACTCACAAAATTAAAGCAACTCTTTTCAAACTGGTGAAAACAGTGCACCTCAGCACCTGCTAAAAGTGGCATTAGCATACACTGATGGTTGATCTCTGTGATGTTGAAATGCTCTTGGTTGTTATTGTTGGGTTTCTGTCAATATTTTATCACCCTGTTCTGGACTTGGCCTGGTTTGAGATAATGTTTGAAGCATTTTGTTACATTTTAGATGCCTTTCATTTTGCTCATTCAAAAGCTTCAGAGCACTGAAGGTACTTTAAAATGTGTTGTGATTTTGGAGATTTTTATGTGTAGGCCAATCAGTTGTTACACACGCACACACCCTTTTAATGGCCCTTTGTCCGGGACGACCCGGGTGAGCCGATACCAGAAAGATAATACCAATCTGGATTTTACTGAAGCAACAGACAGTGAGTGGCAGTGGCATCATCCGGACTATATGCAAGTGTGCACCTCGCTCCAGACAGATAACCACACTAGTGTCCCGCCACTCAGTTTTTACAGGACGGATGCATGAGCAGTAGGTTGGGTGCTCATCTCCCTTCCTTAGGCTGTGATTACGTAGGTGGATAAAGTACACCAGTAAATAATAATGCATTGTCGATGCCGGACCAACGGTTATGTTTACAGCCATGGGGCATCACCACCCCTTGACTAGTACCAGTTTATACTGCTTGGTGACAGGAGCCACATGTACGAACAACTTTCCAAGGCCATGGCTTGAAACCGTGACCTTGCGAGTCGAGTCGCTAGTCCACCGCCCTAACTATTACATCACTATAGGCCACACTTCGACAGGATGCGAAGGGTAATGAATTAAGTGATATAAAATTAATGTAAAACAGTAATCTCAAGATTGACACTTTACAGTTGCATAGATTAAGGCCTAATTATTCTACCATATGGTTCACAAGCCCAGATCAGACTGCACATACTGCAGTCAAGCGAGTAATGAAGAAAAGTATCCATTGAACGTTTTTACTGTCGGTTAGGGCCTATGTGCATCGGAGACAATACGATGCATGACTGAACCCACAAAGAATGGACATTTTAAAAGTTTTTTTGTCCAATATGTAGCAATTCAATAGTTAGGCCTATCTACAAGTTGCAGTTCTTGACACTGTTCGCATGTGGAGCAGGGTCTATACGAAACTGTCAAGCGTCCGTTTGTCTGTGTGTCCGTCCGTGCCATCATTCGGCTGCCGCACAGCTCGGCAGCCAGGAGATATCGGTCGATTGCTGGACGGCCGGCCGTAACACCAAATGCGAGCAGTGTCACGTTGTCAACTGACGTAAGAAGCTGAACACAGACTTGTTAGGTCTTTGTTAATTATCTGTTTACACCGTTTGCGTATTTTATTACCGTTTTCCCGAAAATTAGGCTTAAGTCTTAGTCATATTTACAGTTATTCAAGAACTTGTAATGACAAATCGCAATTTTCAGCATCGATAAGATCTTCATGAGCTTCATCGATCGGATCAACTTTATGAACGTGTCTACTTCTTCGTGTCACGTGGACGAGTGAAGAGGGCGTGGTTTTTTCCGGTGGCGTGTTTACTTTGTTTTTGTTTTGATTATTTTGTGAATATCTGCCCGTAGAACATGACGAAGGTGAATTTCTGTGATGTTCAGTTGTTTTTTCTTGGTTGACAAACTCATGTAGATTTCGTGTGTATATCTATTACGAAGTGTCACTGTTGTTTTGTTAGTGAACTTTAGTCTACACTTAGAAGTTGTACTACAACAAATCCGCAACAAATCGAAGTAATGGAGTTAAAGCAAGCTCAGCCGTCGATGAGTTTTATTGACAACGCGACCGACTTGCCATGGCGAAATGTTCTCAGTCCACTGTTTGGGTCAACATTTCGGAGGGAAGTGCCCTTCTGTTTGGAGATACTCATATACCATATTTCTATAACGCAGTGTAGGATAGGTGGAAGGAAGCCTCCGTGCGGGTCTCACTAAAACATGACGGGCCGACGGGTCAGACGACGGGCCAGAGAGGAAGTGACCCGTCGGCGTATAGGGTCAGTATAACCGGGTATTATAACATATTACAGGGTATTAAACCCATCACAGTCAAGTTAAAAATTAAACATAAAAAGTACCATGAGTATGCGAAGGCGCTATATATATTTTCTACTTACTTACTTCCACAATAGTTCGAAAAAAGAACACATTACGAAATACAGC
>Ga0126329_10000271_pt1 | contig 10684 bp, 6 predicted proteins | sample InaspJWI85metaG_FD_104915 | JGI IMG/M metagenome (GOLD analysis project Ga0126329, IMG submission 104915) | Marine gutless worms symbiont microbial communities from Oahu, Hawaii - Inanidrilus sp. 2 OAHU.JWI-85 metaG | ecosystem: Host-associated > Annelida > Digestive system > Unclassified...
AAGAAAAAGGAGGGGAAGGGAGGGGAAGGGGAGGGATTGTCTCCTCTTTATTTAACTTCTGGCTACGGGCCTCAGTATTGCACACTGTCTCTAGCACCACCACGCTAACAGCCACTGTAAAGGCAAGGTCATAGGGTCGGTACTCGGTACTCACTACCCGTGTTCAGAGAACCACCTGGGGCCGTGACCCATTGACATGGGTGTAAGTTTTATCTGCACAACGCTATGCTATGTAACTACCACTACTACTACACACCAGTTTAACGGCCTCTTTTCCAGGACAACCTGGGTAAGCCGGTATCTGAAAAGTAAAACCAGTCTGGATTTAAATGAGGCGAGAGATGATGAGCTTTTGGGGTGGCAGGGCCATCAGCTGGACCATATGCAAACAATCTGCACCTCTCTGCAGACAGAGAATTACACCAACACCCCATCACTCCAATTTTTACAGGCCGGATGCTCTTCCTGACGCCCAACCAACAGTGTCAAAGTGCTGAAGGACATTGCTAAGCTATGTAAGTACAGTATTATTAGCTGTCGCCTGGTGTCTGTCTGTCTGTTACAAGTCCGTGTTCCAGCGAAACGGATGAACGGATCGAGCTTGTTTTTCGAGCAATCCTTCCTTTGAACAACCCTACACGGTGTTGTAAGGAAATTCGGGTATCTTGAAAAATAAGGACTCAGAGAAAATTTTCCCGGCACGTCGATCGTCGCAACATGTTGTCATCTTAGTACGACGAAGGTATAGACGCTCGGTATGATAAACTAGCGGCCGTTGTCGGTCGAACTGATTGAAAATGCTTGCGACGGCCGACGTTCGACCAACAACCTCAGTTAGTTTATCAGACTGAACATCCACCTTTGTGCACAGCACGATGCGCATGAGGCAACGCGTCGCGCGGGTCTATCTGCGACAGCTGATACTTGCACGCAAACTCCGGCAGCTGCGTGAACTATCGCTTCTGCAGCAGCAACTATAAAGGCCCAGTTCATACGGTCGGTACACACACTACCCGTGATCGCGGGCCGTCAACACGGCTGTAATGTTGGACACCGGTGTTGACGGACCGTTTTCACGGTCTACGCTTTCTACGCGTCTCGTTGCTGTGATATTCTGTTGACTACAGGCGTCGTGTCGTGGGTGTGATGAGCAGGTACGAGATAATGCTGAGATGCTGGTCTCTGAACACGACTGATCGACCGTCGTTTACACAGCTAACACAAGACCTCGATTCACTACTTGCCAGCGCCTCACCCACGGTCAGTCGTACTGGCCGCTAGAGAATGCTATTAATACATCTGATGTTAAAAGTTTTTATAAAACTGTTTCGCATGTTGCCACACAAATAAACCAGTTAAATCACATAACTGTAAATTGTATAAATAATATTTAATTGTATGAATAATATTTACAGGGTGCATGCTCCCCTCTATACTTACTATGTGGCGTTCAATGTTTTGGCACGCACCATAGATGTAAAAGCCGTCGGATAAAAATGAAAAAAAGTTAAAAACGTTAAAACGTCTAAACATATAAAAACGTTTAAAAAGTTGATAAAAACGTTGATCATCTGCGTAAAAATAACGTAACTTTCTGCATAGTTCAGCACTATCTGTGCTTCCTGTATTATAATTATACCGTGTTGCATTGCATATCTGGTTTAAATAACGTAGCAAGTGATGCAAAAATATTATTGAAAGACTATTTTGATTTGTATTTGTACTAACGTTTTTATAATAAAAACGTTCAGGTATGGATTGAGGCAAAGTTCCATTATCGCCAAGGACCGCAGGGCCGGCGCTGATCTGCCGTGTTTAGGCCGACAGCCCACGAATGACGTTAGTAGTCGTGTGCACACATGTACCACCTGGCGGCAGCTGCCAGTACTCTCCACCTGGCCAGCGGTTACCTTCCCAGCCGCAGTACACCACCACTCTTTGTCCCTGTACCAGATTATACTGATTGGTGATAGAGCTATAATTCGCGTGAACAACTTGCCCAAGGGACGACCTACAAGTTGCGGGAAGTCGATCACCATATCCATTACACCACCAGCCATCCACGCAGATTATCACCGATTTTTGGTCGCATCGCCCACCCTGCGCCTTTCTGCAAGCAATACTACACCGTGAGGCACAAAAAGAACCAATTTTCTTTTGTGTGCATCTCTTTTAATACTTGGCGGAAACTGGTGAATTTTTCACATATATTAAGGAACGTATCAGCTACAATTCCGTGTATTTAATTTTGGCATACGTTAGGAAATTTGCATAATGATGAAATTGAAACTATAAACACTAGCTGGTAATCATCAATTTCATTACTTGATGGTAAACATAAAACGTTTAATATCACTGTCACTGCAAAATTCTTAACGCATGCCAAAACTAAATACACGGAATTGTAGCTTATAGATCTACTTTTCTTAGGCCTAATGTATGTTAAAAAATTCACCAGTTTCTCTCAAGTATTAAAAAAGATGTACGCAAAAGAAAATTGGTTCCTTTTTTCTGCTTCACGGTGCGGCCCATTGCTACAGACGTCGTGGCGTGGTGTGATCTGTACGTCTGACTTTCTGTGCGTCTTTTTGTCAGACACACGTGCACACTACGAGAAAACGCGTGAACCGATCGAGAGGCAGTCTTGAGAGCAGACTCATGTGAACATTTATCAGATGGTCGACTAAAATACAAAGAACTCACCGACTATATAGTACACATGACAGTGACCCTGTTGTATATCCGGCAAAATCTCTTACTTTTACTACTTAATGATAACGTAATTTAAATCTTTGACCTTGATCTTATAATAATTTTCACGGTTACTGTCAATAATATCTTTCAACAACAACAAAATACCTACACGACGGAAGCGGCCACTTGTAAATGTGCCCTCTATCTAGGAGAGCGGGGAGAATCAATGGATTTTAACTCGGCGTGTGTGACTGTGATTGTGTGTGTGCAGAAATACCTGGAGCTTGCCGGCGCGAGCGAGGGCTCGGCGACGATCGAGAGTGTTTCGTCGTCTAGCTCCGGCTCGTCGTGTGTCACCGAGACTTCGATCGTGTCGCCGCAGACCAGCGACGAGCGGTCTGGACCGCAGTGCAACGTGCCCAGGACAGTCGCCACACGGCCGCCGCAGCCGCCGCAGCCGCCGCCGCCGCAGCAGCAGCAGCAGCAGCAGCAGCAGGGGTCGCTCATCTGTTGTCACTGTGCGTCGTCAGCGTACGATGACCGTAGTCAACTGTTACTCACGCCCATCACCGATATTTTCTGAACAGATGTGCCGACCCTCGGTCAGAAGGAGCGAAACGTACGCTGGCCGTGGACTGGGTTTTGCCTCGTCGCAATACCCACACGATACCAACGCGTCGCGTCTGCTGCTGTAGCCGCATTGTCGACGGGACAGACAGACAGACGGACACCAGAACGTTGTTTTACGCTTTCCGACATGGACGCGGCCAGCGTGATGACACCGGCACCATTCCGACACCGGCGTGTGATATATCCTACACACAGGTCATCGCCATTTTGAAGTTGAACCCTTGCTGCCCCTTTAATATTTTAAACCTTTATCCTCGAAGCGACTAATACCATTCATGTTTCAGAAAACTTGAACAAGTAGTTTAATGCATGTTGGCATATGCCATCGAAATCAAACTTGTATTATTCGCAAACTAAAACTGCTTCCTTTTGATATTGGACAGAAGTTAATTGCGCGTTTTGGTTAGGCACAACCTTAATAAAAGGATGCAAATGATCGAAATAAATTATGCTGCAGTTTTTCCAGTGGCCATCAGTGCTTTGACGCTGTTGGTTGGGCGGCAGGAAGGGCATCCGGCCTGTAAAAAACTGAGTGGTAGGGTGCTGGCGTGGTCATCTGTCTGGAGCGAGGTGCAGACTTGCATGTGGCCCAGCTGATGGCACTGCCACTCACTGTCTCTTGCTTCAGTAAAATCCAGACTGGTTTTACCTTTCTGGTACCGGCTCACCCGGGTAGTCCCGGCAAAGGGCCGTTAAACGGGTGTGTGTGTGTTTTTCCAGTGAAAAGAAAGAATCAGGTTGGTTATTAGTGATGCACCATTTCATTTAACATATCTAGTTTCGATGGCATGTCGAGATAGTTTAGTAATTGTTAGAAGGCACACAGAGAGGCCACACCTCCGCGGGGCGCATTGGCAAACGGCAGTAAAGTGCGATGGTGATAACAAGCATCCGCGAAAAAATTCCGATCCTCGCAGAAGTATGACGTGACGCAATTCTAATGGATTGCATTTTTGCATCAGGGCGAACCCCTTCCCGAAACTGAGATTACATCCACATATATCTGATTAATTGCAAAACACCAGAAAACTCTTACTCGAAGTTCCACCGACCTCTTTTTGTACTCATTTGCTGTTCCCAGTTTCTAACTGCCAAAACCGAGCGCCGTTACCCATTTTCCTAATTTCACTAACACTCTTCAGTCAAAAATGAACATTTTCCCTGTAACCGAACTTTGGTCTGACCTTTGCACTTCACGCGGATAGTATCAAGATGAATCGCTGTGTTAATTGTTACGTCAAAGGTTTTTTTAGTTCAAAAGTTATTAAAGGGGACCTTGGACACACATAAACACACCGGACCAATTTCCTTACCTGGATCACTGAAGTGGTCGGTAACACAACAGGTTCGAATAATTACCCAGCGTCCTTCGCAAAGTTAATTATTACACACGCACGCACAGTTGTATAAGCTTATGTTTCTCACGAGATATACGTAGCATGTGATATATGCGTTTATCGTTTGCCCACAAACAGTGGCGTAGCTCGGGTTCTCTGCGCCTGGGCAGAAGTAATACAGAGCGCCCCCATTTTGGGGGAGGGGTAGGGGGCACGCTGGGCTTGAAAGTAAGATGCCTAGCAGTGGAATGACTAATGCCTAAACAGGTTGGCTCCAAATGGCATACGTTTGCTGCGATAAGCCACTTTCGGCTCATTCATCAAACTTTATCATACTCATTTTTTTGTGTTTGTTAGTCATAAACTGTTTTTGCTAAAGCTGTTTTGCCGCCTCGCCTGCTGCACCTGGGAACAACAGTGCTCCCCGCCCCCGTTAGTTACGCCACTGCGCACAAGTTACTGTAACTCATCACGACCATCGAACGATAAAATCCAGCTTGTAGCTGACATCAGGAAGACATTATTGACGTATATGGCAGCGTATTTGGTGCAATTACCGTAATGGCATAATCGGCTGTGAGCGTCAGTTCGTACGGTTGCATTTCCACGTTACTCGCGCGACGTTGTGCTATAGCGCGGTATTAGCTGTCGACCGGTAGCTGTCTGTGTGTCTGTCACAAATCGGTGTTCGATCGAAACGGCTGGACGCATAGAGCTAGATGTTGGCACTGGGGCTTACAAAGTATTGTAAGAATATATTCGTGTAACTTTAAAATTAACGTCACTTCCCTCTGGAACTTTGTCCCAAACTTTGGACTTACAAAATTGACCACGGCACGCGGTTTTTCGCAACGTGCTATCAGCTTAATTCAACAAAGGTGGATGCTTAGTGACATAAACTGGCGATCGTTGTCGATCGAACGAAGTTGACAGTATTTGCGATGGTCGACGTTCGACCGACAACGCTGTTTATCATGCTGAGCGTCCACTTCTGTGTACAGCACGATGCGCGTTCGGCAGCGCGTCGCGCGGGTCCATCTGCGACAGCTGATGCCTGTGTGTATATAGTCGTCGATTTTTGTCGTAGTGCGGTAGCATAAATGTTATTAAATTATTTAAGATTTTCGCTTTATAAGACTGAAGTGATCGACACTAAGCGCTGTGCGCCACCTATCGATCTTATTGTTTCATGTTCTTGAATGATTTGACTTCGTAGTCACGGTAGATCACCATCACTGGTGGCGGTAGAAGCAATACATCTTATATTCGTTCGTAATGTTCGTATTTTTGATGATTTATGTGTTTGAAACTTGAAATGCATCAAAGAACAAGTCTGTGTTCAGCTATACTGCGTACGCTGACAACGTGACACTGCCTGCATTCCGCCGCCGCTGCTGCAACAATCGATCGATATCTACGGCATCTGAGTGGCTTTGTACTTGCTTTTATTACCTGTGTTAGCGTCTGTCTGTTAGCATGTTGATGAATTTTATGTTCAGGAATTAATTTATTAAACTATCTTTTTAAATAACGAATGTCTTGTCAATAAACAGCTTCGACTTGAACAGTTATATATTTTTACCCATTTGTGTTAATCACACTTACCAGCTTTCGTATTTATTTTGGCTCTCCTTTCTTTCCTAATCTTTAGTTTGATCGACGCATTGGAAAATGAGTGTTTGATTATTATTATTATAGCTATTGGTCACGTGCGTCAGCGTCACGAAGCTGATTGGCTGCAGTTTATTATTATCAGAGTTATCACATTAGGCCAATTTGCAGTGGAAAAGACATCGCCTAAGTCCGTTGAACATTCGGCCTGCCTCAGAAGAAGCAGTGACCAGTCGGGGACATCTTTGCTGGGATGTTTAATTTGAAACCAGTGGATGACTGTCGACTAGCCGGCATGTTCACTCTCAGTTCTGCATTAATAACCGCAGACGGACCGCGCGACGCGCTGTCAGTCATAATCTTGTCAACTGCTGCACAACTGTAGAAACAAGTTGTACAACAAATTTAGTACAAATCGAAGTAATGGAGTTAAACGGTTACAATCGACCAGCCTGTAATAAACTATGTGTGTCCAGCAACTACGCGTCGATTGTCGTAGGTGTGATCCACAAGCTCGACCGTCGACGAGTTTTGTTGACAACACGATCGACTTGCCGCAGCGAAATTTCTTCTAAGTCCAGAGTTCGGGGTAAAGTCCCAGAGGGCAGTACCCTTATATTTTTACGGAGTTACCCGAATTTCAAAACAGCAAGTGTAGGATAGGTCGGAAGAAGCTTCCGTGCTAAAAAAACCCAGCTCGATTCGTTCAGCTGTTTTGATAGAACTTCGACTTGTGACGGACACGGACACAGATACGGGGCCATGGCATAAACTGCGCTAGCACAGCGTCGCGCGGTAAAAACTGTCCTCGATGGAGGATCGAGGTCAGACCGACCGCGCTACCACGCACACGGCACACGCAGGCTGGCGATTTTTTGAACATGAATATTCCACGAGGTAGTGTAGCGACATAGTTATGCTTTGGTGGGATATTTAAACACGAGCTTGTTGCAAATTTACCACTGAGTCTGCCAGTGACAGAATTTTGAAAATCGGTTAGCATTTGCAGAAGTTATGGGAAGAGTTTGGTGTCTTGTTTTTTGAACGAACTGAACTGACCTGCAACTAGTTGACCCAGTTACACTACGCGTTATGGGCCACGCGCGTCAGCGTCACGAAGTTGATTGGCTGCAGTTAGTTCAGTTCAGTTAGACCGCTGTTAACAGCTGCGTTCGAAAGCATGCGTTCAGAACTCAAGTTCAGTTCGCCCACTGTGAACCCGCTTTAGTGTACAACGTTAGCGCAATAAATCACTTGATGGTCTAGCGAAGCCAGACAGTCGTTTTTTGAGCCAGCCAGAAAGTTATCAGTATCAGTCGCCGTTCTGATTTCTGTGCCGATAAAGTTCGGAAGCTGTGCGTGTTCGGAGCACGAAGTTAGCGTTGCGCAACGGCTCGTCACGTGACTGCCTCTGACCAATCAGCGTCGACTTCCTCGCGGCTGCAGAGACAGAGCATCTCAGTTGCTATGTCGACTGCTGCTGTCGCAGAAACTTTCATTTACGACGAACTTGGACGGAACGCCTAATAGTTGAATTAGACCGATCGATGTACCGTTACGTATTGTGGACCAACGGATCGAGGCGCTGAGTGGAATTTATTTTAAGTTAAATCCAGTTAAATACGTAGCTAGTCAGGAGGACAAGTAAGAGAGCGGTTGTCATGACAACCGGTTAGTGATGGTTCAGAGAAGTCGGACACTGGAATGGAATACTCTCCCTCTTCTGCGACGAATGCCAACATCTATTTACTGTAAGAACAAGTTTCTGTTTGTGTTTCTGTTCTTAATCATATGTTAAGTGATGAACAGCTTGATATCAGCACAGATCGATTCGTGCACGTACGGTAAGTACGCAAAACGCATACGTTCCAATCATCAGATGGTAGGCTGCGCATAGTCGCGCCCCTTTCGTTGAAGCCTCGTAGCATTTACTGCAAATGTTAGCATTAAATACTAGTATTCATATATAATAGGCTTACCTTATGACGTAGCCTCAATCAGAGCAGGCAGCGTGAAAATTTTACATGACAATAGTGTAGGCCTAAAGTAGTTTAAATTACCGTTTTCTAGGCCATAAATATGTACATTAATTGCAACGCTTTAGCGTTAAACACGAAACACACTTCGTTTTGAAACTGCTGATGTGTTGCTAACGTTGGTGTTGTTTTCAGGGTTGCTGTGATTGTCGACATCTTTACAGCACATTCAGCTTACTCTCGTGTAAGTATTCTATTGTTGTTGAAGATAATATTGAAAGTAACCGTGACAATTATTTAAGGTCAAGGTCAAAGATTTAAATCTCGTTATCAATTATCATTCAGTACTAAAAGTAAGAGTTTTTGCAGGATAGGCCTATATGATACGGTCACTGTCATGTGTCATGTCTTCATATTTTTAGTCGACCGCGGCAACCGTTCGGCTGATCCTATAGGGTTGTATTATATATTTGTCTGTGTGTGACGTCAGTTTGTTGTGGCTAAGCGCCCAAGCGGAAAGAGTTGGCGGGAGGTTACCAAACAGGGAGCTACTTCGCATGGTATTTGATGGAGGTCCGGATCTATTTGCTGCCTTACATACTGATTTACTCAGCTCGACCGACGCCAGTTTATTGCGCTGATCGTCGCCGTTGTAATGAACGTGATGCAGCGCGTCGCGCGGGTTCATCTGCAGAACTCGGTGAGCTGTGTGCTGTGTGCTGTGCAGAGGACGGTGCGGAGTCAGCCGTTCCATTCGTCGCACAGCCTGGCGTCGGGCGGCGACATGGACACGTCGACGACGACGCGACGCCACTACTCGCTCTACAGTCGCTGTTCGCGATCACTCGTCCAGCTCAGAGGACGCACCGTCGACGCTCTGGCCAGCCTCGACAGCACCTACGGTCTGTGTACGCGAGTCGCTAGAACTGACGGATGGATTCGCGCCGCGCAACGCGTATACATATCGCGCTACGGTTCACTCCTTTATTATTTGCCCCCGCCGTAGGGGGGGCATTAAGCGATACCGCGATTCGTCCGTCTGTCTGTCTGTCCGTCTGTCCGTCCAATGGCGCAGCTGCCCTAGGCGCGAAGCTGTCCTAGGCTATAGGCACGCTGGCTGCCTGCAGCTTGGCCACCAGAGATGTGCGCCTGCGGACCCGTCCTAGGGCGGACGTAGATCCGCAGCGAGTCGAACTGCTACGGCGGGGGCATATCGTCTCGCGCCCCCGGGGCGATAACTTGTGCTGCAAACGATCAAAAAAACACAAAAGCACACACATATACAGTACACATACTACTTCGATTTGTTGTGGATTCGTTGTGGGTATGTTGCAACAAATCTACAACAAATCGAAGTAACGAAGTCTGTGTCCATGCGGTACAGCCGGATTACGGTCCGGTGTCTGTCCGTCTATGTCCAATACACGTCGGTATTATATGGAACACGGTGCTACAATGTATTGTAAAGAAACTCGGTTGTCTTGCAAAATGGCATTACTTCCTTCTGGAACCTTGTCGCGATCAGAACGCTTGTTAACTCCTCTGATCACTTATCGACGGCAAGAAAATCAAAGACATTTTCAAGCTGCGAAAACAACATCAACTTGAAGTCAACTCGTACACGTACGATGAAAATACTGTGGCACGTGTCGTGACAGTGACTATGAGTGAAACTGCAACTGATGGTGTGATCGTGTGTGCAGCTCGCCTGCGGGTGACCAGTGCCGGTCATCTGACCAGTGACCTCAGACTCCAGAGTGACGTCACCGGATACTACCTGTGCTTCAGCAGACGCGGCCGACCCGTCGTCAAGGTAGCCGGACACTTTTTAATCACCCAAGTCGATGTATCGGAAAGTGACTGTTGATAAGTTGTCGGACAGGTATACGCTCAAACATAATCGTCATCCGCTTATATATACTGGCCACTGTGAAAAAAATTAATTCACAAAATATGAATTGCTGCCGACGACTTTAGTGGCTAGGAATAGCAATCGGTGGTCCAGGATGTGTGTCTGTGAGTGCAAACAATAATCTTCGAACTAAATGACCTTTGACCAAACCGTCTGTGGTGTGAGAGGACCAAGGTCGTCTCATACGTCTTCAGCGCCTCTGAAGTTACGACCTTATGGCGCTATACAAATCTGTTTATTATTATTATTACTATTATTAAGGTTCGAATCAAACTGCGGGCGGTTGTGTTCATCGCGAGAGGTGCTACGATATACAGCCTTGGGCACGGGCTGCGCTCCTTTATTGCAGTGCCTAGGTCGACTCAGCCTTCCATCCTCCGTGGGACGGTAGAATGAGTATCAGCTTATGGGCTGAGTAATAATAATTTAGGGCCAAGGTAAGAACACTCCTGTGCCTCTCTGTCCTGTTTAACATATTTGACTACGTTATACTCTGTTGTATTGCAATCTGTTCTATGCTTGTA
>Ga0126329_10000273_pt1 | contig 10663 bp, 5 predicted proteins | sample InaspJWI85metaG_FD_104915 | JGI IMG/M metagenome (GOLD analysis project Ga0126329, IMG submission 104915) | Marine gutless worms symbiont microbial communities from Oahu, Hawaii - Inanidrilus sp. 2 OAHU.JWI-85 metaG | ecosystem: Host-associated > Annelida > Digestive system > Unclassified...
ACATATTGGCAATGAGTTCCATGTCGATGGACCGGCGACAGCAAATGCCCGACCACCATATGTAACCCGCCAATGGCTGATGAGGCGGAACTGTCAGCTGATGGCTGGCAACCAAATGGAGAACCAAACAGAGATACTGTTGTGATGCAGTCTCAGAGACTGGTGCCCAGTGTACTTGTGTATGATGCAGGCAAGAAACCAGCAATAAGACACACAAAGTAAAGTAAACAAAATAAAAAAATAGCATCAAGTAGCTGGTTCGCTTGTTTAATTTATGAAATGAAAGATGCAAATCATCTAAAGTTAAAAAAATTGAATTCATGTGACAATTAAACAGCCAGAATGAACCATCAAAGTATGCTCAAATCTGGAATGGGGCCTGATTTGGCTGGATATGAAAATATTGCTAAATTTCGGGCCCGGGTATGATATCCGGTGCAACCCTACATGATTGTCAACATATGATAAAGCATATTATTAGAGCAGTTTCCTGGATAACATCATGTAATTTTCCCCAAACTTGAATGACTGACAAGAGAAAAGATCTTTTCAGGATCTTGAAAATTTGTGGAAAAACTTCAGGACTTGATAAATATTGTCACTGGTCAGTTATTATCCGCATCAAACCAGAGAGAACTAGAAGTCAACGGCAAACTGGTCAGGAATGTGTCAGCCTGAGCACGCACGTACTCACGGATGGACAGACAATCCAAAAACATAACGCCTCTGATCCACCTATTGGATGAGCGGAAACATAATGATACACTGAGGATGTACCCGCTGCAGCAGTTTCCAGATGTCGGTGTAGAAGCCGACGGGAACGCGGTTGAGTGCACCATCAAGACGACGCCGACGCAGCCACTGGCCCTGTCTGTCAGTATCTGCAGCTGCTGGACCATTTTCCGCTGCTGTAACCGCTGCCGACAGGTCCAGGCTCAGGCTCAGCGGCACTATCTCCTCCACAGTCTGCGTGCACAGGCATCCAGCAGCAACTCTGTCATATGGAGAAAGAACACATTCAACATGCTGTACGCCTGTAATATACTATACATGCAGCAGTTACTCCACAAAATGTCGGGCCACAACGTGTGCAAAATGGTGGGTGGGACTTAATAATAATAATAATAATAAACAGATTTGTATAGCGCGGTAAGGTCGTAACTTCAGAGGTGCTGCAAGATGGGCAAAGCCAATAGGAGAAGCACCAGGCGCCAACCGCAGGCATAGTACTTAGCCGAAACGTAATGTAATGTATTAGCCCGGGTTGACTGGTATAAGCCCTATAAAGGCAACATAATGCACAAATGAGCAGGCCACTCAACTGAGGTTATTCAGAGTGACAGGTAAGTCATTAATAGGTGTGACATACAGCGCTGTGGGTGGTCCTGCCTTGTATTATATCAACACAAACATATGGAGACGATAAGCAAACCATTTACACTGAATAAATTAGCAACCATCCTTGGTGACAGCACTGAAATAGCAGGCCAAAACTAATACACTGTTTAGATCACATAATCGCGACAATTTTATTTGGCTTAAATTTTAGATATAAAAGAGGCTACAATAATCCGCTATGTAACAGCACAGCTTTTGTAATAATCATTGTCTTTGCAAAAGAACTTAAGAATACCACATTCCGAGTATTTAGTAAAAGTTACACATACTGGAAATGAAGACCATCACAGTAAACTGAATATGCTAGTTAAACTGTAGATGATCACAGAGTAGGAATATACTACACAATAAAAATATCGCAATCTACTAGTACAACATAAACAGCCTACAGCAAAGTTATACGTGCTGTAAGTATTCTTACTAACAGTCTAACTAAGTAACTACCTAGGTAAGTAACTCACTCACTAACACCTTTAACACCAATATCTTTCTCAGTGTTAGCAACCACGTACTATTTTGTGAATAGGACAAACAATGGCAAGCTCAAGACAGTTCTATCTACATATCTCTACCAGCTCAATAATACACTTAGCAGACTGGTGGTTGGTTGGTGGGAATTAACAGCTTTTTCAACACAATTTAGATTATATCATACACTCATGGTTATAGTTCAGAAGTCTACAATATTTCTGCAAGTTGAGCGATTGAAAAGCTCGTTAATGTTAGTGTAGAAATGACATTCATGTTAGGAATGACTAAGCTGTATTTTCTGTCACCGTGCTAAGTTACAATTAGTACATTGTGTGTAATGCAAAAACTAAAGTACAACAGTAATAAAGATATGAAAAATAAACAGTATGTAAAAATACATTTACAAATGAATCCTAAGCCTGCCAGCAATGCATACTGGATAATGCTATAATAAATCTAACACAGATGGTGTAACAAAGACATAATATAACTACCGTACTGTGATATCAATGTAATGTACGAAACGTGATGTAATGTAATGTAAATAATGTAATACTACTTCAAACCAGCAACATTTTACTATCATAAACTGTGCAGCGTATGTTCAACTCCTTCACTATTAAGTAACAAATTAGGGGTGAAAAGGCAGGAAAGGAAAGGGATTGATGAAAAGGCATTTAACAAGGGAAGGGACATGTCACAACCACACAAACAACTAGCACAGTGAACAAAAAGAAGAGGTTTAACACAAAAACCATGAATGTTTCAAGAATTGGCAACAATATGCAACACGTACATATATTAGTATGTCATAAAATCACAAAAATCCTCAAAGTAACTTGGCTCTGCCCTCGTTCAGCAACTTAAAAAACTTTTCCATATAATGATGGCCAGCATCCAAATTATCCATGGTTAGCTGGTATCCACCACTGGTTTACACAGAAATCACAAGAGACTGCTGGTAAAGTATTATAAAGACCAAAATGACCAACAGTAAAAACGCATCAAAAGAAATTTCATCGCCAGTAACTTTTTAAAGAGTAAAAACCAACAACAGATAAAAGATGTTATATTTAACAAAAGAAAGCTCTCTCGGAAAACACAGGAACGACATGTTAGTGGTATGCATGAACAGCTACAAACACGGTGCAAAAGGAATGGGGTTTGGCGTGATCCAGAACATTGATGTTTAACTCACGGACTTGCGTCTGCTGCTACATATCATATCACCGACATTGGCATCGGGCTCTGGAGACACACAAAAATCAGCAGACTGAAAGAGTAACTGAATCAACTTACAACTTTAAAAAACAGCTAACAGCCATTTAACAGCCTCTTTTCCAGGACAGCCCGGGTAAGCTGGTACCATAAAGGTAAAGCCATTTAAAATTTTAACAAGGAAAGAGATGGCAGGGGTTTGGTACACCAGTGGGATCAGCCAGATCATATTATGTCGTCCTTAAAATATACATTAATTAGCAGGGACGGCAAACCATAAGCCAACCAACCCCGGACTTTACCTTTGGCAGATCTGAGGCACCACCTGAGCCAACTCTGGTTCGCGAGGTTATGTCTGTGGCACCGCCGGAAGGAAGTCTGCCACGCACACCGCCTGACGGCTTGCGGTAGCGATGTGACGTTCGCCGATCAAACATGTGGAAGGATATGCGGCGCTCACCCGGAATGCCGTCGGCCGTACCTGCCGAACTAACGGCCTCTTTTGACATAAACAAATCAGACAGCACGGTGTATGTGTGCCAGGTATGCCACATTCCGTGAAAAAATATCCACGTTAAGTTTATTGCAGAAAACTGAGCAAGATTTACAGACAGCAAAATACACAGCATTAACGTTTGAACAACAGACAATCCATAGTTCTACCATTTACATCCTGGTACTTACATTCATGTGTTATATCTAAGGTACTATCACTGGGGTGGCTCGGTAGCCGAGTGGTTAGCATGCTGGACTCAGGCGCAGTAGGGCCTGGGTTCAAATCAAAGCCGCGACGCTGTCGGGTAACAGTCTTAGGCAAACTGTTCACACCCATCGTGCCTCTGTTCACCAAGCAGCAAAACTGGTTGCAGCCCTCTTAAGGGTTGCGAGGGTAACTGTGGGCCTGGCAGAAAGTAATGGCAGCCTACCGCCGGGTTTATGACATCACCTGCAGGTTGACTGCCAAGAAGCGGGATCAGCTCGGGAACCCTACGCTCGGTAATCGAGTATGGGCTACCTTTACCTTTTTACTATCACTGGAGAACTGATGCGAAAGGAGCAACACCCCTTCAATTAGGAGGCTAGTGGCAGGATCAGGCCCAGCCACTAGTAGGATCCACAGTGTTATTTTACTGTTTCAGGTTTCTTTACAGGCCAGGTGCCCATCCTGTCATCCAGTCAACAGTGTCACAGCACTGAACTAACATTTCTAAGGCATAAATTAACGAACACAGTAATATAAATGGGTTAACAGTGCAGCAATTTTGAATGCAATAAAGTCAATATCATCCTCACTTGACCTTCTCTCTCTGCCACTGTGTGACTCTAGTAGGCAAGCAACATGTCGATGTGCAAAATAAAACTGTACATATACTTAATATGACTGCATGACAACAATCATAAATAATCCAACGATTTTACATTATATCTGCCTCATAAAAAATCTTCCAGTTTCGCTAAATAATTACCAAATGCTCATTTCCAGCAAACACAAGTAACAGATCGAGCAACACATGTAACGCCATATAACACAGCAAAAGAACTGAAAATGAAGGAAATACTGATGGATGAAATAAAAAGCTGCCAAACCTGCTGAAACGCCAAACTCTTTGCCACTGAGAATATGATGCAGAAGAGTTTTCATCTCGAAAGGACTCAAATTCAGCAGCTGATCTGAAGCATCTTCGCCTGCAGAATACAGCAATGCAGTCAAACTTCTGGTCCACCCAATGTACTAATAGTTTAATACCTAGTTAGAAGTATTCAGCATTTTTTGTTTGTGGTTATCATTTGCCAGACTGTAATATTCACTCAGAAAAAATGGAAAGGGTCAAATGTTATTAACAGCAAACCTGTTCAATTGACGGGTATATGAATACCGCAGGTTTACCTGTAAAACAGATTTAAAATGGAGAGAGGCAGGTAATACAGATAATCAAAAAAATCCAACATGACTGGCTATAAACAATATCACACATACACCCTTCAACTGTTCACTATGTTCATTATTTTGTCTCAAATGCATACTATCGGTGCTCTGTGATTGTCAAAGTTACTGTTTCTGCTGCTGCTACGGTTACTAATGGGCCAATTTTACCACGTGTAAATGGTCAGAATGTAAACCCGCATAGCCTGCTGAAACAAGAGTCCCAGCTGTCAAAGAAACAGTATCAAAGCTCTGTGAAAGCAGAAAAATAAAATGAAACAAGTTTCGGATTCACTCACCAGAACACTTGAGAGTTCGGGCGAGCTCAGATGCCATCACTTGAATGATCAGGCCGACACGAATGCGTAACATTTCGTTGAAGAGTTTCGGTTCCGTGCGAATAAACATTGCCAGATACACGAGAATCTCCTGAACACAGACAGACATACAATGTACACAACAATCAGGCAAGGAACAGGCATAAATGCTAACCTCATGTAAAGTGATAATTTACAAACTTGATTCAATAATGTACACATAGACTGCATTAACCCAATACTTAATTAACTTCCTAATTTACATCTATCAACATAAGTGTTTGATAATGCTAATAGGTGGTATGGAGGCAACGTAGTCTAAAAGGTCCCTCTCAAAAAATCAAATCTGTAGTAACATAAGAAAAAATCAGATAGGCTAAATTAGAAGCAACAATGGTAGTAGTAGCCACAGCAGCAAATCGGTCGCACTGGCAAGACGCAGTCTGTGACGGCTTGGTGAGTATGACATCATCAACAAACACAGCAGCAGCAGCAGCAGAAAAAAAAGATTAAGCTTGACACACAAATTATTACGGACAGCATTGTAGCTGAGTAGCATGAATATAACTAAACTATACTCAGACAGACTTCAGGGTGTTGATGTAAGAGAACTGGCTTAAACTAGCAAGGCCCCTTGGCTCAGAAGTTAAGTGATGTATCGAGAAAGGGTAACATCAATGGCTGATTTTCCTCGGTTGGGATCAGCATTCTGAGTTGTGTCAATGCTTTAATACAGTCAGCTGGGTGACACAAAGAGAATTAGGCTTGTAAAAAGGCCTGCACCAATTATCTCAAATGTTCTGTTCTTGAACAGGACTAGGACTGCGCCATCATTGCTGCAGTTCCGCCGCGACCTCAAGACGGCACTGTTTCAGTCATCGTACTCTTCACCATAGTGTTCAGCTGTGTGACAGACTGTAACTGTAATTTATTGTAAGGTGCCCCTGCAACAGACTTGTTCGTGAAGTGTCACCCTAAACTCCACATTGACATTACATTACACTACATTAGGAACACAGCCAAATGGTAATGGGACAAGCAGTTCACCTGGAAAATGGTTTGGCAACAGCGAGACTTCAGCAAAACACATAGACCATGCCACATACCTGGGTCAACATAGCAGTACTGTTGTCATCACCACAAGCTTCGTGGATAATTGCCGACAGCTCATCAGGCGGCAATGGTCTACATCAACAATCATACACAGATGAGTGCACCAGATCACAGGTACATGACACAACACTCACACACACACCGTCCTTTTTCCGGGACTACCCAGGTGAGCCGGTACCAGAAAGGTAAAACCAATCTGGTTTTACTGAAGCAAGAGACAGTGTGTGGCAGTGGCATCAGCTGGGCCATATGCAAGTCTACATCTCGTTCCAGACAGATAACCACGCGAGCACCCAACCACTCAGTTTTCTACAGGCCGGATGCCCTTCCTTCCACCCAACCAACAGCGTCAAAGCACTGAAGGCAGAGGTACATGACACAAATTATATGGCAATGTTGACTAATGACAGATATTAAACAAACCAGCCGTTAATCCTCCGCTACCCACAGCAGGGCTGAGTCGACCTGGGTGTCTTGTCACATACGGACGTGGTTTGCTCGTCCAAAAATGGTCACACATCCCAGTACTAACCGGGGAACGTCGTTGGCTTCAACACAATCACCAAGCCGCAACAATCACCATGATGCTGACCACAGCAGCTCTGCAACAGCCTACCTGATGATGTCCAGTCTGCCTCATGACTGACAACATTTTTTCGAAGATTGCATTACATTTATTAAAGCAGCCACACCCAGACAGCCAAGGGCATGTGGGCAGTAAAACTTTGCACCAACAAAATCCTCCAGTTCTTAACTGGAGGTGCCAGCTAACGCAGGCTGACCTGTACTGTGTATAATAGTAAAATGGCGGTTGTTGTGCTGTTGTAATGCCAACCTGATGATGATTTTCTCGCGTGGCTCGGGCGGAAGGCCGACGGCCAGCTGTTTCTGGCGGACGATGATGTCAGTAGCGGCCTTGGCGAGGTCTTCCACCTTCTTGCGTAGCATGCCGGCCGTGTGTCGGACCAGCCACCACTGCTTGGCATGCCCCGCCTTGTCATAGAGCTCAGTCAACAGGTCACGCACCCGACAGCCTGGCCGACCTTCCATCTGCGTGTCCCAGTCCGGACCCCTGACACAGTCATCATATAATGATGTAACTAAGTTAACAACAAGCCAGTCAGAAATGCTACCACCTGGGTGCATGTATGCATGAATGCAGACAGATCAAATCCAACAGTAGCATGCACCACTACGAGTCTACAGTGCTGTGCAAAGACATCAGTCTCCACAGAGGCCGATTTTGCACCAGATCTCTAGCCTCATATATCCCAAGATCCAGCGAAGAGAGGTCATCATGAATGTTCTTCATCCAAGTTGTGTGCGGCCGCCCCAGTGGTTGCCTCCTGTTCTCTGGAGGAGGTTTGAAGATGGCTTGGCTAGCATCTGCGTTTGCTCATCCACTCGTGCAAGATGCCCAAAGAAAGTGAGACAACATGACTTGATGGATGAAAGTGGTGGCTGGTTGGTAATGCGATCGACGGACAACCCCAAAACATAATGTCTCCAGCCCATCTATCTGACGGGCAGAGGCACAAATAAGTGCGACAATCAAAACTTATGTCACTTCATGTCGATGATGCGACAAAACTTAACTGAAGTTAAGTTCTTGATGTAATATACAGTGACAAAATCTATCTGCAAACAACTACCGGCAAGTGAAACGGTTACTTGTACAAATTCCTACATGCTAATATTACTTTAAAAATGTGGTTAATGCATCTCAAATAATGCTGAGCAAACAAACTCTGCAGTTATTTAGCTTTATCTATAAAAATTACAGTTAATATGTCAGCAACATAATTTTATAAATAAACGATGAAATAAAAACCGCATAACTGGCCCACTGTCAGTCAAAAGGTGCCATGTATTTCACAAGGTACTGTAGTGACATGTTTAAGGTGTGGTAGACCTGTAATGAATACGTTATTACAAATTGACTGCTAATTATCACAGCAAAAAAATAAATAAAAATCGGTCAACATTTTGCAACATCAAAGACCTCAGCACAGAAGAGTGGGAACTTTTTCTAGTTCAGAGTGGCCAATATTTCACTTTTCGCAGCACCACGTATAAAGAATGTGGCGAAAGCCACACTCTGTCGTACTTGGTGGTGTAGAGGTAGTGAATGATGTCAGCCTGTTCATGCAGTGTATCCGTGTCCTTCAGTTGCTCCACCAGATCGGCGCAGTCAATCCCCTCATACTGTGTCTCGTTCATTGATGTTATATCCTCCGACGGCTCGTCTTCGCCCTTCAGGTGCGGGTAAGCGGCCGGCTGCTGCGACTGTCCAAACGGTCCGCCGGGCGGCATCGACACGCCAGGACTGGAGATGGAGTTCGATGGAGACCCGCTGCCCCAGTCCGTCTGACCATCTGCATTTCCAGCACGAAGCAAATTTCGGTTACATATGCTTCGTAGTGAGAAACCAAAGAATGCGGGAGGCAGATGCTAAAAATAGTTGGTGGAACATAAAATGCTAACAATTCACACAGTACATAACCGAAAGTTCTTCCAGCCCGGATACTCCTCTTTTATTGTCATTTGAACTGACTTTTTGTGATGTTTTATGTAAAAAAAAATGTGACGATGATGATATAGTGCCACTACTTAACGGCAGCACAGAATATTATGGATCATACACCAGATAAAACGTTTAAAGATAACAGTTATGTTAGCTGCCTTCACATGCTGTGATTCAAGCTTCCAATAAATTATATGTACAGGAAAACATATATGTTAAGCTAAAACATGATACTGCATAATAATATGGAAATCAGTTATCACAAATAAATGTAACTGTGACTGAAGCTGCTTATGCATACAAAAAATGCAAACTGGATCAAAACAGACTTTTGCAAATGTTATATTCAGTTTCTGTACACTGCACTGATGACTTTAATGAAAATTATTGAGAAAATCACAGTACTAGCCAAATCCAGAATTCTATAATATTCAAAGTTCAATATTTTGCAGTGTAGACTGTCTCTCAAAAAACAACACTGACTTGGCATGCTATAACTCTCGCACTTCAACTAATTTTTACAAGTTTTGGTAGAAACGTTGCTGACAGTGAGCTATCAAATGGTGATTTGTTTTTTTTCATCTCACCTGATTAATGTCTAAACATCTGCCAAAAATTACCAAAATCAGCTGATGTGTGCCGAAGTCATAGCGTGCCATATCAGTGTTGTTTTTGAGACACAGTGTATATACATAATAAAATTAAAATAAACCTAACAAGAAAACAGTTAGCATGAGATACATGAGATGCTAGTAATAAAAGTAATAAGGTACTGAGTACCTAAATACAGAAATTGACACTGGCTATGTAACAGACAATGTTGCTGGTTGAATGGTAAGTAAGAATTTAAAAAATCACAAGCTTCATGCAGAACTTACCGGAACTGAATAACTACTGATAAGAATAATAATATTTTTCATGCAGAAAACGAACACATGCAACATTAATATCTGTGATGTGAAACATGCAGTGCACTTCGGATATGGCTGCAATGGTTTCTCACAGCAATGCTATTCACAGCATCAATTCATCACTGAGATTCCATCCAGCTCTTGTTCCACTCAATTCATATATGGCCTCTATTTAAGTAACTCACTGCATAATATCAGATCCGTGGGTATATACTTACCCCTAACTGCCACGGAAAATGGATATATGTGGCATATGAAAGCAATAATACCAATCGTCATATGACCAACTATCAGCTGCTTCGCTGATTAGTCGAAATGCCGTCACGTGACATCGCATGCTGATGGTGCGACACTGCAAATATCGCCGGTGCGATATTGTAAATGTCGCACTGTGATGTGAACATGTAAGTTAGCCTAACTGACGAGTGTTAACATGTGGTGTATTACATTAGTAGTTATAATCAAAAAGGCCACTGTGTCAAAGTCACAAAATGTGAAAGACAGTTCACATGCAAATAAATATCTAAGAGAAATTAAAATAAATCTCCGAACTAAAGTAGAAATTTGCATTTGAACTTACTTGAATGAAGACATCATATGCTACAGTACCACCTGGTGAACGGAGTTGAACGAACACAACTCCGTTCACCTAACTGTTGACATAAGTGGTGGGGTGCTGGTGTGGTTATCTGTCTGGAGCGAGGTGCAGACTTGCATATGGCCCAGCTGATGCCACTGCCACTCACTGTCTCTTGCTTCAGTAAAATCCAGACTGGTTTTACCTTTC
>Ga0126329_10000274_pt1 | contig 10659 bp, 10 predicted proteins | sample InaspJWI85metaG_FD_104915 | JGI IMG/M metagenome (GOLD analysis project Ga0126329, IMG submission 104915) | Marine gutless worms symbiont microbial communities from Oahu, Hawaii - Inanidrilus sp. 2 OAHU.JWI-85 metaG | ecosystem: Host-associated > Annelida > Digestive system > Unclassified...
GCAGTAAACTGTTAAGTCTTTTAATTCTGCTTATAAACACTAACATGGATCACTTGAGGGTCAGCAGTGACGATTCAACAGCTACAAAATGACAAAGAACGATGATATAACGAGATATTTGGCACAATATGAAAATCATTCCGACACCGCCAAAGCATTATGAAGCAGCATAAAGTAACGTGCTACAAAGTCTATCGGATAATACCATAATCGTAAATCGAAATGCATGTTAAAAGTCAATGGAAGCACACGAGGGTCAGCAGTATACAGCAATACGTCATGGGAATACTGTATAACAACTTTGTCCTTATATACATCAAATGTATAAACAACATAAATGAAACATTTCCAAGTTAAATGATTTTTCAGTTTGATAGTACAGAAAAAAAACTTAAACTTGCATTTGATCAAACACAACTTTGTCGTAATTAACACTGATCTTCACACAGTGTGTGATCATTTGTAGCAACCAAAATGAAAATGGAAGAGTTTCTCAAGTCAGTACTGTTATCAGCTATTAATGTTGTTAGCTGTGGCATGTTGCACACAATTCCTGGCAGCAATCTACAGGCATATATACTTATTATACTGGCAACTACAAGTTGCAAAACTCGATGGTAAATGGCTAATGAAACTGAAATAATAGTATTCATGAATATAACAAACAGAAGTACAATTCTTCCAGACAACAACCAAAAGCCAGATTACAAACAGAGAAAACGGGAAGCAAAGCAATACAACATGATTTCTGAATGAACAACACACTCAGACGCACACACACACACACACACACATGAACACACATTATTGCCTTTAAAACAAGAAAAGAACACATCATCACCGTCACCAACAACTGTTTGAACTAGAAGGTGCTCAGACAGTTCATACCACTGCAAAGCCTGAAATGAAAATTCCTGCATTCAGAAGAAATTATTACTAAACGTATATAGCTACATTATATTATCCAGTGATCAAACCAGTATAGGTTATGCAAAACACCCATGCAATATTCTAGTCAAAAATTCGAACTAATTTTCTTAATTCTTTTGCAGGCAGCTTACCACAGATATACAATATGTATATGTCATAAAAATTCCCATCTGTCCTTAAATGCATTACTACACTATCCTATTTTTGGGGACTCACATGCCAGTAACACAATCCAGCCTTGGCAAAACAAAGCAATTACCGTGTTCCAAAACCCATTCAATAACTCAGAAAAATCCAGTACAGTTAACCCATGTATCTGACAAAAAACATCGGACGTCCCTCGACTCCAAAGCCAATCAAAGAGGGGAATAAAACTCCAATTTTGGAGGAGCTCCCAACATATGATTTTTTCCTGGCAGCAAGGGTAACCCCTTTCCAGAATTTCAGAAAAATACATCCCTAACTTTCTAAGTAATCCTTATAACAGAAAGAGAGAAAGAAAGGAACCAAGAGGTAACAGAAAAAAACTAGTAACAAAACATGCTTTGCAGCGGTAACAGACACCCTCAGCCCTCACGTCCTTACACATATGTACAGTACAGACCAAAATGTGCAGCATACAAGAATTAATAAAACTGACTAAACCAAAATTTGGCAGCCAGCACACAAAAGCCAGTAAAGAGCATAAAGACGACAACGGGCTGCTATGAATGATATATGAATCATACAAGCTAACAACATCAACATTAGAAAAATGTATTAATAACATTGAAACACTTATATACTAAACACTAGCACAGACTACGCATATATATGTATATTCATGAACACATGTGGTATCTGAAATGCATTATTTGTCAAGAGAATGTCAAACTCTTACAATATCATCATAGAAATACGGAAGCATACAGTGAACACAGTTTTCCAGCAGCTTAGTAAATTTGAAAGTAAAATGGCAAAGTCGAGAACTAATGAAGTGAAAACAAAATCAACCACCAACAACCATAATTCATGACATATGCAGCATATAACACTAAATAGCCGGGTGGCCATCAGCATCCAACAATACAAGTCAACATGATAATGTTAACGATGTACAACTGATAATGCCACAAATCCTGACAAACACTCTCCTCTCGTTCAGGAAAGATGGTTGAAATTATCTGAAATTTACCAGCGACATATGTCAAACTAGAAAAACTGCCACTGATCAAATATTGAGGTCAGACCAACCATGCCTACAGTACACATGCTGGACTCCACTGCTGGCCACATGCCTCGGCGTTGGCTCACAGCCGACGACGTCAAAATGGAAACCAACTACTGCGGCCATCAATCAATACTCACTGGACGCCGCAGCAGATTGTCCTGTGGCATATGCATTTTTGTATTGAATTTGAACTTGACTTTTAATTCCCAACAAGCTACAGTCATCTATGGTCACGACCCATACATATGCACAAAATCAAGGGCAAAAGTCAGCTGGTTCAAAAGATAGAGTAGTGAAATGGACAGACCGACGGACAGACAAACACAAGTGATCGCATTACTTTCCTCACTAACGCAGTCGGTAACCATAGTGACAGATATACAGCAATGATTGCTGAACACAGCAAACGTGATAAACAAATTTTCTAAACAAAACAAAGCCAACAAGCAATAATACATATATGTTCGTTTTAAACTTCTTGGTATATCTCCAGCCAACTATGATGGCTGTTTTGGTTTTAGTGACACTTTCAACAAACATAGGTAATGTCTCAGCCATATTATTACAGTTCATTGTACAGGCTCATATTTCTGATACAATCTGTAATATGTCTGCAAGCTGTGAAATTTAAAACATTAGTGAAAGCTTAGTATTTGTGTTCAAAACGAGTATACGGAGTATACAGTCATTGCACATGTCAACGTAAGATTTGATATTTAATCAAAACATTGCATAAATAATTTTAATATACCAGTAATCAGAATTTGTGAATGAAATAAAATGTAAGCATAACGAGTTACACTATAGTGTAAAATCAATTATATTTGGTCTAGTGCACTTCATGTTCGTGTGTGGCAGTTCCACAGAAAAATTTGAGAATATTTATCGGTATTATTTGTCATTTTCACTGAAAACAATAGTAAAGATAAGAACGGCATCTGCACTTTATGATAAACTTTAAAAAAGTACCAGAAGACTTAATTTAAAGTGAGTGGTCATCATTCATTACCATCTATCCCTCACATTAAGTCATTTCAAACAACAGTCTTTTGGGCAATCGGTTACACTGATATTGACAACCAAACTAACAATATCCAAACAAGAACACAAAATACGAAAATACTAACCCTACTCAAGCACACAAGCCATAATAAAATTAAGACTAAAATATAAAAAAAACTAAACAAATGTCACGTGCTCATACGTGTATATCATTATGCACAAGCAGGGTAGACAACACAGCACAAAACAGTTCTATCTAACCTTCCCTTATCTTCCAAGTCTTTTAGGCTTATGCAATACTACAGGTTGAATGGTTAGGTAACATCAAAAAAATGCAACTTATGTGGCAACCATTTGAATATACAAATCTACAGGGTGCATAACAGCAGCAACTCGAGAATCATATATACACTCTGAGTCAAAAAAAGCTAGACACTATATACTCCTATCGGTAACTTCGCCAAATGTTAACCGATTTTCAAAATTCTTTCACTGTTAGACTCAGTAGGAGATTTGTAACAAAGGCATATTTAAATACACCATCACACCCTACACGTGTCGCTACACTACCTTGTGAAATATCTATGTTCAAAAAAATACAGTTCTTAAGGAGTAAGTGAAGCAAACTGTTATGCAAGTCTTACCCACTCAAACACTGTTTTACAATAAATGTCCGGAGAAATAAGCATTATTTAATTCACTAACAAAAAGTCGTTTACACTGGCCATATAAAAAATCCCATGATCCACTGAACACAACTGCTGCAACAAAGCAAAGCTGTCGCAGCAAAATGCCGTCGTGATCAGCAGTCGGTCAGTCACTGATGGTGTCAGTCTGTCAGTCAGTAAGTCAAAACTGGTCTACAGCAGTTTGATATTTGTTGATAGTAAACTCACATTAATCTGCCAATTAACATAACAACGATTAGTAACAGTTCCTGTCGTTAATACACAAGTTATTCAACTTATCTGGCGAGATCAGCATCTTTGACTACAAAAGTGCAAGGTGAATGGTGCACATGAAACAATCAACCATTTTGCCTGTAACTTCGCCAAATGTTCACTGATTTTAAAAAATCCTTCACCGGCAGACTGAGTGATAAATGTGTAGTAAAGTAACTCATCACTCCTTAAATGCTTGGCTATACTACCTTGTGATTTATCATTAATCACAATACAAATTTCAGACTGATGCCATTTTTCTGACATTCATATTTCACAAGGTAGTGTAGTGATGTGTTTAAGGCATGGTGGAATATTAAAACATGAGTTTGTTGCAAATTTACTACCGAGTCCGCCAGTGAAAAAATTTTGAAAATCGGTTAATATTTGGTGGTTACGGGAAAGAGTTTGGTGTCTTTGTTTTTTTGACTCACAGTGTAGTGTAATGAAATCAGGGCTTTATGCAGTCAATGTTTACTAAGCAGGAGAGTACTGAATGGATATAGTACGTGCATACTGCATCACAATATAATGATGACCACATGATTACTACACAATTATATTACTCAAGAGTTATCCACCTGATAACTACTGACTGTCATATCTGCTGTGGTAACACTAAAGGGTGGCTCAAAAACACCCACTAGAATGTTCTACAGTTTTATAATGGGTAGATTTTAAGAACTTCTTTTAGACGTCCAAGAATGCATAACTTGTCAAAAATTTAGTAAAATTTCACCAGAATAGCTTTGAATATTTGGCAATTAGTCGGAACACTAAGTTTCAGCCAAAGCCAAACAGCATCAGATGGCCTGCAGTCAATATGGGATGAGCTGCCACACTAAACTGAACTGAACAAGGTTTTACGTCCCACTCGACACAAAATAGTCATTTCGGAGACGTTCTTTCCAGCCAATTTCTTGGTTCGGTACTGAAAAAAACTAAACCCAACAAAACGAAGTGAGAGAACACAAAACCGAAAAATCACTAGACTTGACCAACAAGGAAGTGTTGAACTTTGCTAAGGGACATGTTGAACCTGGTGGCAAAGAGTCTGAACATGTCAGATTGGTTGGAGTAGAGTTTAACGCCCCACTCGACACAATATAGGTCATTTCTGAGGCGGTCTTCACAGCCAATCACTTGACTGATACTGACAAAAAAAACAGTACAGGATAATACAAATAAACAAACTCAATACAAATCAGAAAAAGTAGACAACCTAAAATACAGCAAAACAAAACTACCATGGTTCAGTTGCATCTTACAACACTCGGCCAGGAAACGAGGTGGGCTTATTCTACAACGCCCCCGAGCCCACACGGGGCTGAACATATCAGACGATTGTAGTTTGGAATTACTTTTATTACATGCCAACCATTGACAAAATTGTGATAACACTGCATTATATTTTGTGTTTATTTTCTGTGTGTCTGTCTGTTCGTCTGTCTATCTTGTCTGTTGTTGTACGAAGTGTACGAATTATATAATAATAATAATAATTTGTTAAAAACTGATCATCTTAGTCCGAGTGCAAGGCAACAGTATGTCTTAACATGGAAAAGACAAAGACTATGACAACCCAAGTTATCCAAGACAACAATACAATACAGGCAAACCCAGCTGAACAAGTGGATACTTTCACTGATCTGAGATCACTTACTATGAAAGGCTCAGGAAGTTGTTAGGAGAATGAAATAATACAAGACACAACTTCACATCAATGAAGAGGAGGAAGACCAAGGACACATTGGGAAGACAATAGCATAAGCAGACTAGTTTCAAGGAAGATCTGCTGCTGTAAATCAGCTGAGTACAGAACAAAATAATGGATTATTCTCTATAAGCAGGCAATCCTCGGAATAAGGACAGATGAAGACAAGTTTGACAGCTCATAACTTGGCATACTATGAACACAGACGTACATAAATGAGTGAGGGCCAAAGCAGCTATATAAATTTTCAAAATCAGAAATTGTGATGGCTGTTAAGACAAAGCAGTTACATGCTTCTGGTGTTAATTTTGAGCCACCCTGTGTACATCATTACAGAGTTCCATAAAATACAGTAAACATCAAACAGCAATTTTAGAACGTTGAAACTGTGCTAAAATGTGCTGAAAAATATGTCAATATAACAAAAGATCAAAGATGCTACTAAAAGTGCAATATAACAAACAGTAATACTAATGAATATTTCTTGAAGTTTTAAGAAATGCTACAAGAAACAGCACCAGAAACCAGCAGTAGATCATAACACAGTAACAGTAGCACATCAGTATTATACAACAGCATGGACAAAACATTTTGGCAAACATCAGTATGACATTCTGCAGAAGATATGCATGATACATCTTTGTAAAAAAAGTCATTTACTGCAACTTTCTTACACAAATTACTGTTCAAAAACTGAATGAACATGACAGTTTTAACACAGTGGTGTTCAATCTTTGGACAATATATTCTTGACCACCACACATGGCCAGTTTCTCATCATGCAAGTGACTGCAGAATATACAGTTACTGCTGTACTGAAAACGAAATATAAATTAACAGGAAATTAAGTCTACATATGACTACAACAGCAGAACTTGGACAACAAGTAATGGCATCTCAGAAAAGTAACCCAAAACTTACAACCAGTGAAAAACCAACAACAAGCAGCTCAGGAAACTGGACATATATGACGTTTTGAAATAAAAAAAATGGACCAACCATCAACTGAGGCTGCAAAAAACAACAACAAAAATTACTCCTGACACCACATCAAACTAATAAGTCTAAATCAATCCTGGTAACTGACATCATAAATAGAGCAAGGCAACATAACAGTGGTTGGTTCCAAATGCAATTGCTGCCAAGATGGCAATCACAGCATGAACGAATCAATTAGCTGTCGTCCATTGGCTCTTCCTTCACGACTACACTGCTTGTATCCATTGCATCATCTGCACTCTCCTGCTTGACTGACTTCAGGTCGACCGAGTTGTTGTTGTTTCCCAATATGTCCTCGTTTCCAATATCAGCTTCACTGCTCAAAGTGTTTATGGCTTTGTCGGACTTACCGCTGCTGTCATCTTCTGCTGACACAGCCGAGTGGAACAGTGACAGCAAGCCGATGCTGGCAAGATTCAGCAGAGCGTCGGCGCCTTCAAATGTTTTCTGTTGCTCATCGTCCTCCGTGCTGTTGCCACGTTTCTTGCCTCGCGGCTTCCCAACAGCCGTCTTCTGCTCTGCGACTAGTCGGGTCACCATTCCTCGTGTTAGCACCCCTTTTGACTTAGTTTCGCTTATTTTTAGCCGGTCCGACGCCGGGCACGATCGTCGCTGTACAAATTTTCCAAAGTCGAAGATGTTTTTGTCGTTGGACGTAGTCGTTTGTTGCTGCATTTCCTCCTCAAATCCTTCCTCGTCATCCACTTCTTCATCAATCTCTTCATCATCATCTTCATCGTCAGTAACTTTTCTGTCATCGTCGATTTCATCCTCGTCAAAATCTTCGTCCACATCAGACAAGTTGCACTCGTCATCGCCGACCGACGACTCTGAGGAACCATCAATCTGATCATTCGTTAGACTGTACGTGTGGTCCGCAGACGGACTTGCCGTGCAGATTATTGGCAGGTGGCATTTTGATGCCCTGTGCATAACAATTCATAACACAAACTTACAGCAATTACAGTGTACAGTCTACAGGGTGGCCCAAAAATGTTGCACATTTTTAACACACCATAACTTCGGAACCGTTCAATATATAACAAAATGGATTTCACCAAAACATTCCGGAGTGCACATCCCAAACAGCATCTCGAATGGTTCAGAAATTTTGCAAGGTTCACAGTCGTGATCAACACACACAGACAGACAGAGAGACAGACAAACAGAGAGACAGACAAACAGACAGACCACAGAACATCAGTAACAGGCCGCATCAACAGGCAACAGTTACAATTCGGCATAACAGACACACACACACACCCATTTAACAGCCCTTTGTCCAGGGCTACCGGGGTGGGCTGGTACCAGAAAGGAAAAACCTGTCTGGATTTTACTGAAGCAAGAGACAGTGAGTGGTAGTGGCATCAGCCGGGCTATATGGAAGTCTGGACCTCGCTCCAGACAGATAACCACACCAGCACCCCACCACTCAAGTTTTTTACAGGCCGCATGACCTTCCTGCAGCCCAACCAACAGTGTCAAAGCACTGAAGGCCTCAATTCGGCCAGACTACTCATCAATACTGCAACATATCTGTTGTTGTACATGGTGATTCTAAGTAATGCCTCTACAATACTGGTTCATTTTGTGCAATATATATGAAAAATAAATGCCAAAACATATAACAATCAAACCTGAGTTTAAGGCGAAGAAAGCTTCTATCGTAATCAGTGCCAAATTCCGGTGGTGATGGAGACCGTGAAGAGCCATCGGCAGAACCATTGTGGCAGCCAAGAGGACGCCTGTGACTCTCGGCTGACCTCTTGAGCTGTACCAGAGTGTTGGCTACGTCAATGTCACTGCATTCTGTACACACCGTGCCATATCATCACTATCTGTTGCATGAAGACTAATAATCATCAAGCTGCACGATAATTTAAGAGTTCACTATTACTTTGGACTACTCCATGATCAATGGTAATTAAAAAATGGTAATAAATTTTGCAAGCAAAATGTTTCCGGGTGTGACGCTGTCACCAGCAACTACTCATGAGTCAAGTAAAGTCAAATCAGGAGTTACTGAATGCCTATGATCCACGTCAAGTCTTTGAAGACCTAAGTGAAAAGACAAATAACTATTAACTTTAGTGAGGTCAGTCGTGTATAAAACAGGCAGTAAACTTACAGTATTGAATCATCTTAACAATGTCTTTCACTACAGCAACAGCTCTATAGCAACCACGCAACCTCAGTTATCACGACGACACATTAGACATAGTAATTTTCCTTATGATTCATGTCAGTCATGTCAGATTCACGAGTTCTGTAGCCCCCCAAAAAACATTTTTCATCACGTGACTGTGAACTTTAATTCATGACCATGACCTTCAAACCCGACCTAGATATGGTTAAGATGAACCAACATGGCAAATATTTAGGTCAAAGGTGATATAGTTCACTGTCCAGACAGACACATATACAGCTGACCGATTGCTCTACTTGGACCACTAAAGCGATCAGAAAACATGAATTGACATCCATAAATGAAGAAATGATTACTGAGTTTTGGTTTTGCACTGATCACGCGAATGCTGCCTTACAGATGTATTAGTCTAGTCCAAATGCTAATGCACAAACAAGGTCTGGCACTGTGACTTAGCAACAGTAAACACGTAGTAATTCAATACAGTGTATTAGCCGTCAGAAGTGGGTATACAAGAAATGCAGTGGTATAAAGGGCAGCATGTCTAAAATGATGAAGTCATTTATTTCTAGAGGCTGTTTGAATATGGTAACTAGTGCAGGTGGCACTGAGGTAAAGGTAAAGGTAAATGGAATATAGCAGTTAGTAACTAACCTGACTGCTATGGGAACACACATGCTATGTGGGAACACAGTGTTACCTGCCACCCGGCAGAGGAGACATTCCCGCCCTTACCCCAGCCGAAGCTGGTACTTGATTAAGCGACCTCAGATGGATGCAAGGCTGAGTTGACCTAGTTGGCTGGTTACATACCGAGATGGTATACCCGTCCGAAGATGGTCACCCATACCAGTAGTAACCAGGCCAGACGTGGGTTAAGTTCATTCATGCGACAAATGCCACTAACCACTATGCCAAGCTGCAACAGAGTGGATATCGTTGCCAGTGCAAAGGTAGAGTTAGTGGATAAATTTTGTTACCTGCAGTGGTGGAGGCTAGAATTAGAATTGCTTGGAATAAATTCAGGCAGTTGGTACCACTGCTTACCAACAAGGATGTATCATTGATTATGAGAGGAAGGTTGTACAGCAGTTGTGTGAGAAGCAGCTTGTTGCATCGAAGTGAGACATGGCCTGTAAGGAAAGAAAATGTGGTGGCACTTCAGCGAGCAGAAATGAGAATGGTCACGTGGATGTGTGGCATTAAGCTAAAAGACAGATTTCCAAGTAAGGAGCTGAGAGAGAGACTAGGTATAGACGACATAGCATTGGTATTACAGCAGAACAGGCTGCGTTGGTATGGGCATGTGCTGCAAAAAAGATGATGATTGGGTGAAGAAATGCATGGAGTATGAAGTAGAGGGCCATAGACCAAGAGGAAGACCAAAGAACACCTCGAGAGAGGTTGTGGAAAAGGACCGTCAAGCACATAAATTGAATAAGGTGGATGCTATGGATTGCAGTAGATGGGGAAGTTGATAAAGGATTGTTGACAATCAGAATGGGTGTGAGTGGGTAAATGTTTCTCCTGGTACAGGTCCACCAAGGTAGTCCCGGACACAGCGCCATGTGTGTGTGTGTGTGCGAGCGCGTGTGTGTGTGTAACAGTAAACAAAAACCTACCAGTTCCTCTGGTCTGACCAAACCTTGATCTCAGGAATGGCAACAGATCTGAAACAGTTACAAGTTACAAATAGCGATTCACTAAGACTGAACCA
>Ga0126329_10000275_pt1 | contig 10659 bp, 2 predicted proteins | sample InaspJWI85metaG_FD_104915 | JGI IMG/M metagenome (GOLD analysis project Ga0126329, IMG submission 104915) | Marine gutless worms symbiont microbial communities from Oahu, Hawaii - Inanidrilus sp. 2 OAHU.JWI-85 metaG | ecosystem: Host-associated > Annelida > Digestive system > Unclassified...
GTTGACCATTGCCATCTGTGACTTGACTTTACTGTCACAAGTCAGCAAGTTGACTTTACATGTAGGCGAGTTTGAATGTCAGTCACTTGGCATGTCAGCGAGATGTCCATGAAGCTCAGATATACTATTCGCTGCAGGTCACAGCGGTCCAGTGGAGACAGCCACTGTGATTTACAGTTGTGAGCATGGGCTGCATACCCTTACTGCATATACTGACTCAGCCTTCTGTGTCCATGGAACAGTAAAATGAGTATCACCGGCGTGATCAGAGTTGGATCACGACAGGGGCGCGAAGGCGGGGGGTCGATCGCCAGCCGGTCCCTGACGCTGTTCCCGGCCGATGCCGGGACCCCATCGCCGCCTGCGGATGATTGACATAGCCGGTGGTGGCACGCCCCAAACGTCGCAAAATGGCCGGAGAGGGCTACAGAGGGAGCGCGACCGGGGAAGCGCAATGGCTGATCAGTCCCCGGACGACGGGCCAGGGAATCACCGTGCCCCTCCCCTCCGTCGGACGCCGCTGGACAATCGGTCGACGTTGCGGGCGGATGGGTGCACGCCAAACGGCGGGCAGTGGCCGGGTCTCCGACGCCATGGCGCGCCTGTCAAAACGCAGATGTGGATCGCAACGGGGGGACACGATTGCCGACCGGCCCCCATGGGAGACCCCAGGCCCGCCGTCGTATGCAGCCAGGCGATCGGCCGACATCTCAGTGCTCTTTCTTGTTCCCTATAGAGACAGAGCGGCCACATTTGCACTGCCGGGCCAATGCAGTGGCATAACTAGGGTCATCAGCGCTTGGCGGCAGAAACATATGCCGCCGCTGTCCCCTACCACTACCACTGTCCTTTGTTTGGCGGCGTCTGTGCATCTGGTATGCAGGCCACGGCCGTGGTGAAGCAAACAAGCAGTTGACTGATAGCAAGTGCGGAGCAACAGGTGACAATTATCCCGCTCACAATAGGCCTACTGTCGGGCAGTTGCTAGTCTCGATTCTTGGAAGTCGAGAAATTCCTTTCCCGGAATCGAGAAAAAAGATCAAGACTCAAGACTCTCGAGTCTCGTTAACATCCCTAGTATCTATGACTTTTTACCTTCAGTGCTTTGACGCTGTTGGTTGGGCGGCAGGAAGGGCATCCGGCCTGTAAAAAACTGAGCGGTTGGGTGCTGGAGTGGTTATCTGTCTGGAGCAAGGTGCAGACTTGCATATGGCCCAGCTGATGCCACTGCCACTCACTGTCTCTTGCTTCAGTAAAATCCAGATTTGGTGTTACTTTTCTGGTACTGGCCCACCCGGGTAGTCCCGGACAAAGGGCCGTTAAACGTGTGTGTGTGTGTGTGTGTGTGTGTGTGTGTGTGTGTGTGCGTGCGTGCGTGCGTGCGTGTGTATCTATGACTTTTGTGCAGTTATTTTTAACTTTCATTTTCACTGGATCGTTTTAACTTGAGTTTGTTTAACCTGTTGTTTCATGCCTCCTTTGCTGCAGTAGTTGCATTTCAATTTGGTTTACGTTTGTCTGTAGTGTTGTGGTTTGCTTTGTCTGAATTGCAGGTTTACATATATGACCGTAAATCTGAGAATGAGGATGTTTATTTACCTCGACCGCGCCAGTGCCTACCGATTGCCTATGTTATATATAACAGGAGAATGTCAATTTTTTTACCGGTCATCCCTGTCTACCATTTCCACTGCTCTGGCAGCCAACAGTCTTCCGAGATGATTGACTTAACGCGTGATGATGAAAACACGAATGGTGCAGCATCGTCAACAGCAGAAAACAATGTGTCCTTGGAGAGTTTGGAGAGGCACTTTAAATTATTAACGCAAGATATGCTACCAACACAGTCACAGCAGAATTTGTCCAGTGCCGTTTCTTCTGCTGCCAGTTTAACTTCTCTTGCAGTAATAGGCACCAGTGGGGCTCCAGCTACTTTCATGTTTCCAGTCCGTTTTTCATCAGCTGCCACACCAACAGCGGAACGTCCCCGGATGGCTGCTACGAGGACTGCATTTCGGCAGCCTGTCCGTGCTGGAACTGTACGTGACATTGTGGCTGGCAGAGTAAGCATCTCGACTCCGCAAGTATCAAGCGAATCTGTCAGAAGTACAGCTGTGCCAGGCTGGCGAACAAATACTTATCTGTCTCAATACCTAAACTCCCTGTCAGCACATTCTGTTACTTCCACATTGGCTCCTCGGCCGACTGTATCACTAACTTCGCAGTCCATCGTTGGGCCAGTCTCGCAGACAGTATCGCACACGTCTTCGTCATCAGTCAGTTCACAACTGCATTTCATTCCATTGTCTGTTGTTGCATCGTGTGGTCCATCCTTACACCTTGTTAGTCTTAATTCACTGTCAAACACGCTGTCGTATCTGCCGTATTCTGTCAGCAATGTCCAGGTATCACATCCGTCGTCAGCAGACGCTTACCGTGGCACAGTGTATGGTGTTCAGCGGCAGAGAGGCACCACTCCTCATTATACGCAGCAACCTCAGTGTACTCAGAACTATAGTGCTTTCCGTCTGCAGCGACAGCTGCCGCAGCAGCAGTCGCGGACGTTGGTATTTCCTCCTCAAGTTGTCACGACTACTGTCCAACAGCAGTTCAACATCGCCTCCGTTTGCACTGGCTACGGTGCAAATTTGACGTCCGTTCATTTCACGCAGCCCGCTCCTCTGGTGACAACCATCCCGTCGCAGTATCAACGGTTTGCAGCATCCGTAACATCTGCCTCATCAGAAACCACTTCTGCGTTGGCACAGATGCAAATGAGTCAGCCAACCCGGCAGTCTACACCATCAGCGTCCAGCTTTGCACTGCCACATACGCAAACTAGCTGGCCAGCTGGGCATTCCACACCACATTTGCAGCACACCTCTGCTGATGTAAATGTCACGTGGATTGCTGGCACGGCTGGGGGTCAGATGGTTTCTAGTACTGAATGCACCACTACATCTGTATTACCATCATATGCCAGTACCCTTACAGACGAGTTTGTTGACATGGAGAGCATCGATGCTGGACAGTTTCCTCCAATCGTCATAGCACCAGACGACTGTGTTGATACATGTGACAGGCCAGCTGATTACGCGGTGGCTGATGTCTGTGTAAAGCAGGAGCCAGTAGCGTCTCTGCGGAAATCATCAAGACGACTACGTGAAGTGATCTGCATTGATGATGATGATGGCACTAGTGCTGTTGTGCCAACAGATGGAACTAGTTCCGAGTTCACTACCAGTGATGACCAAAATAGTGATTATAGCAGCATTGACTTTGACCGTCTGTTGCCAACGCTTTTGAGTGACAGTCACAGTATTCCTGCCATAAACATTGTTCCTGATAGTAGTGTCTGTAGTCCTGTAGAGGCTGACGACTTGCAGGCTTCTGTTGCTTCCACAGTGATTACTTCTGAAAATACAGCTGTGTCACTGCATAGTAGTGACACAGCAAATGTGGGACCAGTCACTGTGTCCTGCGTTGCCTCAAGTGGTGTTCTTTCAACAGTCCTGCCTTTAAGATGTGGATCTCTTCAGGTGGAGACAGATGGAATCTCTTTTGCCAGGTCGGTTGAATCCACTGGAATCATGTTGCCTTCCAGTGCACCTAATACTGCTTTAGTACACACTCTACAAAATGCCATTGAAAGAAATTCTGTCAACACTGTGCACCACTTTCCACAGTCAGATATTAATTTTAGTCCAGCGTTTGCATCTGTACTTGCAAACAGCTCAGTGGGAGCATCATCAGCACCTGTTTTTTATTCCATCACAGCTCAGCCGGTGATAGCCACTCCCATTAGCCTACCGGTGATGTTGGCTGTTCTGCCGTCTGTCTGCAGCATTTCCACTTCAGTCTCGTCACTGCAGACACCGGTAAGCAATGCGCCTTTTGTCTCACTGGCCAAACAGGCCTCTAATGTTATCAGAACTTGTGACGTTACTGCCGTGGCAACACAACTTGTCTCTGGGCTGCGATCAGATGCCATGCGTCGACGAGCCACAAGCGCTGCAAAAGTGGCCGTGCATCAGTCCTCGGAGTCCGAGTCGAACTCAGCCAGGTCACAAAAGAGGCATGCAGGAAAACATGCAACCGATTTGCCAGCTAAAATTTCCAGGCACGCTCCAACAATACTTAGACGATCTCGTTCGCAACTTCAGGAGACCACCAAAGAACCTGCTAATGAACTGGCATCTACCAGTTTGCCTGTGACTTCAGGAATATCAAATGAATCTGTCGAAAGTAACGTTACTTTAAATCGGTGGAAACTGTCAGGAGACTATCATTCTCAGCTTGCAAGTTCTCTGTCATTAGACAGTCCAGTTGAAAAGGTCCAGAAACCTGGAGAAACAGTTGTGTACCATTTGAATGAGGATGGCTCAATTGAAATACGAATATTTAAAGGCGGCATTTTGGAGACTGCTTCTCGGGGTAGAAAACAGACCCTAAAACAGCCTGCTAGTGCTGCTCATAGTTTTGATGCCATCGTGGAACTTGGCTCTTCTGCAAGCCAGTCATGGCACTCAGAGTCTTTTGTTGCGGAAATGGGAAAGCATTTCAGCAATCTGAAGGTTGTTAAGCAGCCTGGAAATGATTGTATGACATCTGATAAATGGGAGGCTGTTAGTGTGGGAAAACAACAGGTGACAGATGATGCTGATGACGTTGAACCAGACAGCGACAGCAGGGATACACTGTCACTGGTAATCAGCAGTGTTGAACCGTCTGATGAAGAAGATGAATGGCAGCTGGCAGTGGATGATGAAGCTGAAGACAGCTCCGGTTTGAAAATATGTAATATTGAAAATGTCTGTTCGCTTAATGCTGAAGCCTTTACCAATCTGAATGAGCGTGTGTTTACGACTGAGTCTTCCACTGTGTCTGATGCCCCGTGTGAAGCAGTGTCAACACAGGGCAAGGAAACATCTCAGCCAAGTTACATTGACATGCCAGTCATTGTTGCAAATGTCAGTGAGAACACTGACAGCACGGAAGTTGTTCGTGATAAGCATCATAACAACAACATGTCAAATACGGCTTATGTTGGCAATAGCAGCTCATCTGCAGAATGCCAGTTAGTACCTACAGGCAGTGACTCATCTTCTGGCGAAGGTTGTGAAAACGATGCTGATTTAGAAGAGAAACTGTCTCCCCATGACATGTCTGGAGATACTTCTCTGTTTGAAATTTCGTTGGACAGTGACAGAGATGCAGATTCAGAAGCAACGATATCAGTATCTGTTGCATCTTCTGAGAGCACTGCTGAGCCTTTCGTGGACCAGGTAGATACCGAGAGTAACAGCCAGGCAGTTGAACGGCAGGCTTCGTTGCCTTTAGGTGAAGAAATTCCTCTATCTACACAGTTATCATGTTCTGACGATGAGAGAGATGAAGCTGTGGAACAGCCAGTTGATGAAAACCACCAGTCATCTGCATCGGAAGAGTGCACAAGCTCCATTCCTCTACAGCTGTTGGCAGAATGTGATGATGCAGAATGTAATTATGAAACTGACTTTTCAATAGTACTAGATGAGGATGAAGTTGGAGATGGGCAGTTGATTACTGAGACATCGTCAAGCAACAGCTGTGACGTTGAGCAGCAGGACTATCATGTTACAAGATGCAGACAGCAGAATGAGGCAGATACAGAGAAGGATGCAGTAACTCCCACATCTAGTAACATAGACCCAAATAATGATGAGAATATGCAGTCGCAAGTGTATATTAATGATGCTGATGGGCCTTTACTGCCATCACATATTAATGCAACAGATGGAATGCATCTTTCATTTGACTCTTTCCCTGAACCTTACATTAGAAATGTCAATCAGAATTCATGCCCAAGTAGTGCAGCTAGTGGTGGTACTGGCGCCACTAGTACTGAGTATCCACTGAGTACTTCTGAAGATAGATTACATCAGTTGGACAACTTGGCTAGTGGACAGCAACGTACCTCGGCAGGTGTGATGCCAGAAAGCAATAATTCCCCTTCTTCCATGAGCTGTGTTAATTGTAGTGATGTGATCAGCACAGAGCCTGATTCTCCACCATCACCAGAACCTTGCACTATTGTTCTAGACATGAGTGATGAGGAGTCTGATGATAGTGCATCGGTGGGAAGACTGGAAATGAAGTCAACAGCCAAGGACTCAGAGGCTCCAGCAAGTTGTGGCCACCACAGTCTGCCTGATGCAGAGCCTGTTTCACCACCACCGTCGGAACCTCATTGTGACACTGACGAGCTTGTTGGTCATACAATGACAGTGGGACCTTCAGCTGATAAGTTGGATCATCAGACAAGTGATCATGTTGGCACAGAACTAGTTAGACCTGCACCAGAAGTTTCCTCACTGCCAGATCATTTGGTAGATAGAGGGCAAGAATCAGCTAGTCCACCACTGCTGTCAAATTCTAATTCAGCACCTTCAGCAGAATGTTCTTATAACAGTTTCGTGGACAGACAGCTAGAACTAGAACTTCTTTGTGACAGAAGTGCACCAGAGACAGGTCCGTTAGTTTCTGTGTCTAAGAAATTGGAGTCTAAAGATGTGCTTAGTAGCGATAAGCGAACTGATGCAGAAGCTGTTTATCCAGTACTGCTAGTGTCTATGTATGATGCATCTACACCTTTCACAGAAGCTAGTCATGATATAGAGGCAGTGACCCCTCTAGGGGAAGATTCCAATGCAGAAGTTTGTGACGTTGAACCAGACAGTGGAAGCACATCTGTGTCAGTGCAGTCAGGGCAAGAAGTTGAGAAGTTAAGCTCTGAGACAAGATCCAGTGACAGCAACATGATTGATATGGAACCAGTCTCGAGTATACATTCAGAACAGCCTTGTGGCATTGATGTGGACCTTAGTGATGTAGTACCCTCAGATCCCAGTCACACCTTGGAAAATGAGATGACTGCTTCTGCGACAGAAGATACTGTAATTGATACAGAACCAACTTCACCACCAGAGGCTCCACTAGCCTCAAGTCATCTTCACGACTTAGTCAGTCTGCCGTCGGTGGTAACTGAAAAATCAGTTTCTCCAGCAAGATATGCCCTCAGTAATACAAGTGATGTACGTCCAGTTTCTCAGGTAGAGGAACCAACTCGTAATGTTGCTGCCAACCTTTGTGAACCAGAACATAGTCAGAGCAGTCACAATCTGAACTTAGCTAGTCTGCCGTCTCCAATGACCGAAGAGTCGTCATCCACTGCGAAACACAGTTCAAGTGAACCGTGTGTTGTAAAGTCACCTTCTCTGTCCATATTTGTCAAATCATTGTTTGATGCTAGACCTGTGTCACCAGAGTGGTTGTCAGAGACATTGTCTACACCCTATGCATCGTCAGAGTTACGTCATAGAGGTGCAAGATCTGATGTGCAGAGCAGAAGAGAACATGCATTTCTCAGACACCATCTTGCCTCTGTTAGTACTTACAGTGCTGGAAAGCAGCCGAGTGAATTGCATCGAGCAAGCAGTAGAACAGCATCATCTACCACTGTACCTCCTAAGAGGACGACATCAGTTGCCAAAGTGCCAAAGAGGATTACATTGGCTGATTATAGAAGCCGTAAGAATGCAAGTCAGGTGGATGTGTCTGATAAAATTTGCCAGCAAGTTGAACTGAGCCAGGTTGCAACTAGTGATAAGACATCCTCAAAGTTTAACAGCACCTCTGCTGCTGAAACGCCTTCCAAATCTCGTTCTCCTGTATATTCCTCTGCGATCGCATCCAATTCAGAAGGTGCTGGCTTAGTTGACAATCCAAGTCAGAAACGTAGTGATAGTAATAGATCACACAATACTAATTCGTCCAGTAACACTGCAGTAAGTTGCAACTTGCAACAAACTGCAGTTCCACCTTATGATGTCAGTCATACTGCTGACTTAAGTGGCTCTTCCAACTCTCCGGCAGCAATGATGTCCCAAAGTACTGACTTCGATGACCAGGCAGAGAAAGAGACAAACACATCAAGCATTGTTGATGACAATGGTAAAGCCACAACAGTTGACAAAGAGTGTATGCATGAACATCAGTCAGAAACAGAGATTCTGGAAGCAGATGCAAGCGATGTTCTACCAGCTGCCAGTTGTGCTAATATTGATGACTTTCATTTAGTTAATCAGAATAACGTGGAACAGAGAGCCCCATTGTCATCAAGTTTAGTTGATGATATGGCTGCAAACTTAACTAATGATCGCCATAAGACCGAATTGTCACCAGAAAATACTGAGGCACTCTGCTGTGATGCGGAACCTTCTGTGAATAATGATGATCATACCGAGGCAGTTGAAATGGATTCAACTGTGTCACAGTCTTTGACTGGCATATATGAAGAGATACTGGATGATCTGCTGCTCGATATTGCCGAAAAGGGAGAAAGGAAAGCCAAAAGAAAGCAACTGTCAGTGCAATGTAAAGCTGCTAAGCAGCCATGGAACTTTACTTTGATACCTATTGATCTGGATAATTTCAGCAATTGTGAACCAACAATATTCTGTGGATCAGATGACATCAGAACCTTGCCAAAACAATGTATTGTTTCCAGTGTTGACGAAATAGCACTTAGGGATAGTCCTGTTACAATACCGACAGAACGACTTGTTACTTACAGCACCTGTTCTGGCAGTGTGGATGCAAACGCAGAAAATGTTGTGCATAGTGACACTTTATGCACAGCAACCAATAGTATGGCAGTGGCTTCATTGGGAGATGCAGGTGCTTCAAGTTCTGGTACTGGAAAAGATGGACAGTTGCTGTATCTTTGTAAAGAAATGCCATTACTTACAGACTCCAGTGAACTGATTTCAGTTGTGAATGATGATACCAGAACAAGTGAGGGTCATCGTTGTTCCAGTCTGGCGCAGGTGACAGATAATTTAGCTAAGACAGCACTGAAGCCAGGTCCTTCAGTAGGAATTCAGGTGACCAGCTCCACAATAAATAAGCAGGTCAACGGTAGTGCCATTGAAGATGTTTCTGTTTCTGTTTGCACTGAGTCTGCCCATACCAGTGACAATGGCAGCATTCTTTCACCAGTTTCAGCTATTGTTGTGGAGATGGACACTGATTCTTCAAAATCGGAGTTTAAAATTGCAGCAGGACAGCACAAGGCTGATGTAAACTCTTCTCATGCCACCATCGCCGAGTCTGGGGCTGTTACCGTTCCAGATGACAGTCAGGTTGAGATAAAGACTTTGACTGGACTTACAAACATACCTGACAGTCAGATAGCACAGGCTGCAGTTAATTCCGAAAAGCCGCTTGAATCCCTTGCACAGAACTTACCTGATTCATCAGAAGTGCCCAGCAAAACAGACGATTATGTCAGGTTTAGTTTAAGGAAAAGACCAAAAGCAGGTCATCTAAAAGCTGCTGCAATGTGGCAGAATAGCATGCGTAACTGGGTGAACATGGATGTGTCAAAAAACAAGGATGTTGTGGTGCCAAAGTATACGCTGTCAAATGACTACTTTGTTATGAGGCAGAATGCCTTTCAGTTAATGAAGTCTGTTTTGAAGTTGGCATCACGTACAAGGCTTAGTCTGAAAAACACTGTGTGCAGTTCATTGAAAGAAACAGAGAACTTATTACATGAGGAACTTGTCTTTGCTGACGTTGACACACTGCTTGATAGCACCGAGGCCAAGCTGCTTACTGAAAAACAACATCGCATGGCCGACCTTCTGTGCTCTGTCGAGGCACAGCTGCGCAATCTGAGTGTGGAGCTCTATGGTATGCCTGATGCAGAAGCTGAACTTTCCTGTTACGAGAAAGCTGATTGGTCGACGGAATCAGGTCTGCACCACAACATCTTGCTACTGACTCGGCACATGCTGTATAAAGAGATGAGCAAACTTCGCTGCTATCACAACAGCAGGCTGGTCTACCGGCTGCCCGACGAATTATGTCTGGATGTCGAACGTGACCGGTTCGTCTCCATTGAAGGCTCTGTGCTCTTCCTGAAATACTCGATCCTGTCGCTCGCTGAATGTCGCCAGTTGTTTGCTATGAAAGTCGAGATTGAAGAAGCGCAGTGCAGCCTAGCACGGCTGGATCATGACTATCGTGGGAGCGATAAAGCAAGTCGACTTGGTACACTCCACCAGGAACGCAGGAAGAAATTAGACTCGATTGCAGTCACGTCGGTCGACAGTCTTCGGACACTGCAGACTTTTCTCGCGCAGCAGCTGCACTGGTATCGGTATGTTAACTGGTTTCTCATTTATTGCTAGTGGTTTTTAATAACTGAGGAAAAGTATCCACCACTAAAGCCGACCAATAATAGTGGCAGTTGTCAGTGTTTTACTGTGAATTTTATGCTGGCTTGCCAAGTTTTCCCCGCAGTGATGGCAATAGAAATGCCTTTATTTTGTTTATTACTTGGATTCTGCCATGCAGATAATCTTGTGGTAGATGTGTCATTGTTGTAACAGTCACTGCCATTACAATTACTGCTATCCCTTCGATTACTCAGCCAGAGCAGCCATTAGTGATTCTAGGTGGTGATGGACAGTGGTCACAGTGAATGACAACTAATGACAAGTATTGTCAAGACCTAATCTGTTGGTTTAAATGAACTCAGTGAATGTCTATTACCAGCATAGTTCCACGTCATCAACTGCTCTTTTGCAGCAGCAGCAGCCTTTGTTACAAACA
>Ga0126329_10000276_pt1 | contig 10657 bp, 7 predicted proteins | sample InaspJWI85metaG_FD_104915 | JGI IMG/M metagenome (GOLD analysis project Ga0126329, IMG submission 104915) | Marine gutless worms symbiont microbial communities from Oahu, Hawaii - Inanidrilus sp. 2 OAHU.JWI-85 metaG | ecosystem: Host-associated > Annelida > Digestive system > Unclassified...
GTCTCACGCATTTTCATTACTTGACCTTGGAAGGTCTGATTCAGTGAGTATATATAAGTAAATCGGTTTATAAAGCGCATTTTCAATAACGTTCTCAAAAGCGCTTCTAACGAAATCCGTCTTTAATGTGGTCTGTCTGGCTGTCTGTCTGTCTGTCTATCTGTCTGTTGTCTTTAGGACACACTGGTGAGCCTTGCAAAACGGCTGGACCGAGCGAGATGCCGCTTGGAACATTGGTATACTGACTCGGCTAGGCCCAAGGAACCACGCGAAGCCTTGTTAATGTCAGTTTAGTTTATTTCATGTACTGTAAACGAAGCTTTGAGCTAACTCATTCTGAATACATAATCCACAGTAGCTGTGTACATCGGCTAAATGATGGTATTAACCAGCCAGCTATGTCAACTCAGCCTTGCATCCCTTCGCGGTCGATAACTCGAGTACCAGTAAAGTAAAGTAAGTAAAGTAACACAAATGTCGCAGTTCGCTAAGTCGCCACATTGCTACGGGAGCTCACCTGTCACCTCTGCCGGGTGGCATGTGACACTGTAATCCCATATGGCATGTGAGTCGCAGTAGCTGTGAAGCTATGTTGCAGACTGCTATACTCCGTTTACTTTAATCTACTTTGCTGTGTGTTACGCCAGAAAATCGAGCAGCAGAAGAAGGAGAGCATTATGCGCCACAAGAAAGAGTACATGATGATGCGACAGAGAAGCGAGATCAACAAACTGATGCAGTCCGAGAGAGGCGAACATCGCATCAACTTCGACGTCTGTTGCTCAGAATCATTGCAGTATTACACAAAATATTGCCGCGCTATATTGCAGTAGTTCCATATGACAACTAGACACAAGGCAAAGCCTGTCGGTAGCCCGCCCGGCTATCCCCCTAGCCGCCTGTTAATTGCTGTTTATTGGTCAATTATTTGGTTTGCCTGCGTCCAGCGCAGCACTTGCACTTCTTGTACGTCTTGTACGCCGCCATCTCGCAAATCGCACGCAATTTAGTAGATTAGGCTTTCAGGGAGCGAAAAACTAGTTTCAGATCGTTTATCTATAACCATAGTTGTATGTAACAACCCTGAAAATGTGGCGAAGATCGGTCCGGTAGATGTTGAGATAATCGGTTTGACAATCGTTAAAAATAGATATAAAACAAAGGCAGAACATACGCCCTCTTTGGTCGCGCTTTGCACAGCCCTGGTGGGCTAAAATTGCGCCATCTTTCCATTTTACAGCTATTTTTCTTTGTTGTTTATTATAAAATTACATGTTTATTATAAAAAAAACTTGGAGTTTTTCTCTCCTTGCCAACTTTGTTGAACAGGTTATGATAAATTTTGCCTTGTGACTAATTAATGCATCGGCTTATCGGCGGCTATCGGCCTATTGGTCACGGCCGATAGTGGGACAATCGCACCGATAGTAGGCGATAGGACGACAGCGGCCGACAGCGGTGTCAGTAAAATTTAGACAATTTTATTACTGAAAATGACAACTGTCACTGTCTCGAAGTGTGAGTGAAAGTAGCATTGGTGTGTTCAGCCGAAATTGTATCTGTCGTTCACGGTCGTGAGCCTTGCAAAACAGCTGAACTGATCGAGATGCCGCTTGGGGTGCAGACTCGTGGGAGCACAAGGAATGGGGGCTCGGACCCCTGTGAGAAGGGGCACTCTTGAGTGAACAAGCCCGGACATGCTCAGACATGCCATGCGGTCGATATACTCAAAGTGACTCACAAGGGACAGCAGCCGCAGCACGCAGCGATGCGGCCTGCTCGCCACCATTAGTGTGGCCACTTGTTGCCTGTGCCACCTGCAGGAAGTACTGAAAGACTATCGCGCTACGATGGTCCATTCGGACATTGTGCTGAGCGGAGACCTCTCGGCCAATCTCCTCTGGCTTGAGACATTTATCAAAACACTCGACAACATGGATGCTAATCTTCACAGGTTGTTTACCTGCTCTTTGCTGTTTCTTCTTTCCCTCCTTATTTTGCTGTGTACAAAATATTCCTTTTTCTACATTTTACTTTGAATTTTTTAAAGCTCTTTGTACTCACGTCCGCAGGCTCAAACTGCGACGTCCGCTGCAACAGTCACAAACTTTAAGAAAAATTTGAAGACCCATTTATTTCAGTGGTCTATCTTTCTTTTCATGACTTTCAGTCAAGACCATAAATTTAGGTCTAGCTTAGGCTACTGTAATTATTGTCACCGTGTCACTGCAGTTTTTTTAAACTTACGGCACGTTAAATATGTCATTTCTAATAATAATAACAATAATCATGATGACAATGACGATGACGATGATGATGGTTATGTAGTGTTAAAGTAACAGATAATGTAACGAGCTGATATAGGCCTAGAAATACTTGTAGCCTCCCTTGTCTAACTTATTTTGCACTGACAGATAATGAACCTTTTATCACGTTTTTAAACGTTTTTTTTCTATATTTTCCACGTTTTTGAACGTTTTTAACGTTGTATTTTTCCTCCGCAACTGTTTTTACATCTACGTATGTAACAACGTCGTGTGTTGGTCGGGCAGCATTCAACAGTTGCACTACGAGATGGCCAACAATCTCAAGAAAGCGCTTGAACACAAGCTCAGAGAGACGTACATTGCACCGAAAGAACAGCCTCGGAGACACGTCCATGACGACGACGCTAAAGAGTAGCCGAGACGACGGCGTCGGACAACAATCATTTGACCGCATCGCTGCTGCGCGCGGACAGTTCAGTCGCATTCGCCAGGTGGCGCCAGTGGCGGATTTAGAGGGGCCGAGCCGGCGACGGACCGACGCCGTCACGGTATTCCTGATAAGTGACAACTGTAAAACATGCACTTCAGAAACGCAAATTCCTGGATCCGCCGCTGGGCGCCAATGTGCGCCCCATCTAATGCACGGTTCTTCCTTTGAGCCCTCTCGCGAGTCTGTCCCCAAAACGGTCTCACGATCGGATTAGCGGTAGCTGTTTTATACGCTCACAGTTGTGTCCACTCCAAGCATATGCTTCCATTGGCGGATCTAGGATTTTTTTAGAGGGGGAGGGGGTGACTGGGAACCCGAGCGAGCGAAGCGAGCGAGCATTGAGGGGATCTGGGCTTACGGGAGAATGAAATTTGAGCGTTTGTGAGTTAGGGCGTGGGCATGATTATGTCACACGCATAATAATAACATGAAATAGGTTGCTGCGCCAGCGGGGTGACAGGTGACTAGTCACCCTAGTCACCCACCCTAGATACGCCCCCGGCTTCGGATGCTTGTAGTAGACGGGACACCCCTGAAAAGTACTCCCTCCCGTAGCATCTGGATTTCTATCTAATACACAGTTCCTTGGATCCACGCGACTCCATATCCCAAACAATATCGCGATCGGTTCATCCGTTTTTGCAGAGCTCACGGTCGTGACCAACAGATAGACGGGCAAACAGAGGCACACACAGAGCAGAGCACGCTACGTCGAGACGTCTGCGGCAATAGGCCGCGTCTCGTCAGCGCTGCGATGCGGCCTAAAAACAAAAGTTTCGTGAGGACGAGTGTAGCTGCTGCACTCGTCCTCACGAAACTGATACAGATAGGTTTGATGCAGTGAGCGATACTGCTAGCAGGCTCCACCTGGCGAATGCACGTGAAACGCAGTTTACGTAATGGACTGTCGACTGTTAATCGCTGTGCTATCGCAGTACTAGCTATGGCCATGCAGTGTCTGTGTTGGTGTCACAAGTCGGAGTTTCATCAGAACGGCCGGGCGTACCGAGATGGGTTTTTCGACCTATATTGTGTTTTAAGGAAATTCGGATGCTCTTCATAAGTAAGGGTACTTTCACTGGAATTTTGTCCCAAGCTGTGAACTCAGAAAATTTCGCCGCTGCACATCAATCGGCGCAGTGTGTTGTCAGCTTAGATCGACAAAGGTGGTCGCTTAGTGCGATAAACTAACGACCGTCGTCAGTCGAACTAAGTTGACAATACTTGCAACGGTCGACGTTCGACCGACGTGCTTGGCCATTTGTCGCACTGGTCGTTTACTTCTGTGTACACCACGCTGCAAATAAGGGCGTCGGTCCGTCTGTGACAGCTGATATTTGTACCAGGCCTATAAACAGAGATGCTAAGGCCTCGAGGCCAAGTGACCGTTGACCTCAGTCTCGGGACACTGGCCTCGGTCGTATATAGTTATGGCATCGATCTCGAATTCAGTGTCTTAATTCCCGAACTTGGTGGTATTTGTTCTGTAGTCGGACAGCAAACATTCAGTTACTACCGGCATTGTCCCAGACACGCTAGTTTATGGACAATACAATAGACCAGCAACTCCGAAGTTTTAACTCCGAACCACCCCAAAAAGAAATATACAACGGCTTACAGTAGTGATTATAGTGATTTCAGTCTCTGTATATGCCTATTTCACTTTATTTGTGACTGCACATGCTGCCTAATAATGAATACTAATAGGCCTATAATAATTTTGCTATTTCAATCGTTAGCCACGACTCGAGAGTTTGACCCCGCGACGTCCTACTCGATCGTTCAGCCTAATTTAGCATCTCTAAGTGTAAATTGTCCATTTGCGAGTTGTTTGTTTTCGTTTTGAAAGAAAACTCCAGTCTATTTACAGAAAGACAATGTGGTAAAACACACAGATAGCTTGCGGCGAGTTAATTAACATGACAGTTAGAATTAGCAAAATTGTTAGTCTACTTAATTAGATCTAGTAGGCCTACGCTTACTTAGCTTAGGCCCACCTACTCAATTGGCAATTGATTATAATTACAATTAGCAGTTTTGTTAACTGATTTGCAAACTAATTTCATTAGTTTAACTAATTACCCAGCACTGCGCACGGTTGTGCAGAAACACATTCAGTGAGTGATTGCATCGGGAAAACAGTGAAGCAGAGAATATGCCGCCTCGGAGAACAGTATTATGTGCTGTATATGCACTTTTCTTTTACTTTCATAACACGGCATTTAGATAGCAAGGCTTGCGCGCACAGAGGGCGTAATAAAGACGAAAACAAAGAGGTGGCTATCATCAGGCACTCGGACAAGGATGAAATGGCATTTCTTTTTGTCTATGAGAGTCGTCGAATGTAGGACATTTAAACCCCCGCCCGACATTGGTCCCCTCACCGGAAATTATCATCGCGAATATCGGCCCCCCGTGCAGTACTTAACCCAGTTCCTAACATAACCCTAAAAACTTGTGCAAACCGTCAGCTAACCATAATTATTCTAATCCTAACTCTAAACTTTAACCTTAACGGTAAACGTAACGATAACACTAACTTCATCTGTCCAACCCTAACTCCAAACACTAACCCCAATAATTCTAACCATAACCCTATCAATAACCCCAACCGCAACCCTAAACGGTAACTCTATAACTGAAAACCTTAACCCTAACCATAGGGCTAATGTCTGCGACGGTGATTTCCGGGGCGGTGGCAGATGTGCGGGGGAGGGGCAAATGTCCGGTGACGAGCGTGATGGTGGAGGCGCCGCGCGATGCTGATTAATTTACACGACAACAAACGACTGTCTGCTCTCCGCAGCCGTCGTCACCGGACATCGCCCCCCCCCCGAATATCAGTTCTACCCCCGGTAATCACCATTGCGCAGATCTGCCCCCTGGTTAGGGTTAGCGTTTACAGTTATAGCCTTAGAGGGTTACTGTTTAGGGATTTTATAGGGACTATTAGGGACTATCAGCTATTATTATCAGTGTTTTGAAGTTGGGCGGCAGGAAGGGCATCCGGCCTGTAAGAAAACTGAGTGGTGGTGTGCTGGCGTGGTTATTTGTCTGGAGCGAGGTGCAGACTTGCATATGGCCCAGCTGATGCAACTGCCACTCACTGTCTCTTGCTTCAGTAACATCCAGGTTGGTGGCACCTTTCTGGTACCGGCTTGTCAGGGCAGTCCCGGAAAAATGCTGTTAAACGGGTGTATGTATCAGGCTTAGGGTTATTATTAAGGTCAGGATTAGGGTTAGTGTTAGGGGTTATGGTTGGGTTATCAAGGACAGATGGATGGGGCTAACGTTCGGGTTAGGGTTATCGTTTGGGTTTAGGATGGGGCTAACTTTTAGTGTTAGAGTTTAGGTTTAGGTTAATGTCAGGGTCGTGTACGGGAGGGCAGATGTCCGCAGTGGTGATTTGCGAAGGGTGTCTGGAGGGGGGCAAATGAACTTCATTCTTCCGGTCTTGTCCGACGACTTCCGGCCAGCTCGCATTAGCGCGCGAACCAGGTCTCGCGAGATCTCCCGCTGCGCGAGAGTGACGAGAATGGACGTTCGCGCGACAGATTGCTATGTGGTAACACAGGGAAATATCACGGCTTATGGAGCGGAAAGAAACGAATCGGCACCAGGACGTATAGTGTTATAAAGATATCTAGTCAACAATAATTATGGACTCGACGAAAACATTGTGCTATATATAGTAAAATACCAACCAGAGCTCGATGCGTATACGCGTACGTTAAGTAAATAGGGCCTACGCGCGCCCTACTACGTGGTGAATGCGGATGTTAGCTGCCAGTTTTCAGCGGACTCACAGCCCAAGTCGATTGGCTTTGTCTAAGGGTTGGCGGCTACCGGGCAGACTAAGTAATAAATTTGCAACAAAGTTATATGAAAATATCCAAAGACGCTTTAAACATGTCGCTACACTACCTTGTGAAATACGAATGTCAGAAAACTAGCGATAATCTGAAATATATATTGTGAGTGATAAAAAAATCACAAGGTATAGTATCGCGAAGTGTTTAAGGTGAGATGGTTACTTTACTACAAATTTATCATTCGATTTGCTCATGTGAGAATTTTTGGAATTGGCAAACATTTAGCGAAGTTACGGACAAAATTGTTGAATGTTTTATGCGCCCCATTCTCCTTGCAGAACTCGCTAGATAAGTAAAAATAACTTGTGTATTAGACAAAAACTGTTTTAAATTGCTGTTATGTTATTAGGTAGATTAATTTGACTTTATTGTCAACATATGTCAAGCTGCTGTAGACCAGTTTTGACTTAGGGCCTACGTCACAGACTTACGCCATCAGCGACTGACCGACTGCTGATCATGTATATACGGCATTTTGCTGCGACATCTTTTTCTTTGTTGCGACTTTTTGCGTGCAGACGTTCATGGGATTTTTAATATGATCAATGTAAACATATTTTTGTTATCAAACTAAATAATGCTTATTTTTTACAGGCAAATATTTTAAAACGATTTGTGAGTGGCTGAGTTTTACGTGGCAGTTTTTGCTTCAATTACTTCTTGAGCATGGTTGTTTTGTGAATAATAAACAACAGATATTCCACAAGGTAGTGTAGCGACATGTTTAATGTGTGGTAACATATTTAAATACGACTTTATCACAAACGTATTGTTGAGTTTAACAGTGTAAGAATTTTAAAAATCGGTCAACATTTGGCGAAGTTGTGGACAAAAATATTGTGTTTTGTTTTTATCTGACTCAGTGTAACACGTTACAGTTGATGCGTTCAAGAACGAAGGCACGTAGGCCTGTACGTTTCTGGGTAATGGGAATAGAGAAAACAGAAGGGCGGACAGCAGCTTCGTTTGATGACCCCCCATCCGCACTGATCAAGTCAGTCTGGACATTTATAGTCGGCGCCGAACTCACTGTACAGTCACAACAGCGCCGGACGACGGTACACGACACCAACAGCTGCAGCCAGCACTGTCTAGTGCTGGAACAGGGGGTCTTGAGCTGGCGCTTGTATAAAGCGAGCGACAGTTCTGGTGATCGGAGGGCCGTTGGTAGTCGGTCCCAGGTCCTGAGGCCATACGCAGCAAAGACGTCCGAGTCCAGGGCTGCACCAGGAGTACCCCGGAGACTGCAGAGCGAGACTGGCGACGACCGTCCGTAGACGCCGCCGACACACAGAGGTCGGCCAAGTAACCCGGCGCCGGGTCGTGCGACGAGCGCCGGAGACCAGACGAGCTGCCTCATTCTGTACCGACTGATATCGAAACAGCAGATAGACGAACCTGTGGTTTCCACTCGGTCACAATCCCATCATCAGGACTCGTCCCCAGCGTGTCGCGCGAAGCACATCGCCGCCGATCCGAAGCCGCGGAGCGAGCTGCGTCGAGTGTGTCGTAAACATGTACGTATTTAATTACGTGGAGCGGAACCGCGCCATTAGTGCGAGTCGACGCCAGCTGTAATAGAAAATAGAGCGTATAATGCAATGTGATGGCGAGGCCGGCTAACGCGCAAGACGCAAAGCTCGACCGACGGATTTTGACCGTCGTCATCAACCATCGGACATCCGCCGCTGAGTGCCACGTCCGCCAATCCAACACACCTTCCGTGCCGTGTCTCGATTCGCGATCTCTGTCATCTGCTGTGCTGCAAGAGGTAAATAAGTAAGTAAGTAAAAAAGATGAAGGTAGCCCATACTCGATTACCGTGCGTAGGGTTCCGGAGCTGATTCCGGTTCTTGGCAGTCAGCCTGCAGGTGACGTGAATCATAAACCTGACGGTAGGCTGCCATTACTTTCCACCAGGCCTGCATTACCCCCGCAACCCTTAAGAGGGCTGCTACCAATTTTGCTGCTTGGTGAACAAAGGCACAATGGGTATGAACAGTTTGCCTAAGACTGTTACCCGACAGCGTCGCGACTGCGATTTGAACCTCGGCCCTTCTGCGCCTGAGTCCAGCACGCTAACCACTCGGCTACCGAGCCACCCAAGTAAGTAAGTAGGTACTTTAATACGCATATGACAGATGTACATGCAACGTGGAATGAAGTGTGAAAAGAACATAAAATTAATTATATAAAAGACATCTAAGGAGTAGTAGACATGGATACAAAATAACAATAGAACATAAAAACACAGTTAATAGATGTCTCTGAATAACATTCTATAGACAAAGTTTTGTTTGATAACAGCATTGCCATCGGTAGGTAATGTCAGATTGTGTGTGCTTTCACGCAGGTTATAACCGATGTTTTTAGGTTTGGACAAGAGGCGGTGGAGAACATGGTTGGGGTATAGATAGTTTAGAATGATAATAAACACCAACTACACCAACTATTACCCAGTCCAATAGTCGCCGGTAGGACGATAGCCGCCGATAAGCCGATGACTACGTAGTCACAGCGCTCCACGACAACAAATTTATACTGTTTTGTAGCGTCAGCGGTGTGAATTGGACAGCATTACTGGAAACGTGTTCAGACTGTCGCCGACTGTCGCCGAGTCAGACGCGACGGCGTGGAGACATTCAGGGGCCCACGTTCCGAATTTGAAAATATTTATTTCACCAGAATGAATATATCCGGTAGCAAAAGAAACAAAAAATGATAAATTAAATAACTTCACTATTAGCATGAATAGTCAACATGTACAGCATGACGAATTTCCGACCACCAGCGCCTCAGATTCGTTCTCACGATTTTGGCGCTATATAAATTTGTATGTATGTATGTATGTATGTATGTATGTATGTATGTATGTATATGTATGTATGTAAATGAAATGGAAAGGACTGCTTTGTGCAGTTGCGGTCGCGCCGCGTAGCCTAGATGCCGCTATTTCTAGCGATGTTGCATGGCTCCGTGGTCTGTGCTGTCTGTCATGGCTGTCTGTGTGCCCTGCAAAAACGGCTGAACCGATCGAGATGCCGCGTGAAGGCAGATTCGTCTGGGCCCAAGAAACCACGAATTACATTTTGGTGCTAAGTGACGCCCGCTATCGAATACGATCGAATGATCCGTGCGTGGAAACGATGCAGCCCTATGTCAAATTACTCTGACCACTTGTTACACCGTGCGACATTGCATAAGTGATCAATGCCCCCGATGCACGCTTCGGTTGGCAGAGTGATTACAGCTCGGACATTCTCACGGCCGTCTCTGTCTGACGTCTAAATATGATGTCTATCTGATTTCATTAGGCGAGGCGCATATCTGTTTCATTGAACGTGCCGCCGCCGCTGCCTATGGACGTTTCATATGTATAAAAGGTAGCCTGTACTCGATTGCCGAGCGTGGGGTTCCGGAGCTGATCCCGGTTCTAACTTTCTAGTCAGCCTGCAGGTGACGTGAGTCATAAACCCGGCGGTAGGCTGCCATTACTTTCCGCCAGGCCCGCAGTTGCCCTCGCAACCCTTAAGAGCTGCTACCAATTTCGATGCTTGGTGAACAGAAGCACGATGGGTGTGAACAGTTTGCCTAAAACTGTTACCCGACAGCGTCGCGACTGAGATTTGAACCCAGGCCCTTCTGCGCCTGAGTCCAGCACGCTAACCACTCGGCTACCGAGCCACACTCGGCTACTTGTGTACCAGACATGGAACTGGGTCATTGGGTCAACGGGTCAATGGGTCATTTGGGTCATCTTTCACGTGGGGGTCACCGGGTCACCGGGTCATCATTTTTACCCGGTGTGAGACCCGAGTTTTTCCGGTTTTCGAAAAATTCCCAAAATGCAAAACGTACATTTGAAATGCTGAAATGACAAAAGTCATTGTCAGGTGTCTGTTGTTGGACTAAAATCACTGGATGTCAGTCCACGCAATGAACTTTTACTTTTACCTATGATTATTAAAAATTCTTTGGCCTGAGAATACTTCTTCACACATAAGTCGACATTTGGAGTTCATTATAGA
>Ga0126329_10000277_pt1 | contig 10644 bp, 9 predicted proteins | sample InaspJWI85metaG_FD_104915 | JGI IMG/M metagenome (GOLD analysis project Ga0126329, IMG submission 104915) | Marine gutless worms symbiont microbial communities from Oahu, Hawaii - Inanidrilus sp. 2 OAHU.JWI-85 metaG | ecosystem: Host-associated > Annelida > Digestive system > Unclassified...
ACGTACACTAGCTGTCAGACTTTTTGCTTTCATTGCACTGATGCTGTTTTGTGGCATCTGGAACGGCATGTGATTTCGAAAACAATTGTTTCTGTAAACCCTGAAGCTTATATGGCTGACATAGTCTGTCCTTGACAGTGGCCATTAAAACTGTTATTTTTATGCAAACATATGTAATACATAATACATGCATATCTACAGGGTTTGTGATATCCTGAATTACAGGTACTTTGTTCATTTCAATTTTTTGGAGCCATTTTTGCTGGCAGTGATATTCAGATCTTTTTCAGCAGCAACAACAACCCATTTGTGACCCGATGAGCCAGTACACAAAAAGCATTCATTTTTTCACTCCTTTATTTCTTTTAATTTTATGGAGCATTGTTAATTAGCATCTTTTGTTTAGTTGTCAGATCTGACAGCTTTTCTTTTTTTACAACTTTATTTGATGTTTTATTGCCTTCAGTGCTTTGATGCTGTTGGTTGGTCAGTAGGAAGGGCATCCAGCCTGTAAAAAACTGAGTGGTGGGGTGCTGGCGTGGTTATCTGTCTGGAGCGAGGTGCAGACTTGCACATAGCCCAGCTGATGCCACTGCCACTTACTGTCTCTTGCTTCAGTAAAATCCAGATTGGTTTTTACCTTTCTGGTACCGGCTCACCCGGGTAGTCCCGGACAAAGGGTCGCTAAACCGGTGTGTTTTGTGTGTGTGTGTTTATATGATGTTTTCTTTGGCCTATCTCTATTCTTACAAGTGCACTTAAAGTAGTAAATGTAGATTTGTATAGTGCTTTGTCATGAGCCGCTCATCTCTAAGTCGCTCAGATGGCATGCGTTATCGAGAGAACGTACAGTTTTATCTGTCACGCACATGTTTATCCACAAATGGAGTGAGCCATATATCTTGCCTTTACTTCCCAGCTGCAAAGCTTCACCGCCCATTGGCCAGCATGCACTAAGGGTATGAAACGGACTTAAACTGAAGTGAACTGAGTAGTTAATGCTGGCTATGTTATTCATCAGGAGTTGGAGGCATTGAAGAGCGAACTGGAAGACTCGATGGACACAACTGCCGCGGCACAGGAGTTGCGGCAGAAGCGCGAGGTGGAAGTGACGGAACTGAAGAAACAGCTTGAAGATGCCACACGGACTCATGACGCACAGCTGGTGGACTTACGACACCGACACACACAGCAACTGGAGCAGCTCAATGAACAGCTGGACCAAGCCAAGAAGGTCAGACACTGACGAGTATACCTTATAAAGACGCATGTTAGTAAGTCAGTAAGTAAGTGTATTTGTGTAGTGCAGGAAATCAAAGCTACAATGTGTGCATTTAGATGTCGCTTAAATTTTCCGTAGTTCTTTAAAACCTCCTGATGGTTATGGGAACTTTTTACAGAGGGACTGTGTAACGCCACCAGCCGTGGTTGCACTGTAGCTGGCTTATTAACTGCTAGCCTATTATAAAGATCTGTTTTCTGGTAACCCTCACACCAGAAACCAACTCAGTCATATTGTCATGTTGCTGCATGATGTACTGTGGAACAGTCAAAGATGTCAGTCGAGAAGGCAAAGCAGGGTCTTGAGCAGGCAAACAACGATGTGACAGCCGAGCTGAAGCAGGCAGTGACTGCCAGACAGGAGGCGGAACGTCGCCGCAAGGTCACAGACTCCCAGCTGCAGGAGACGAGCGTACGGCTTGCGGAGACAGAAGCCAAGTCCACCGAACTCACTGAGAAAGTGAACAAGTTGCAGGTACGTCACATTGGTTTTGTAACAGTTATCGTTCTTGCACCATCTGATGCATAATTGCATTGGGCATTGGCTTCATTTATTGTGTATGTTTTTCAGTTCTGTGTAATACTGCTGACTGCATTTTGGGCTTGGAGAAGAAACAAATAGTTGTGTACAGACAAACATTTGTGGAGTATTTTGTTACTTTGTTGCTGTTTTGGAGTCAGTTGCAAGCCAGTTGGAGAATGCCTCCACCCAGGCACATGCACGTGTAGTGATGTTTGACTGAGAAAGTCATTTTATTGAACAGGATGTGGAAGTCCATTAAACCGCAAGTGACATCACTCTTTTACAGACAGTGGAGAAGATTGATAAGCATTAAACATACTTATGATCATAACGGTGCTATCGATCACTTTTTGATGAATTGTGTGCCAATTTGCTTCGGTTGTTCTGCAGTCGATCTGAACCCGATCCTCGATTGAGGAAGCATGTTTTCTAATTGACTGATGCCATTAGTTCTTGATATGTTGAAGTACGTTGTGTGTGATTCAGGTGGAGCTGGATGCATCTCAGTCACAGAATGTTCAGGCTGACACGCGGACAGCAGCTCTGGCTCGCCAGTGCTCAGCTCTGGAGGTGCAATTGACGGAGGCTCAGCACGCAGTTCAGAATGATGCCCAGCACCAGGCTGAACTGCAGGCACAGCTGCGCACTGTTGAGTCCCATGCTGCAGAGCTTCGAGAACAGCTCGATGAACAGATGGACGTCGTGCAGCAGCAGGAGGCTAAGATACAGGCCCAAAATACGCAGGTAGGTAGCTCTGTTGTTATAAATGGCATACATGGCTTTTAGGATGCATTGCAGCACTAGTTTGATGCGGCTTCTTGCTACAGATGGTATGGTGTGTCTGTCTATCTCTCTGTTGGTCATTGCCATAAACTGTCCAAAAACAGCTGAACTGATTGAGATGCTATTTTGGGCAGACTAGTGGAAATTGATGACCATGTATTTTTGTGTTTTTTCTTGTGTAAGCCCCTGCCCTCCAATAGACAGCGTCTGAACTGTGACGTTTGTTAGGAGGTTAAGAGGAAGATAAACAGAGCTGCTCCATACTGTATTGTGTGAGAGTTAGACAATTTGCTGTTGAAAAGAGTTTTTTTTTCAGATTTGACAAGTTTTTGTACGGACATTTATAAGGTGTCGTGAAAAATATCATAAACACTTATAACAAATATCTCCAGAATTCTGTGTACAAAAACTTATTATAATTGGCTGATTTTTGACTGAATTATTTAAAAAAATAAAAGGTGGACGTTTTTTGATATGCAATTTATGTGATATTTAGTTGGCGGAATACAAGAAGCGTCTCGATGAAGAGCTGTCTGCAGCAAGTGCGGCTGAGGAGTACAAGAAGAAGATTGCTCATGACGTGGAAGTGCTGGACGAGAAAGTCAAAACATTGCTGGACACCAACGATAAACTCAACAAGTCGAAGAAAAAGCTCATGTCTGAGGTATTTATGTCATGGAGTTGTTTCTTTATATACTTTTCTTGTATTTTATTGCTCTTTAAATCTTATCCAGTTTGTTTTTACTTGTTATGCTTTAATCGTTTTCGTTGGTTAAGTGTTTAATAGCAGATTCTAGCTCGTTGACAGTCATGATCTGGTGAAAGGTCGATTGTAGTGTTTGATCTGCCATTCATCATAGATGTTACAAGAGTGAGAGGGCCCACTTGCGGCTGATTTGATCACTTTGTTTCAGAAATTTGAGACCAACTGTTGAATTGGTCATAGTTATACTTATACCGATGTGCCATGGTTTGTGTGTAATAGCTCGAAGACACAACGATTGCACTAGAGAATCAACGAGCTCAGGTGTCTGCACTGGAGAAGAAGCAGAGAAAGTTTGATCAGAATCTTGCTGAAGAAAAATCTGTTTCAGAAAAGTAAATAATTTGTGATAGCCAATATGTTTTGCATTATATTCATTACACACACACACACACACACACCTGTTTAACGGCCCTTTTTCCAGGACTACCCGGGTGAGCCGGTACTAGAAGGTAAAACCAATCTGGATTTTACTGAAGCAAGAGACAGTGAGCGGCAGTGGCATCAGCTGGGCCATATGCAAGTCTGCATCTCGCTCCAGACAGATAACCATGCCAGTACTACACCACTCAAAGTTTTTTACAGGCCGGATGCCCTTCCTGCCGCCCAACCAACAACGTCAAAGCACTGAAAGAATTTGCATTATATTCATTACGGCTGCAATTTTTAACAATTTGTCAGCTAATTAATCCAGTAACTCTTTGAAGTTTTAATTAGTTAAAATATTCATAATGGATTAAAATCTATGTTTCTAATTTACTTTGTTTCAGTATATTGCCTTTTTGATTTGCCTCTCTGTTCTACAGTAGTGTTAATATACTTCCCACAGTACTTACATATGCCCCAGAATGAATGCATACTAGCAGTTTTCAAGTCACTGGCTTTAATCAGTTTTAGTTGTTCAGTTAGTAATTTACCCTCAGTTAGTAAGTTACCCTTTGTCCGGGGAGTCCAGGACAAAGGGCCGTTAAACGTGTGTGTGTGCGTGTGTGTGTGCGTGCGTGCATGAGTGCGTTCGTGCGTGCGTGCATGCGTGCGTGCATGCGTGCGTGCATGCGTGCGTGCATGTGTGTGTTAGTAATTATAGATGTTCAGTTTAAAATGCTTAGAAGTGTTTTAGTTGTTACCAACCCCATGCTACTGGTACTACATCTGGTTTCTGTTTTGACTTAATTTTTAGAGTTACTTAGTTGGTTCCCCCGAAAAAAAACCTTTGGGGGATAATTGGAGAAAATTGTATGTCTGTTCTGTAGAGCTGTATAAAATGCTGAAGGAAATAGCTATTCTGCAGACAGTGTGCATTTAATTTCATTTTTATTACTGTATTTATATACACTGTGTCTTGGAAAGCAGTGTCATGCTGTCATTACTTTTTATATAGCTCAGTAATTTTAACCTTTTTTGGTGCAAAAAAATCCTGAAAACATTTGATATTGGTTTTTATTCTTATTACAGCTTGTTACCAGTTAGCATTGAGTGACTCCTTGACAATGTTGCACGTCCTGTGCAGTTTGTTTGTGTAGTGTGGAAATGACATTTTGAGTTGTATTGGATTGTTCTGGTCGGTTGCAGGTTGGCAGCCGATCGTGACGCAGCCGAGAGAGACAGTCGTGAGAAAGAGACGAAGATACTGAGTCAGAGCCACGAGCTGGAGGAGCTGAGGAACCGCCTTGCTGATGCTGAGAGAACCAACCAGCAGCAGCAGGCCGAACTTACTGAAGTCATGTCGTCGAAGGACGACGTCGGCAAAAATGTACGTGTATGAGTATGGCTGTATCTAATTAGCCTTCAGTGCTTTGACGCTGTAGGTTGGGCGGCAGGAAGGGCATCCGGCCTGTAAAAAACAGAGTGGTGGGGTGCTGGTGTGGTTGTCTGTCTGGAGCCAGGTGCAGACTTGCATATGGCCCAGCTGATGTCACTGCCACTCACTGTCTGTTGCTTCAGTAAAATCCAGATTGGTTTACTTTTCTGGTACCGGCTCGCCTGGGTAGTCCCGGAAAAAGGGCCATTAAACGGGTGTGTGTGTACGGGTGTATCTAATTGTCAACGCTGTCACTGTAGCTTTGATAGCTGACCCAAACACTAACGCCAAGCATAACAGCATGCCACGTCCTGTTTAGCCTGATCATGTGTAATGTAGACATGATTTTTGTGAGTTTGTGGATGACGATGTTGACAAAAATGTATGTTGTTTATATATTTTGTGAGTGCTTTTATCGCCGTTTCTTCCAGCCACTTAATTGCAACATCATCGACAGAGTGTAGTGTAGTCTTTGCAGGCCAGTGAGTATGGGTGGCATAGTGGTGCAGTGGTAAGGTGTCAGACTTACGATAAAGAGCTCCCGGTCAGATTGATACTTATGACGAATGCACAACTGTACCAACTCTGGTTGGGTGTTTTGCAACACATGGAAAATGGTGTTTTTGGCCTCAAAACCCCAAACCCCTGTCACCTCAGCATATGGAGACGCACTTTGGCCTATAAGTAGGGGTATCCTCGCAGTTAACTCCTCCATGTTTGGGGGATGGTGTGGTGGTGCGATCATACTACACTGTGTCTCAAAAAAACAAGACACCAAACTCTTGCCCATAACTTCACCAAATATTAACCGATTTTCAAAATTCTTTCAATGTTAGACTCAGTAGGAAATTTGTAACAAAGCTGTATCTAAATACCCCACCAAACACTAAATGTGTCGCTACACTACCTTGTGAAATATATGTGTTAAAAAATCGCAATTCTTAAGAAGTAAGTGAAGCAAACTGTTATACAAGACTTAGCCACTCAAACATTGTTTTAAAATAAATGTCAGGAGAAATAAGCATTATTTAATTCACTCAGAAAAGTTGTTTACATCGGCCATATAAAATATCCCATGAACCACTGTACACAACGGCCGCAACAAAGAAAAGCTGTTGCAGCAAATTGCCATACATGATCAGCAGTCTGTCAGTCACTGATAGCGTCAGTCTGTCAGTTAGTAAGTCAAAACTGGTCTACAACAGTTTGATATTTGTAGATAATAAACTCGCATTAATACGCTTATTAACATAGCAACGATTAGTAACAGTTTCTGCCCGTAATACACAAGTTATTCAACTTATCTGCAGAGACCAGCATCTTTGAGGACAAAAGTGCAATGCGAATTGGGCATTTGACACAATCACCATTTTGCCTGTAACTTTGCCAAATGTTCCCCAATTTTTAAAATTCTTTTACTACTAGATTGAGTGATAAATGTGTAGTAAAGTAACACATCATTCCTTAAATGCGAGGCTAGTGACCTTGTGATTTATCATTAATCACAATACATATTTTCGATTGCCGCCAGTTTTCTTACATTCATATTTCACAAGGTAGTGTAGAGACATGTTTAGGGTGTGGTGGAATAGTGAAATTCGATTTTGATCCAAATTTACCAGTGAGTCTGCCAGTGAAAGAATTTTGAAAATCGGTTAACATTTGGGGAAGTTATGGGCAAGAGATTGGTGGCGTAGCACAGTGGTAGAACGTCGGTCTCTGACTGGCGAACTTTCTCTGTCCAGCGCTCGACCTGCAGCTGATGGGTGACCACTAATGTACGCTGGACTTTCTGGGTCGATAAATGGGTAGTAAGCTGGAATCAGATGTGTGCTGCCGTTTACAGGTAGCGCCATCTGGTGAAAGCTACGGAGGTAACCGCAGGCCCGGCAGAAAGTAGCGGCAGCCTACTGCCAGGTCTATGGCGTGATTCACTTCACGTAACCTGCGGGCTGACTGCCTGTACACCGGGATCAGCTCTGGGCCCAACGCTGAGTAAAGAGTATGGGAAAACTTTACCTTTTTATGGGCAAGAGTGTGGTGTCTTGTTTTTTTGAGACACAGTGTACGCTGGACTTGTGATCAAGAGGTTTTGAGTTTAATTCCCAGTCGGGGCACGTCTGTCTAAAACTCTGGGTTAGTTGTTCGCACTCGTGCTCCTGTCACCAAGCAGTGTAAGTTGGTACCAGTGAAAGCTCGGGCACAAACAGGCATACCATGCAATGCTTGCGCCGCATTCTTGTTTTCTCAGCATAAGCTGGTGTATGTCTGGGGCTACAGAAATGGAGATCAGTGCCATATTATGGTCCTGTGTGGCTTGGATAGAACTTTACATTTATTTTTTGTTATAATGTATGTGAAGTGCTGTGAGTAGCTCATGATAAAGTGCTGTTCAAACCGTCAGTTACTTGCTTGCAGATGCACGAGTTGGATAAGGCACGGCGTCTGCTGGAGACGCAGCTTGCCGAGCAGAAATCACAGATTGAAGAGCTCGAAGACGAGATCCAGGCGAGCGAGGATGCCAAGCTGAGGCTGGAGGTAAACATGCAGGCAATGAAGGCACAGCTGGAGCGAGATCTTCAGGCCAAAGACGAACAGAACGACGAAGGCAAACGCTCACTTGTCCGACAGGTTCGTTTCTATGTTTGCACTTTGCAAGGTTGCCAGGTCGATGTGGAAATTTCTGCCTAATTGTCACCAATAACCTGCCCAAAAGTAGCCCAGTTTACTATATTTGCTGACTGCACTGTAATTAGTGATTTGTAGCACATCAATAAGCTACCAGTAGCAGGGTCAGTCTGTCTTTTTGCTTACTAACTTTTGTATGTGATGAACATTTGTTGATGTGCTCTAATGTTTAGTGGGTGAGCATTTGAGATAGCGGCTTTGTATTACAGTGCATTATGAATTCTTGATGACAGTATGCTATAAAAATTCACACGCTCACTTACTTGTGTGCTGCAGCTGCGTGACTTTGAGACTGAACTGGATGAGGAACGCAAGCAGCGTCTTGCAGCCGTCGGAGCTCGCAAGAAGCTTGAGTCCGATCTTAGAATGTCTGCCCAGCAGGTTGATATTGTCACCAAGGCTAAGGACGACATTGCTAAACAGCTCAAGAGGGCTCAGGTACGTAGCTTCAGTGGTTCATCTTTGTTATAACATGCATAACTTTTTAAGCTTTACAAAGATAGCATTTGATTTTTCTGTGGTCCATTTTGTATGGTTTACGGTCTACCTATTCCCAAATTTCATGAAAGTCTAACCATAACTTCTTTGAGTAATCCTGATACCCGCAGATGGTGGTAAAACCTAAACCAACCAAAGATGGAAGAGGTATAAATGTATGATGTCATAATGTAACATTAATATGACATTAGTCACTGAAATAGATTGAACATGTATCACTTTTACACTTGCAATCGTTTGTAATTGTAGTCGTTCATCTGTACACCTTCAGTGACTGCATGCGTCAGTCATATTCCAAATTTGACTATACCGTTTTGAAAGTATGAAGCTTAATGTTATGTTGTGGCAAAGATTTATGCAAAAAGTTAGATATTTTTATGATTATATTGCAAGACTGACGGCAGTGTTTTGTGTATGATATTGTAGTCAAACCTGAAAGACTCGCAGTCAGAATTAGAGTCAACACGTACTGCGCGCGATGAAATATCAGGATTTGCTAAAGAACTCGAGAAGAAATACAAGGCCTTGGAAGCAGACCTTGTGCGTGCTCAGCAGGATCTGTTGGCTTCTGAGCGGGCTCGCAAAGACGTCGAAGCTGAGAAGGACGAAATGGCTGAAGAAATACACACTGTCAACAGGTAGCATTCATGTTTGTAATGCCGGTAGCTTCTTATTTCAATGAAATCTTGCATTCAGATGTATAGTGTGATTTGGAAGCGATGGCAAGAGTTAGAAGTGCTCAGAAAAGTTCTGTAAATGCCTGAACTCGTTGGGAACATAATTTATGTTAAAACTGAAAGGTATGTTGCATGCAGATTGATAATGTGATTAGGGCAGTAATGGAAAGAGTCAGAAGTGATAATATATAATATGAATAATATCATCAAAACATATGTCAATGTTACGATACTGCTCCAAAGCTGACAGATAGCTGTCTTAGTCTATAGCACTGAGCCAAGAACCAAAAAATGTAAGGAGAAAAAGAAATAAAAAAGTCAAAAAAACTAACAATGTAGAATTGTTTGCCAGTACTTAATGGAAACATATTTTTGGTGAAAAATAAAAGGCATTTTGTTAATACTGGAGTGTGTAAAGAGTTGTTTAGCCCACTCAGTTGCTGCACAGCAGCACTTTGGACTACCGGTATGTGTTCTCCTGCCATTTCTTATTCATTCTTTTCTTAACAATTTCTTTCAAACCAGTTATCTCGACATCTACCGGATCAATTTTCAATAACTCTGCAGCATTGGTACAACTATGGCTACAGGTGATCAGTTTGAAATTAGGTTTTCAATCCTGCAAGGGACGTTGCCACAGCAACCAATTTTTGTTGGGTTTATCTATAAAACTGAGTTCTGGCGACATTCGTAGATGGCGTCTGTGTACAGTATGAAGTGCAACTGATTCGCTGGCCGCAGGCGAACCAAATAATTAATTAAGTAAGATGGCTAGTAGTACAGCTAACATTGGGCTTTGCCCTACATCTATTTCGATATGGCAATGAGACCTGGATGATGAAAGTGGGGTGTGAGGTAAACTTACATAGAAGCGAAATGAACATGACAGCTGTATATGATGGTTTACTTTGAATGTAAGAATCAGAGAAAGAAAGAAAGAGCTCGAGAAGTGAAATGTTAATGTTGTTATTGATTCTGCTGTGAACAGCCTAAAATTTGATAATTTTGATATGTTTTCTTTGTAGCAATGAAAGTAAGTTTGCAAATTTTAAAAACCCATTGTCATGCTTATTACTTAATGGTGGCTGCATCTGTAATACTTAGTGCAGAATTTGATCACAAAAGATGTGATTGCAATTCGGTGTAGGCCTGAGTGTTAGCTGTCTTTAAAAACTGTAGCTGTTTTCTTGGGGATAAATTACAATAACTGGCATTAACGGGAAGTGATCTGTGTATTGTAGCCGAGGCATGCAGCCTGAGGAGAAGACGCGAATGGAAGCCAAGATTTCCGAGTTGGAGGATGAATTGGAAGATGAGCAGAGTAATTCAGAACAGCTGAATGATCGCATCCGCCGACTGACTGCTCAGGTATGTCATCTGTCTACCTGCAATTTTTACACCATGCCAACAATATGATGTGATCAATCAATCAATCAGTCAAGGTTTTTTATAGTGGCCTAAGTAATCTAAATCACTGCGAGGTACACTAGAGTGCTAGACGGAAGGCTTGCTGCAGTAGGAATGTTTTCAAATGACGTTTAAATGACTGCAACGTAGAAGCTGAGACGATGTGCTCAGGAAGAGAGTTCCAGGTGTGGGCAGCGGCGACCGGAAAAGCTCGGCTGCCGAC
>Ga0126329_10000278_pt1 | contig 10635 bp, 7 predicted proteins | sample InaspJWI85metaG_FD_104915 | JGI IMG/M metagenome (GOLD analysis project Ga0126329, IMG submission 104915) | Marine gutless worms symbiont microbial communities from Oahu, Hawaii - Inanidrilus sp. 2 OAHU.JWI-85 metaG | ecosystem: Host-associated > Annelida > Digestive system > Unclassified...
GGCATCAGCTGGGCCATATGCAAGTCTGCACCTAGCTCCAGACAGATAACCATGCCAGCACCCCACCACTCAATTTTTTTTACAGGCCGGATGCCCTTCCTGCCGCCCAACCAACAGCGTCAAGGCACTGAAGGTCTTTGTACTCTAAACAGGACCTTAGAAATTATATCCATTTAAGTGGGTTATCCACTTAAGCGGTATCTTCTTGGGACGTTTGACTTTTATTTATTTATTTATTTATTATAGAATCATACATGAAGTACATGACAGAAAGACATACAGTGTCACACCCCCGTTTAACGGCCCTTTTTCTGGGACTACCCAGGTGAGCCGGTACCAGAAAGGCAAAACCAATCTGGATTTTACTGAAGCAAGAGACAGTGAGTGGCAATGGCATCAGCTGGAACATATGCAAGTCTGCACCTCGCTCCAGACAGATAACCATGCCATCACCCCACCACTCAGTTTTTTACAGGCCGGATGCCCTTCCTGTCGGCCAACCAACAGCGTCAAAGCACTAAAGGCAAGTAAGATCAATATAAGAACAATGAAAACAGTAAAACCCAATACTAAACACAAACACTGTGTACTTTTGTGGCTAGGAAATTGTGTGTTGTCGCTGTCTGGATGTTACTTTAGCTCATCTTTTAAACGTATTTTCACTGTCAGCATGCAGCTAACTGGATGGCTGCAGTCGAGAGTGTACCAAGTTGATTACACCTCAGTTTTGAAGGTTACTATCACCCATGAAGATAAATGTTACTACTGGATCCAGTGGTCTGTATTGAGTTACGTGCATTGGCCAATGCTGACTTTGCATTGATGATAGGAAAGGCATCGCAGGCCCGATTTACAAAATATCTTACGACAGTCTCAGGGTTATCTTATGATAATGCCGAAGTTACGGTCGACATATGACGGACGTCTAATTTACAAAACATCTTACGAAGTTTGCAAGGCTTTCCCTGGGTACGATTCACTCACAACATTGTAAGACCGTTTGAGATAGTGTTCATAAATTCGCTGAGAGAAATTTTAGCATGTCATAAGTCACTATCGTAAGTGGATCTTACGATAAACTTGAGATAATCTTGTGATAAATGGTAAGATATTTGGCAAATTTGGCCCCTGATCTTTTAAAACGCCAACTGTGTAGCTTCTTATTTGTGGCACCTGGTGGTGTAGAGCCACTCGATGAAAGAAGGCCAGCCCAGTGTTTCAATGGTCATTTTCCAGCTGAACCCAAGTCAGCCACTTACCTGACCTGAGCTATGTATAAGCCACTTACCACTTCATTTTCTTTCTCCACTTGCTCCAGAAGAGAGCTTTTAGAGATAAGTGGCGTGGGTTGATTTTTTTACAGCTTGGATGCACTTTCTGTCGCCTAGCCATAAGTGTTTAAGCACTGAAGAAAACACGTTCGTGACTAGGAAGCTGAAAGTTGTACATTGCGTGATGACTGTTATATTGCCTTCAGTGCCTTGACACTGTTGGTTGGGCTTCAGAAGAGCACCGGCCTGTAAAAATTGAGTGATGAGGTGTTGATATGGTTGTCTGTCTGGTGCAAGGTGCAGATTGTTTGCGTATTGTCCAGCTGATGCCACAGCATCCCAAAGCCCCGTCATCTCTTGCCTCATTTAAATCCAGACTGGTTTTACCTTTCTGGTACCGGATTAACCAGGTTGTCCTGGAAAAGAGGCCGTTAAACGGTTGTAGTACAACTGAGTTATATATTTTGTGGAGCGAGCTTAGCTGGCATGAGCTGTCGCCGACGTTGGCTACCACCCACTACTCTTGCCCTGACAACACTATTGGACTAGTAGCCCAATGTGAACTCAGCGGGTATGTAAAATTGGGCTGGCTTTTGGAGGCAGTGGGGCAGACCTGGCAACCCTGCCACAGTTGGAGTGGTAAGATGGCCGTCCGCTGGCGACACTGCGGGCTATAGGCTACGCCGGCCTAAGCGCACTCCAGTTTCCTTAATCTCGGTGGTAGTACGTGATGTCTGTCGTTAACTGTTCTTTGCTTGCAGACGAGCCAATCAGGTTGCAGCGCGACGTGGTGCTGCTGACCAATGACCGTAATCTTCGCCTGAAGGCGCACATGCACAATGTGCCGACCAGGACCGTCCCTCAGTTCCTCCGCTGGTCCAACGTCGTTCACTGACAACATCACAACCAGACTCGCGATGATTTCACGCCTCACTGACTGTTGCATAATGCCTCGTTCACAGCACCTGCATATCGTTAACAAGTTGCCGCGGTACTGGCAGCGAAAGGCCGCATCGCTGCTGCCGCCTACTGAACAGGATTGAGAATATCGACCTCACGCTGGATATTTCATAAACTTCACAGTGATGTCCCCTAAATCGTCCCTGTTGTCACCTCTGTGCTCAAACGCGACCATAAAGCAGTAGTAGCATACTGTACAACCGCTCAGTTTGTCCCCTTTAAAACCAGAACCGAGAAAACTTTTCGGAGAAGGTCACCCACCCAAAACGCCTCATTTTGCACTACATGGCTAACCCTGATGTCACCGACTGGACTGCACCCAAAACAGCGATTCCGGGCCCCTGTCTAGTACGTGCCTCCCTGGACCCACCCCAGTCCACTTCCCACATGGCAGCATCTCGATCAGTTCAGCCGTTTTTGCACAAGGGTGGCTCGGTAGCCGAGTGGTTAGCGTGCTGGACTCAGGCGCAGAATGGCCCGGGTTCAAATCGGTCGCGACGCTGTCGGGTAACAGTCTTAGGCAAACTGTTCACACCCATCGTGCCTCTGTTCACCAAGCAGCAAAACTGGTAGCAGTCCTCTTAAGGGTTGCGAGGGTAACTGCAGGCCTGTCGGAAAGTAATGGCAGCCTACCGCCGGGTTTATGACTCGCGTCACCTGCAGGCTGACTGCCAAGAACCGGGATCAGCTCTGGAACCCTACGCTCTGTAATCGAGTATGTGCTACCTTTTTGCACAACTGGTTGTGACCGACACATAGGCAACGAAACAGCGGTAACAGTAGGCGTCATCTTACTGTGTATGTTTAGTGATGCGGCCTCGTAAAATAATTTATTGGTTCACGTTGTTTGTCATGCATACTTATAATCACTGCCAAACTTGATGTTATCAGTTGCCGGTTACAGTCTACCCGGTGGTAGACAGTCGCATGCGCAGAGAATGTGGATTCATAGATTTTCATCATGATATCGGTTTTAGTCGAGTTATATAAATCGAGTTTCGTAAATATTGTACCTACGATATTGAAACAGCTTTGTGCCGAGACCAAGCGTTATATTTTGAAATCTGTTGTTATGAAAGTTTCTGCTGTATATTTGTGAATTGTAACGTCGCTGAAGTTGTTTTTGTCAGTTGTGCAAAACCGTTCTGTTTTGGAATACCGGGTTTTTCTTGTAGGCCTGCATTATAACATTGGCATTGGACAGTGCTCACGGAATACTAGTAGTGATTTGATAGACTGAATTTTGCGAGTTATTGTGCAACGTTTACACGAAATGCTTTTTAAAGATCGCTCTTGGACGTTTACAGTGTGGAAAAATAGCAGTTCGTTTACAAGTAACGAAAGTAAACTAACACGGATATAGCAGTTCGCTAAGTCGCCACACCGCTACGGGAACTCGCATGCCATATGGGATCACAGAGTGTTACCTGCCACCCGACAGAGGCGACATCCCCGCCTTTACTCCAGCGGAAGACGGTACTCGATTAAGCGACCCCGGAGGGATGCAAGGCTGAGTTGACCTAGTTGTCTGGTTACATACCGATATCATATACCCGCCCGAAGACGGTCACCCATCCAGGTACTAACCGGGCCCGACGTGCGTTAACTTCGTTCATGCGACGTCGATCGCCGCTAACCTATACGCCACGCCGGTAGTAGGAATCCGGTCCATTTTCAGCGAATATCAGCTCTGTATTGGCTACACGGTGTTTTACCTGGTGGTGACTGGTCAGTCACCATTGCAAGTTTGGCGTTTAGCCTACTGCCTGCAAGTTGACAGTATTCCCCCAAACATCCCCCTGACTTTTACTGTTACTTCCGAGCATATCCGTTTTTCTGTTTTACACTTTTAGTTGTCGTTTCCGTGCGGTAAATGAAGCTGACTTGTGTCGGCTTTCGACTCGAGCGCACGTTAAAATAGCATCTCGTATCGTAGGCCCTATTTCGCGAAGCTTGAATTGTTTTCTGCTACTGTCCGTTACAAGTATACGTGGACAGGCGGACATAACATCGCCTACCTTCCACGGTCAAGCCTCGTAACGACACGGGTGTTTTATCGATACACGGTGGGTATTGTAGAGATGCTCTGTAGCTGAACGGGACGGAACCATGTTCGTTTATCGATTCATTTTTTTGCCAAAATGTGAGGTCGACATTATTCCGAGTAAATTTCGCAGTGCAACAGACAGGCGAATGTGCCGCATTTATGTCTGCCCTTAAACCCAGGCTAACATACGGGAAGACGTAAGAAACATTTATTTTTTTTTTACTTCAGCGCGTCCGCAAATGCAATGAAATAAATGCTAAAAGAAGCGTTTATTTCACATATTTCATGTTAGACGTTCGGACGGCATTACATGACTGGTTAAACATATAACCAATCACTAAACACAGGCCTGACAGGCTAACAGTTTAAACAACAGGGTCGAGAGGGGGGGTTAGGGTTCTTGGGGAGGAGGCAGCCAGCTCCCTCCCCACCGGTTTTGGGTTTGGGGAGTGTGAAGCATGGCTCCCTTGCCCCCCCCCTTAAATCCGCCTATTACATTACGTTAAATTTTCATGACTACATGATTCCCCAGACTGTTTACTGTTACTTCTGAGCATATCCGTTTTTGCTTTTTAGTTTTTTTCCTGTTTTTACACTTTTAGTTGTCGTTTCCGTGCGGTAGATTAAGCCGACTCGTGTCGGCTTTCGAGCGCACGCTAAAATAGCATCTCATCGTATCGTTACGTCGGGCAGTGGGCACAGTCCCTAGACGACACGGTTCGTGTGTGATTGGTTTGCGTTAGGACTTAGGAGCCAAGTCGGCGGCGCGCGCTCACGAGTCACGACTCACGACCAGTAGCGCCGTGTACGCTGTCTGTCTGTCGTGCTGAGAGTTCGCTCATACTCCGGCGAGCTGTGTAAATCGAACGTTTAATAACACGAGCTCGAGCGTTTAAGGCTCGTTCACAGCACTGAACTGACCCGAACAAGTCGACCCAGTTACACGACGCGTTCATTGGTCACGCGCGTCGTCGTCGCGACTACTTCGTATTGTTTCGCTACAGCGAAACTAGGACGGCTAGTGCTCGGTTAGTTCCTAACGCGTGTACGTCCGTTCACAGTGAAAATCGCAAACTGGACCGTTCAGTTCAGTTCGGTACGTACGCTGTGAACAAGCCTTTAGACTGCGGATGGCGGTCTGGCGGGGCGAGTGAAGCTAGACGCGGGTATGGCCGTCGTCATCCGTGACTGACCTCGGCCTATCTCGAAGCACTGGCGGACCAGTGTAGGACATTTCCCTCCCGCAGCTGACCCTAACTCGAACCTAATCATAAACCATGCTCTGTGCTTAATCACTCAACCCTAACCCCATATACTACTAATACTACTACACCCGTTTAACGGTCTCTTTCAGGACAACCTGGGGTAAGCCGGTAGGCTACCAGAAAGGTAAAACCAGTCTGGATTTAAATGAGGCAAGAGATGACGGAGTTTGCGATGCGATGACATCAGCTGGACCACACGCAAGCAATTTGCACCTCGCTGCAGACAGATAACCACACTAATACCTCATCACTCAATTTTTACAGGCCGGATGCTCTTCCTGACGCCCAAACAACAGTGTCAAAGCACTGAAGGCATATACACAAACCATAGGCCTAATCACGAACGCTGATAATCTCAACCGTAGGGTCTATCCGTAAACCAGCAACCTTATAACACTGTAAACCCTGACCATGAGGCAGATGTCTTCGATTGTGATTTCCGGGGGTGCAAACGTCCGCTTCCACTGGCGGATGTCGGATCACTGATGTACGCCGTTCCACCGAGGACAAGGACTGCATAGGCCTACATAGCCTCTGACCTTGTTCCCCGCTTCGTCGATTTAGCGGCGAAACTAAAGGGGCAGAGGGGGCATTTGCTCCCGCGGGACCCCGTGGCGTAGCAGGCGAGGGCGTCTATATGCTGTTCCACTCCAATTATTAGAAACGCTGCGACGCTCTTTCTGAAGACCGGGATTTTTGGCGCACTCTGTGTGCGTTATTTTTTAAACGTGGGCCTTCTTGGCACACACGTCGGCACGCGTGGGTTGTATATTGTGCCAAATATTTAAGCTACAAGACGTCGTCGTTCTGTGTAAATCTGACGCCGCAGCGGGGCACGTTACTTACTTATTCGTCATACGATACGATACGATAGGAGATGCTATTTTAACGTGCGCTCGAAAGCCGACTTGAGTCGGCTTAATCTACCGCACGGAAACGACAACTAAATTGTAAAACAGAAAAACTAAAAAGTAAAAACAGCCTAAGCGTAAAAGTCTGGGGAATCATGTAGTCAGTCCTGAAGAAGAAAAAGAAAGGCTGCAGTGGGAAGAATTTGCAGAAAAAGAAGGTTTTAAGTCTGGAATGAAAGAGAGAGTGGGTGATGAAAAACTAATAATAACAAGCGTAGCTGTTAGAAGCATAAATGACCATATAAGATTCTACAGTCAAGTGCTTTGTACAGTTGCCATCAACACCTCTAACACGACAAGAACACAGATTGATGCCGCCGAACGCTAATCCAGCGGTCTGGATTCTAATTCGTGTTGTTGTGTGATTTCTGTGTCGTATATTTTGAGCTATCGACGACGGTGCCGGATTGAAGTGGTCGCAAGAAAACAAACGGCAAGAAATATTATTATTGACTCCGCCGCTGCCGCGCCGCATATTAGTATTGTTCGCCCAGGAACACTGCAGTGTTATAATATTTCACTGTCGCGTGCCTCGTCCGTTTCTACTGATGCACGGCGCGCCCGCCCTCGCCAAATATCGAGAGTGGATTTCCGACAGAAATAAACTAAACGACATTCCCAAGTTCCTCGTGACCACAGCGGACACTGCCTTTGTTGCTGTCAGTGGCGTAACTATAATTTTGCCCCCCCCACCCTCCAGCAAACATTCGCTACGAACGGTAAAGTAAGTAGGCAGGGGTGATGATTTTGTGAAATACCGGTATACACAGTCTAATAACAGTCTTGATACATAATTCGGGTCACTTTGGGACCCCTTTACCGTGTTAACCCCCTTGGCCCCCCGGCATTGCCGGGGCTGCCGATGGCTGTAGTTACCCGGTACTCCACCGGTTGCTGTGTGCGTTTTTTGACGAAGTAGGCCATTCTTATAGATTATAGGCTAGACGGCGTGTATGCAGTATTTGGTATGGTGTTATTTTGTAAATTCAGCCGATGAGTGACTAACACCGTTCGGTGTCTGCAGTTTCACTCGTGCGTCGTATGTTCACCAGCCTGAAAACATCCATTAGAGCTGTCGTTGACAATATCGAACATTTGGTGGGATGCAGAAAGTGGTGTATTTTAATTAAAATAGTCCCGTCCGTCCCTTCTAGAATTTAAATGTCTGTGGAAAACGTGCACCGCGTGAGTAACGCGGTAGACACATTTCCAGGCGACCTGAAAAATTTGCAACACAATGCGACGTCCCTCATAGTCAATCAATCAGTCTACAGGGTGGGCCAAAACAGCGGGGCCACAGACTCATGACCATAATTTTGTCAACTCTTAACCGACTTAAAAAGTAATTATTTGAGAAATTTGTAGTTGAACGGATAAAAAAATCCCACTGCAGTGCACATTGCATATGTTGCTGCACTACCTTGTGAAGGAGCGGTGGGATTTTAGTATCCGTTTAACTGCAAATTTACCAAGAAATCTTTTAGTGATTTTTTTTTAAATCGGTTAAGATTTGACAGAAAGAATTATGGTAATGAGCCCGTGGCTCCGCTTTTTGGCCCACCCTGTATTTTGCCGACACAAGTACACGAAAATATCACAAAACAATGCTCGGAGCAGGACAGACAGGCACTGACAGACGAGACGATTATGAAATCGACAGGCTGCGTGTATTGGCTTCGCGCCGTGGCTTTACTTGACGTGCCTGCTGCTGACGACAGGTTATCGAGAAAAAGTTGGCGTGAAAGCGCGCGCTTAACCCGAGTGTGGCGGGCGCGCAGATAACGTGTTTAGCGAGACTAATGGCGGGCCGAGCGGGCGCTGATTTGATTTGATTTGATTGATGGATTGGCAACGGATCGGTTATATCGACGACGATCGCGAGACGTTTCCTATACCTCCTCTTATGCCCAAAAGGACGATTCATACACGGGACGAGAGAGGGTGGATCGGCGCAGGGCGGGGCTTGCGTCCGCGGCGCTGCGGCCGTGTAGCAGTCGAGCAGAAGCATAACAGGGACTAGACAAGAAGCTCAGCTATCGCCGACGGACCGCGCGATGCGTCGTGTCAGTTGAAATCTTGCCAACTGCCATGCAACAGAGCAGAAACTACTTGTACAAGTTCTGAACAAATCGAAGTTATAAAGTTGGCGGGTTACAGTCCCACCCTGCAGATGAAAAATCTTCCCCGAAAGGGGTGTGGTCAGGGTCAGGTGACCCATTTTTGAACTTAACACCCCATGTAAAATCTCCGCAACGGCTAACGCTAGGTATCGTGTGGTGTTGTTTGTGTGATCCTACGTTTGGCCGTTTTAGTACAACTCCGACTTGTGACAGACAGACAGACAGACAGACAGACACAGACGGACACAGGGCCATGGCTAGTACCACGGATGCATGCATAGCATCGCGCGGTAAAAAGGTGAAGGCAGCCCGTACTCGATTGCCGAGCGTAGCATTCCGGAGCTGATCCCGGTTCGTGGCAGTCAGCCTGCAGGTGACGTGAGTCATAAACCCGGCGTTAGGCTGCCATTTCTTTCCGCCAGGCCTGCAGTTATCCCCGCAACCCTTAAGACGGTTGCCACCAGTTTTACTGCTTGGTGAACAGAGGCACAATGGGTGTGAACAGTTTGCCTAAGACTGTTACCCGGCAGCGTCGCGGCTGCGATGTGAACCCGGGCCCTTCTGCGTCTGAGTCCAGCACGCTAACCACTCGGCTACTGAGCCACCCTAACAGGGACTGATCTGGCAGAAATACCGAATTCAAGTCTTGAAATTGAACCATTTCATTATTTCAAAGCTCGAACTGTGTGCAAGTTTGTTGCTGCCTGATTTCAAAGTTCATCAACATATTATGACGTGATACGCGCCGAGCGGTGGCCCGCACCCCTGCGCACGAGGTATGCGAATCGTCTCAATCCCGGCAATAATATAGCTGTACGAGACGTCCCGCCGGCATATCGACGGCGTCATATCGCTCGTCGACGATTATCGCGTCTTAGAATTCGTCGTCGTCGCGTCAGCAGATTGGCGCGCGTGCCGAGACGAGAGTAAAACCGCATCCACACGTCGCCAGCGTGTCTGTCGTGTGCACCGTGCTTTAACCCTTTTATGGCAGTGAATATTATTATTATCATTATTATTATTTTTTAACCCCACCAACACAAAACCGCATGCAGGAAAACTAGGCTAGACATACAAAATTATGGTTGCAACGGCAATTTACTTTGGTGCCATGGTGTTGTGTAAAGAAACCGCATTTCCTCTTTACAAAGCCATGGAAAGGCGTTATTATTATTATTATTTTATGCCCCCGCCATAGGGGGGGGCATTTTGGAATAACGCGATCCGTCCGTCTGTCTGTCCCATGGCGCGGCTGCCTAGGCTATAGGCACGCTGACTGCCTGCAGCTTAGCAACCGCCAGCCACCGGAGATGTGCGGACTGCGGACCCGTCCGCGGACGGACGCAGATCCGCTGCGATTTTTACCACCTTCAAACTGCATATCGTCTCGCGGCCGCCGGGGCGATACCTTGTTAAAGTTAAATTGAAGTTTTTCGTCTTGCGTCGTCGTCGACTCCTACTCAGTGATGTAATCGAGTCTTGCGGCATAACTGACACCAGAAAGCGGCACATTGGCGGGCCTGCATGGCCAATATGGCCAATGTGTAGGAACGTGGTTGTATCGAGCACTTTCTTCGTCTTTTAGCAATGTGATGGCTTGGCGCAAAAAGTGAACGAAACACCCACGTTCTTGATTGCCAAAATTCACCGATTAAAATTTATTACTGACAGACTTAGCAATAATCTTTCTTAATTTGTTTATTAACAACCCACTCTTTCCGAAACACCAAGCGTAACGTTAACGGTACCGATCGATTCGCAAGGTGCGGCTTCCTATTAGTGATCTGCACATCGACTGTTGTATTGTTTGTAGCTTGGTGGCGTGTGGTTTATCTTCCGAGCGTAACTCTTTACATAGGCCTACAGCTTAGATCACCAGTCTCTTCACTCTATCGACACTTATTTATTTACAGTATATAAGCTTACACATGTTATGTCCAACACATTAATTCACATCATCCTCATATCTCCTTCTCCTCGTCATCACATCCTCTTAATCTATCCAGCAATTCTGTATGCACTCTCGCTATACATTTCGCCCCGCCTTCGTCGCCGCCGCAC
>Ga0126329_10000280_pt1 | contig 10620 bp, 11 predicted proteins | sample InaspJWI85metaG_FD_104915 | JGI IMG/M metagenome (GOLD analysis project Ga0126329, IMG submission 104915) | Marine gutless worms symbiont microbial communities from Oahu, Hawaii - Inanidrilus sp. 2 OAHU.JWI-85 metaG | ecosystem: Host-associated > Annelida > Digestive system > Unclassified...
GGCCCAGCTGATACCACTGCAACTCACTGTCTCTTGCTTCAGTAAAATCCAGATTGTTTTTTACCTTTCTGGTACTGGCTCACCTGGGTAGTCCCGGAAAAAGGGCCGTTAAACGCGCGTGTGTGTTACACTAAGTGTAACGTAGTGTATCAAAATTATGTAGTGTATCAAAATTGTTGATTATTTCATTACCTACTTTTATGTTCCTATCTTTATCCCTAACTAAACATTACAGTGAACTGACTGCCGCGAAATGTGCGGTTTCCCAAACATTGTGCGTTTGAAATATCAGAATACATGTCGAAATTTGCATTAAAATTAGCTAATGTATTTCACGTGCGTTTCAACCCGCCCCCTACCCTGCTACCTGCTCAAGTGACCGGTGACCGCTAGCAACATCGACCTGCCTACAATCACTCTATACGGGCCAATCAGAGACCTTCACTGCACGGGTCACAGTGGTCCAGTCCTCAGCCGACTGCTATCGACACTCACCTGTACAGTCAACTGTTCGTGCAACGCAAATGCCTGTACATTGGTCATGAAATAAGCAGGTTATATCACTGTGTAGACTGTCATACTCGTTCCCCTTGTATACCACTCTACAGTGATATGACCTTATCTTAGTCCATCAAGCAAACAACAGTGTATAGTAGCTTGATAGTTTGCTTGCGTGAAAGTCATATTTTCCCCCAAGAAACGGTGCCAGATGCACCTAGATCAGAAAATTGACATTTTCAACCAGGACAGTACAAAATAGAAAAATAATTACTGATGAGCAGTAATAGGAAGCAATATCTTATCTGTTGAATAGTGATGTAGCTGATAAATTTGACTCACTGTGGTATTTGACCAGAAGAGCTGTTGTATGCCCTGTTTCATAACAAGTGGTGATGTCTCAGAAATGGTCAAGAGAAGAGTCGAGACATACATAGTTACAGTTAATGACTTATAACAAGTGATGTGTAGTTTTTCTTGTAGTCCGTGATAGACATAAAAAGCCGTTTGAATTTCTAGTATTGACGGTAGAGCGATGAAAATGTTGAATACTTAGAGCAAAGAATATGTGTGCAGTGTTGTCTGAAATATGGTAGCAAGACCTGACCGATGAAAATGCAGTTGAGATAAAGTTTCAAGAAGAGTAGTATTGCAATACTTGCTACTAGAGATGGTAGTAGTTAATACTAAGACTGATCAGTATTGCCTTCAGTGCTTTGATACTGTTGGTTAGGCATCAGGAAGAGCATTCAGCTTGTGGAAATTGAGTGATTAGGTGTCGGCATGGTTATCTGTCTAGGTGCATATGTTTGCCACTGCCATCCCTAAACCCCATCACCTGTTGCCTCATTAAAATCCAGAATGGCTTTACCTTTGCGGTACTGGCCTACCGAGGTTGTCTTGGAAAGAGGCCTGGTGTTTTTATGAGACTGAGAATCTAAGGAACTGCAGTTGTGGAATGTTTGCAATTGTTTTGTGTTAGGTATTTGCATCGTCGCAGGTGAACGCTAACAGCAGCATTAAGATTGAGACAGTTACAGGCACCGACTCGGTTGAAAGCAGTGATGAAGTGGAAGATGACGTCAGTGATAATGAGAATGACTGTGTGTTCCTGGATAATGTTGCCGAACTTCCTGCGCTCGATTGAACACTGGTGACATAATGTAGCAAGTGGACACATCGACGAGTCGGTGACAGGGCTTTCTCTGTCGCCGCACCGCAAGTATGTAACGGGTTGCCAACAGAACTGAAGATGCTGCGGCTGACCACTACTTTTCATCGTCAACTGTAAACATTTCTGTTCCAGTCTGCCTATGGACGCCGGGAAACAGGCATTGTTTTGTGTCGCTGTCGGTTTCCAAGTAGGGGATGCAATACCTCAGTTACAGTTGTGATTTCTTTTTCCCATGTTAGAGGCCGCACCGGAATGTCATAGACCATGACTTAGGGCCCCACACTGAGCAAATTTAATTGATGAGGTGTTGGTGTGGTTATCTGTCTGGAGCGAGGTTTAGTGCATATGGTTCAGCTGATACCACTGCCATCCCAAACCCCATTCTCTCTCGACTCATTTAAATCCAGACTTGTTTTACCTTTCTAGTACCGACTTACCTAGGGTGCCCTAGAAAAGATACTGTTATGTAACAGGTGTAGTAGTAGTTTTCTCTAGTCTAACCTATGTCAGTAATGCATACAATGTGCTATTATCATTTTTAAATTTTTGTATTAGATGGACGACTGGGCGACGGATTGTTTACTTTATTACCTGCATGATAGGGACCCTCAAAATGTTTTGTCCTAGGGTCCCGCAAAGTCGAATCCGTCCCTGGTTAGCTGCAGAGGGAAGCAGTTGACAGTAAGACAGTGAAAGAATAATTTTTTCGTTGGTGGTTTCCCTCGTTTTTCTTTATCCACTTGTTGCAGAAGTGAACTTGCATAGATAAGAGGCAGTACTCTTGACTAGCAAATGTTAGAAAGCAGGACAGGCATATCTTCAACACTGTAACACATTTTCTGTTAGAACAGACTGAAGCATATTTCCAATTCTAAGAAAAGTGACTGAAGTGAAATCAAAGTAAGTAACGACATTAATTCAAACTCAAAGCTGCTGTTTTGCAACTGTTGTTTCATTGATTCTGTGTTGATTTGTTCGTTTCATGGATTGAGATGCACACAGTTTGTATTGCACCACTGCTGCTGCTGCAGAATTTGGTTTTTGTTGCCTCAAACTAGGATTACACATCTGTGGTTATGTCCCAGCAAATACAATAAAACTTATATAAATAAATATGAATAGTCGTCTTCTGTCAAGAGCCAGTGGTCATGGCAAAGTTAAAGAAGTATCAAAATTTCAAACGGTCATCAGTATTACATTAATGCAACAAACTGATGTATTATTTCAATGCATTAATATTCTATCAATAGAGCACAGTTACTGAACAATGACTCAAAAGTAACAGTCATAAATGAATGTTGTCAACAAATTTGCTCCAAACCACAACGAAAGTGTAGGCATTAGCAAAAGCAAAGTCCTAAACAAGTCCAACGAAAAATTGTAAAACCCAGTACAGAACAGCTACATTAAATCATACAGTTTAATTTAATCTGCAGAACATCAACAAAACAACGAAAAAACATGATAAAAGTGCTATATTATTATAATACAAACACTACATTACAAGATAATACATACTATCTGTGAAAAAACCTCCGAAGGCTGAACTTTAGCGTAGATGAAGGTTTTGGGTCTGTAGCATTTGGAATAGATTAACATAAGCACTAATGTCCACATTCACCCCCTCACATATTAACTCAAAAATAAATATCAGGCACTGTTCTTGGCTTTCTGGATCAGGCAACAGCGTAACCACAAGCGCGGAAAAAATCTGGCCGAAATAAAACAAACTACAAACATGCATATCTATTTAAAGGCACATTAGTCATTCAAATCAACAATTAGCGAAGAGTCAGAAACAATGCCCAACTCCAACAGGGATGAGTCCAAACTATCAGAGATACACCTGCGTGGAAACGGCAGCAGCAGAGAGTAGCTGGAATGCGAGTAGCCAATGGCTTCCATATAAGCAACAACGTTCTGTAAACAAACATGTACAAAACTCGGTACAATACACAGTGTCACAAAAAAAACGACACTGATGTGGCACAGTATAACTTTGACGCATATGAAACAGACTGACAATTTTGGGCAGAAATATTGCTAAGAGAGTATGCAATCAAATGGTGATTTATTTTACGGCCAAGTGAAAATGTGAATACGTATTTGTGTTTGTTAGTAAAACAATATACAGCATTTAAGTGAAAAGACGCAATTTCCGGGGTTCATATTTCCCCGGTAGTGCAGAAAGATTAGTTATGTGAGGTGGGACGTTTGGTAGCATACTCTGTCAGCAACATTTCAACCATAAATTATCAAAATTAGTGAAGTACGTCAGAGTTGTGGCATGCCCAGTCAGTTAGTGTCGTTTTTTGAGACTACAAAACAAGTGGTGAAAGTGATGTCATAAAGCCTGTCAACTTCAGATTAAAATATGCAGATTTGTTGGCGTGTCCACTCAGTCCACAACCAAAACCGTGTCTCAGTCAGTTAGCCATTTCTGCAGGCCACAACAGATGCATATCCAGGTAACCAACACACCGACACATACACACATAGCCAGTCCCTCTGCAGCAATAGGCCAATGTGCCCTAAAAAGTGAAATATAAATGTGGATGTTTATCTGTGGCACGCAAATGTCTAGCTGACGAGCTCACCTTCACAAAGTCAGAAACTCTGAAACGCCTCTTGTGTGTCTGACTATCTGGCGTTCTCAATGCAATTGTTATCACACCATCTTCACCAACCTCCGGCTCAACGGGAAGCTGGCAAAACATGCAACCAAGAGGCGCAACTGTATAGTGTATGACAAAAAATGAACCAGATGCAAGGCAAAGCCTGACCGTAGCTCATCCGGATATCCCCCTAACTGCCTGTTACTTACTGTTAATCGGTCAGTTATTTGTTTGCCTGCATCCAGTGCAGCAGTTGCACTTCTTGTCAAATGCCGCTGTCTACCAAATGTCATGTGAACCCAATTCTGTGGATATAATTCGATAAAACCAAAAAAACTGTTGCCACAGCAACGTCCCCTGGGGGATTGAAAAACTAACTTCAGATCGTTGCCTGCAAATTTGGTGAAGATCAGTCCGGTAGATGTTGAGATAATTGACAGAAATCATTCATAAAATAAATAAATAAATAAGAAAAAAGGTAGAATATAAGCCCACCTTCACAGCCCTGGCGGGCTAACAACCACAGCACAAGAACATGCAGCGCCCTAGCCAATACCCATCTCCTTCTGTAAGTCATAAACTTGACCATAATATTAAATATCTTGTTAACATCAATATACAGCATACATTCATTTGTCACAACAAATGTTGTTGTTTTATAGAGCTTATCAAGTTGGAGATAGAGTGCATATAACTTTTTATTCAACTGTATCACGTTGAGTCAACATTTAACAGTTGTGATTACTTATAGACGCCCAGAGGACACCGGAAGACCTTGCACTCCACTGGATACAAACGTGTACTCTGCTAAGCAGCTTGGTGCAAAAATGGTTTCTGGAATCGGCTCTATGAAGCTGGTCATGACTACTAACCATACTACTATTAAAATCTCACTGGTTTGTGTACGTACCACTGTCACAGCAACAATAACTTCATTGTGTCGCTATGCCGTCACTGCTGCCACTGTTGCTGCTAGGACGTTGGCGGTGGTGGCAGCAGAGTATAGCACAAACAGACAGTGCTGAAGGCACAAGAGTTGCAGAGGCGCTAGTATGTTAGAAATGTCCTGTGTCAGCCAAAAGTTAGGATGCCCTAGCTGGCAGCAGCTAGTGCAAACAGGGAACAGATCCTAGAGTTCTCCTTAGCAGCGTTACCTACGACAGGTCTAGAACAAAAGGAAGAAGGAGGCCTGAAGATAACAGGCAACTGAGGTTCACCTATTATATGGCAATAAAATGGTGCAAGCACTGAATCAGACACAAGTACCTCAGTTTTCCGTTCCATTCTGTCTAACAGACGACTACGATGCTGTCTGATAGTTTCAGCCAGTGATTCATCAGCTACAGTAGTGTTCCACTCAGCGTCTGATGTATTGTCATTCTACAAACAGCAAGAATAAGAGCTCACACTATTACCAGCATGGATATTTTGGCACAGCATCCAGGATGCTGGAATCAAACAGCTAGCATAAAGGGAGCAGTAAAATGCTCCTCATGGTACGTGAAGAAAGAATGAGGCCAGATAGCAATTTAGGTGACAGGCTCTGTTGTGTGATCATGCAATATTCTAAACTGCACTCAAAGTATACACTGCCTTTACAAGTACTTTGAGATAAGATGAAAGATCACACATTACAACAACAGTTAAACTGCACCACTATTCATTTAATTTAACCAGTGAACATAGTCCATCTTTAAAAAGTTGCAATATTCAAAGTGCCAGATATATTTTCTATACTGATCCATTTACACCTACTCAGCCTTTTCTGGCTTTACTCCATGTTGGTCTGGACCAAAGGCTAATGTCTGAGATCACTGAAACAGGTTTTTCAGAATAAATGCACTTCCTGTCACCAAACAAACAGTGTCAAAGCAATCAAATAAAATACAGACTGGCAGAAAACAGCCCAAGAAAACGAACTGAAATGACATTATGAGGTTACAAGGATTCCATATTAATAATCAAATAACACTGACATACATTCATGGAAATAACTCTTACCCCTAAGATGTGGCCTTCCCGAGCTGTATTAGAAAACGATCTTTTAAACAGCATTTCTTTCTTCCTCCGTTTTTCCTCTTCCTTCGGTTTCATAATTCTTTCCACATATTCTGCAGCCTGCAAATTATATCTAAAAGTGGTCAACTCTCACTGACACAGTATCACATACTTCAAGTAGAAAAAATAAATTAATGACATATAAAATGAATACAATGTCAAAACTCAGAAGTCAATCACTTTTTAAACAAGAAAGTTCAATCATCTCAGGAAGCCTGAAATGTTTCTCCAGAGAGAATGGCTATTCAGTCACTAACATGTTAGTTATACTGTTATACTTACAGGGACCTGTACTTTCGATTATGCTATCCATTGATGAAGCAGTTTGTGTACATATATTCTCTTCAATGTCTTGAAGAGAAAGCTACTTCAATTATCGCCCTTTGAGGACTGAGCTGGGCCAACCCAACTAAATGTAACTCACAAAAAGAAAGTCAATGAAACAAAAACTGACAGCAGTAGATGAAACAAAACATCAAAGATATCAGGTGTGGGAGCAGCATCCACCTCTGTGGCCTGTGGTAGTATCCACTGCTTTTAAAAGTACCTTCAGATAAGATGAAAAATTACACAATACAACAAAAGTTAAACATGTGCTAAATTATATTATTACTGATTTAATTTAATCTGTGTAAACGAGTTTGTCTTTAAAAAGCCACAGTGTTTAAAGTATCCAATGTTCAATGATTACCAAGTGCTCGGCGAACAAAGCATTAAGAATGCCACAAGTCTTCAACTACCTGCAAGTGAAATGACTGCTGAGCATTTTCACGAGCTTGTTTCATCTTACGTGCCACTGCTTCATCTTCTGATTGGACAGGAGCTGTAGCACAACAATGTGTATATATGCAATGCATCTAGAAACTAAGTTCTAAAATAAAAATAAGGCAGATCAAGGCACCAGCACCATACTAAAACGCCACCAAAAATCACTGAAACACTAATTGTTTTACACAACTTTTTAGTAATAATATGTGGAATTCCTACAATTTTCACACCAAATAGATGCCAAAAGACCAGTGTAACTGGAATCCATTATGAATATCTATACATCACTATCAATATTTAATTGTCAGCAATATAAAGTAACAATGTAATCTATGAACTATTAACATACTGGTAATTATAACTGTATCTGACAAATGGCACAATAATACTGTTGTTTTTGCAGCATTCAACATTATATATATTCTTGTGCTGCATTAATTTTTCGATTCATTCTTACTGATGTCAAATTTCATGAAATTTGCTAGCGTAAAAATTTCACTAAAACTCTCATTGAAAATTTGATATCACCTCTCAGTTCATTCTTAGTATTACTTTAATATAACACAACTTACACAATAACTATCATCTACTTCTTTATATATATGGTAACAGTGACATAATTTCAATGCTAGCTGGCTTTCAACACCACCTTGTAGGTAAAACTCTTGTAAATGTTTGTCATTGTGATATCCCTAAAATACTCTTTGTTGGCAAGATAGTGATCATACAGATACTTTTATAAACCAACGGATCGAATGTTATTTAAATAACACAATAAATCATAAAACATAATTTCAATGCTAGCTGGCTTTAAACACCACCTTGTGGGTAAAACTCTTGTAAATGTTTTTCATTGTGATATCGCTAAAATACTCTTTGTTGGCATTGGCAAGATAGTGATCATACAGATATTTTCATAAACCAACAGATCGAACATTATTTAAATAACACAATAAATCTTCCGCCCTTAACTCCACACATTATGCCATGTTATACCCATGAAATGGCGATCGTATCATGGCCATAGATTCTGTGACGTCACTTCACAATATTCTTCATAATTAATGGCAAAACATCACACCTTAATAGCATTTTCATAGATACCTGGTAATGCTGGTCCTGTGAATAACCTGTACAGCCTAGATGTTACTGGCTTTAGCAGCTGACTAACAGTACTACATGTAAACCAGATAATCACTGATATTACAAGTGACTGCAAACTGAATTTTAGTGTAGAATGAAGGTCTACAAACAAAACACAACATTCAGCTGCTAGTGACACCCTACACTATCAAAAATCTAGTCTTCTGGGATAAGCTCTTTATCGCATTATGATTACCTGCAGTCATCATATATCAGCTCCATACCAAAATATTCCATCAATGCTTATAAATAAAATTCCACTGACAAAACAATCATCAACAGATACTCTACCACTAACAGAGCTGTTAACATATTCTAACAGCGAAGATGCTAACAAGAAATATTAAACCAAAGTCTAGTTCTAGATACCTGTGTCTGTCATGTTGTCAGGTAAATACATGTTTAAAGTACCCGTAGTAAATATGTTAGGCTGGTTAAAAGTTAAATGATACTCTGCAGAATGAACTGTACCACTTCCAGTTTTAAATGATTTATTGTTGTTGTATGAAACGGTTATCTTAACCGGATTCTTACCAAAAATGGCTGCACCTGTCAGAAGACTTCCAAGTAGTAGTCTTCAGCCAAGCAGACAGTCAGTCCATATAGAAGCCAAATGACATACTTCTTACACAATCAAGACTAGACTTGAAGGCATTTCATACTGTTTAGTCAAAACTTTGCAGACTGAGGCTATTCCATCTGCTGACAACTCATTCAGAGAAGAAATGATGTACCATCATGTTGTCTCTTGAGTATTTAATAGTGTACAATTCCATCGACAACTGTTGGTGGTGCATTCTGAGACATCATTCTATCTAAATTGCTGTCATTTGCACCAGAGTTCTGTACTAAATGATATTTCTAGGTAAGCTCACACCAATGACATGCCCTGACCAGTTCTTTGCTATTTGTCGTCCCAGCCAATTATAGCCCATTACAATTTATTTTTACACCCTTGCCTGTCAAAGGACTATGAGAGGGATGTTTCTCCTGTCCCATAGGATAAACGCCCAGGTCATAGTGATCGCAAAAAACAGCTAATTCAGTGGTATTGCCAGGATTTTGCACAAGAAAAAGTACAACAGACATGGAAATAACTTGAGTGACAAACATAAAATAACACGAAATACACATACACCATGTTTAAAAACTGATAACCTGCTACGAAATGAAAAAAATATAACTGTGGTACACAGAATTCTGAAGATATTTGATATAAGAGGTCGCTGTCATACTTTGTGTAGTTCCAAAGTAGCAAAAATTAAAATGTCATAAGTCGAGGGGGCACGTACCCCATGCCCCATACCTGGCGACGCCAATGAGCTAATTAACTTATTCAACCACCCTATTAGTGACAACATGCAGCCTCGCCAACCAAAACAGCCTGTTTGGATAGACCAATTTCAGGTTCAAGGATTTCCGTACGGCCGACAAGACCGTGCAAGCCTCATTCAGAAATAAATTAAAGAAGTTAAATTAAGTGAAAGGATTACCAGGCAGTCCGGGTTTGAAGTATATGCATACAGCAATCGCAGAAACTGCAAAAATTACGACATAATCTCGACGTTCCATGTTAGAAGTTTTATCATCTGATATCAGTTAATATTCAGTAATGTTCTACAATAACGAATTGAATTACATAACCAGCATAATAATAATATAACTGTCGTAGTTGTTTATATTTACAAAATTATTCGTAGCGTAGAATATTTAAACCACACCCACAAAAGGTTATTTATGATACGGGTAGCCGTAACTGCACTCCCCGAGCAACGCGAGTACGATCACGTCTTTTTTACACCGTGGTACGATGCGGCCTATTGGCCAGCCGACAGTGCACAATGCAATCGGAACCTGAAATGACGAGTTATAAAAAATAAAATGTAATGACAAAAACTAACCATGACAGATTTTAATTTTCATGCATCTTGTTACTTAATTCTAGCCTAGGACTAGTGGACGTGGACTATCGACGTTAGCTGCGCCTTTAGAAACGGTTGATTTTGTCACACCGAATGTTTAGCTAGTATTGCAGTATAACGAAGTTTGTCCTTTGTTATGCTGCAAATCTTCTAACTCTGAACTCCTCCAAGACTGAATTTCTGCTCATTGGTCTCGATAAACAACTTGCCAAAATCAACAACTCCTCTCTCACCACCACCCACGCTGCTCGAAACCTCGGCTTCATATTTGATGAACACCTCAGTTTTTCCGACCAGATCTCATCTGTTTCCAAATCTTGCTATTGCCATATCCGTCAGCTTCGCTGTATCCGTCCATACCTTGATACCAAAACAGCCTCCACCATCGCCACTTCCATTGTTCACTCCAAGCTCGACTACTGCAACTCTCGTTATCACAACC
>Ga0126329_10000281_pt1 | contig 10619 bp, 6 predicted proteins | sample InaspJWI85metaG_FD_104915 | JGI IMG/M metagenome (GOLD analysis project Ga0126329, IMG submission 104915) | Marine gutless worms symbiont microbial communities from Oahu, Hawaii - Inanidrilus sp. 2 OAHU.JWI-85 metaG | ecosystem: Host-associated > Annelida > Digestive system > Unclassified...
ATATTGAACAATCCGCATCACACACTGTACCAGCAGCTACTTCCACCACAATCTGCAGCATCACAGAACTATAACCTCAGACGCCGCACCCATGACAGACAACTGCATGAACACCAAGGACACATGAGTGACTGTAATTTTATAACGAGGCTACTGTACAAAAATTCATACTGACTCAATAACATATATTTGCAAACTGTAATTTTTTTATTATTGTACAGACTATATCATTTACATTATTTACATGCATTGTAATTTCATCTGCGGTTTGTCAGATGTCATAATAAAGACATTCAATCAGTCAGTCAGTCAGTCAGTCAGGTGTTGTTTTGTCTAGTGATGTTAGTTGGCCCGCCGCACGACGTCCTCGTGCCTTTATAAGTACGTACGTACATTGCCGCGCGCGTTAATTACCGTCGTAATCAGTGTTAAGTGCCAGTGGGCGAGTGTACTTCTACAGGAAATGTGATCAAGTTCAAAGAACTGGCGAGCAAATCGATTTGATATGTGACTAAAAATAACGATCTGAAGGACTGCGACTGCCGTTGATATGACACATTTACACCCCTACCTTGAAAACGACAGAAGCCACATAGGTAAGCGTAATCAGTAAATGGCCGTAATGGAAATGTATGTACCTCTGGGAAAGTGAAGCCACGGGATCTCATTATAGAGTGTAAGTCGAGAAGTCGAAGGGAACCACACACTCGTTTTGCACAGGTCGCCGCGTGAACAACACACGGACACAGACAGACCACGATACGTCAGACATGTGTAGCAATAAGCCGCATCTGTGTGACGTGAGATGCGAGTAATTTGACATAAGACCAAATCGCTGCCGAGCACGAATCGTTGAATCATATTCGCCAGGTAGCACCAATGTGACTCCGGATCTCAGTTTATACATGGTGAACTCGGCCCACGCGAGTCTACCACCAGACGACATTTCAGTCTGTTCGCAGCCGTTTTTCTCGGGTTCACGGTCATGACCAACACACAGACCACGGAAAGTGCGACATGCGTAGCAATGGGCTGCATATATGCGATGTAAGCGATGTGGCCTAGTGATAGGCCTAGCCGGTTGTTATTTTGGATTCATTATACGCTTGCTTTGGACCACATATGAAGAGCACCTGGTGGTATATATCAGTGTTAAACTTCAATGGCATCGTTACTATAGTTTCGAAATGCTATAGTTCTACATGCACAAGAAGCTCAGCTATCGCCGACGGACCGTGCGATGCGTCGTGTCAGTTGAAATCTTGCCAATTGTCACGCAACAGTGCAGAAACTACTTGTAGTACGACAACTCCTGAATAAATAGAAGCCATGAAGTTAAAGGGTTACAGTGGGACAATGTGTAATAAACACGTGCACTCAACCATGAAGCGATCGAGTTGCTTTCATTGTCTTATAGGTGTCATAAACAAACCGACCACGGTCGAGTTGTGGATATCACCTGTATACCGACGACTCGCTGTGGCGAAATTTTCTAAGTCCACTATGCAGAAATTGCTCACGTTACCCTGACCACGCCCACTTAGGGAACACTCACTCATCACAAGACTAAGACTTCACATGGCCGACCCGTGTACAAAATTTGAAGTCTCTAGTGTTAGCCGTTGCGGAGATATTGCATGGGGTGTATAATTCTAAAACGTGTCACCTGACCCTGACCACGCCCCTTTCAGGGAAGATTTTTCATCGGCAGGATGGGACTTGCTGTGATAAATCAATGTACCGAATTTGAAGTCTCTAGGTTCACCCGTTACGAAGCTATGAATTACGGTGCAAAATGCAGAAAATGGTTGGTTTGGGGTGGTTAGGGGGCACTCAAGGTCATGTGCAATACAATCATTCGATAGAGCGCATATGACTTCCTACTCGACTTCAATAGAAACTATGTGTCTATCTTCTGCCGTTTTCGAGATATAGCCGGTTATTTGTCGAAAGTCGCCGATTTTGACCCACCCCACCTGCCTTTGACGCCCTCGTGGGGGTGACCCCGGTCGAATTTCTCGGAGTTCTTGGGCGTCAGAAAGCTAGACTCCCTGGGCTATCGTGTGGTGTTGTTTTTGTGATCCTTCGTTTAGCCGTTTTAGTAGAACTATGACCTGTGACAGACACAGACAGACAGACAGACGGACGGACACAGGGCCATGGCTAGTACCGCGGATGCATAGCATCGCGCGGTAAAAACTTTGACCAAACTCTGGACTTAGAAAATTTCGCCACGGCAAGTCAATCGCGTTGTCAACAAAACACGTCGACGGTCGAGCTTGTTGACGACACCTGTACGACAGTCGATGAGTCGTGGTTGTTTACTACCCGTCGCTCAGTTGTAATCGTCTAACTCCATTACTTCGATCTGTTGTGGATTTGCTGTACACGTTTCAACAGTTGTGCAGCTGCAGTTGACAAGATTTTGACGGATATAGAGCATCGCGAGGTCCGTCTGCTGTAGCAGACATGGGTGCGTTCAAGAAAGCGAATTAAAAACACGAGCGATGACCCCCTCGCTGCCCCCGTTTTTCTGACGTCTATCAATTTTGGAATGTAGGGTCGCGTACAGGGTGTAATTGTAGCAAAAATTGAATACAATCGGCTCAAGGTGTCGGCATCCCACATGACCGAAAATCGCTATTTTCCGCTGCCTTGATATGTGTCGCCATTGAAACAGTGCAGGTCACTAACGTGCGATGAGAGAAGTACCCGCATTTAGAACCAACACTTCGAAACTATAGTAACGATTCCGTTGAATTTTAACAGTCGTGATATTTCGCGATTTTGTGATATTTTTCCAATTTTCATAGCGCGCCAATTTTGGCGACTGTGCAGACTTCCAGACAACGCCAAACGCTCGGCTACTCTTCCCGAAAGTTCGTCCAAAGCTAAGCTTGACATTTTTGTGTAATTCTACACTAAATTCATTAGACGGGAGCCGACGTTCGGTGAGCAATTCAATTACTAGCGGGCGACGTATCATTCTGTGTAGCTCGAGAAGCCAATATGATGTGCAGAGTGTTTGAGGCCCGATGACAGAAGTCGTGCGGGACGAGACAACGGCAGCGGGCTCCGTTGACAGTCCCATCATACAGTCCCGCGCTCCCGCGTGCGGAAACGACGTATCGCCCCGATGACGGCGAAACAATATTTACGGTGTTAGTAGAAGTGCCTTGGATAACGCGTAAATGTACACTGACTACTTACCTATAAAGGAAGAACTGTTATTTCGTAGATTTAAATTCTTAAGGCAATGTTTTGCTTAAATAACAGGCTGTTCAATGCTTTTTTCAACGTTTGATTACAGAGACCTGACTAGTTGTGCAAATGAGATTGACTTATAGGCTTAGATTTGTCAGACCTGTTATCTGTATCGTTCATTGGGATTTAGAATTTAATGTTTAATAAGTTTTCTGCTAGGGTCACGGTGTGATACAGTAATTCGTGTAGTTCTTTTTTGATTTGCTCCATTTCCTTTTTCTTCACATTGTTTGCTACCATCTGTTTTGGTGGAGAAAGATTATTAATATGCCCCGTTCGTTTTGGCCACTTTCAGTCGCTATACGGCCAGATCGACGAGTGGGTTCGACTTCCAGTATGGAGTTTCCTGCTTGTGTTCTTTACGTGGCCATAACTGCACCGTTTTTCAGCGAGGGGCAAGGGACAGACAGACAGACGGACGGACGGACTAATCGCAGCATTGCTGAATGCCGCCTACGTGCGGCAACTGCAGACACGCATCGCTATACTCATTCGCAACACGTAAAGCTCAGATTGCTGAGTGGTTGAAAGTGGAATTACGTGGACTAAAGATCGAATATCTAGCTGAAGACGATTCTCATCACGCGTCGTCGCAGCCGAGCTGTTTGTGGCCGAACGCCAAACTGCTATTAGTTTTCTGTCTGTCCGTCCGTCTATTCGTCTGCCTGTCACCCAATAATATTACGTATCCCCCGTAAAAACAACGCAGTCGCTAAAAACTAGGCTAAGTGAATAATTAAATTTCACATTATATTTTGTGTGTGGAGTGTGTATACGTGCAACAACAACTACAACAACGGCCAGTTGTAGGGGTAACAAGTTGCTGAAACAGTCTCGAGACAAGACACTAATTTCAGTGGAATTTAACTTGGCGGTGGCTATCATCTTGGAAATTCAGAAAAGTGTGTTATTTTTACTGACGGTCTTTATTTTGAATATTTGAATATGCCCCTCGTCTCTGCTTCCCCTCGTCTCTGGAACCAACTCCCGGCTTTCCTCCGTCAACCACGCACTAATCTCTCCAATTTTGCGTCACCCAGTTCTTTGAGTGGCACTTCCTCCATCAGTTACATCAACTCACCACTTTCATCATCCATTACCCCTTCACTCTTCCACTCCAGACTTAAAACCTTTTTTTCTGCAAATCCCTCCCACTGCTGCCTTTCTTTTTCTTCTTCAGGACTGACTACATGATCCCCCTGACTTTTACGGTTACTTCTAGCATAGGCTGTTTTTACTTTTTAGTTTTTCTGTTTTACAATTTTTAGTTGTTGTTTCCGTGCGGCAGATTAAGCCGACTCATGTCGGCTTTTGAGCGCACGTTAAAATAGCATCTGGTATCGTATCGTATTAGTTTAAATTCGATGACGGCTTTGTTTTTGTATGCATATGCGTCGCGCGGCACGCAGGCTATATACAAAATGATATACTCTATAACGAAATACCATAACTACTCAGTATATACAGGGTGGGCCAAAAAACTGCACACCAAACTCACGGTCACAATTCTGTCACATCTTAACCGATTTTCAAAATTCTTCAACTGGAAGATTCTCTAGTAAATTTGCAGCAAAGTGGTTATTGAGGATCCCACCACACCTTGTATATGTTGCCATACTACCTTGTGAAGTATTTGGTTCCATAAATTGCCATGTTTAAGAAATCAGTAAAGGTAACTGGCATGTTAGTCGCTGATGGCGGTGAATTCTTCTTCTTTTAGCAGTGTGTTGGCTTCGAGACAACCACCTTCTTGCTTTTAACTTTGCTAAATATTCACCGATTAAAAAAGTGTTTACTGGCAGACTCTGCTATAAACCTTTCTTATTTTTAATGCAATGATTGGCAATCCCATCACAGTAATTTTCATTTTGAATTTGTATATTGTACACTGTTTATTGTTTCATGGTGTTTCTTTATATTTTTGTGTGCACGTGTTTATTTACTAGCCTGTGTAACGTGATTCGGTCGTAGGACCACAAAGGTGTCTAAGAAACTACTACTACCTTCAATATGTAGCTACACTACCTTGTAATTTATCGTTAATATCTTGTTTTCTGACATTGATGTTTCACAACGTAGTGTGGCAACATAAGTAAGGTGTAGTTAGATCCTTAATAACTACTTTACTGCAAATTTACAGCGGAATTTTACAGTGAAAGAATTTTGAAAATCAGTTAAGATTTGGCAGAATTGTGGCCATAAGTTTGATGTACCGTTTTTGGCCCACCCTATATTAACTGATTTTGTTTCATAACCGCAATGGCTTTTTAGTTGTTTATTATATTTACTGATGACGTTCTCAACTAATTACACGGCAATCATTGCCTTTCGTCAGTTTCGTGGGTGTAATCTCGTTCACCTGTACCGGGTGTTGAGCCAAGTATCAGCTGTCGCTAATAAATCCGCGCGACTGAATCGTGCTGTAGACTGAGCTTGACGATCACTGTGATAAACTGCAGCAGTCGATCGTCGGAGCTCGGCGGTACTGTCAACTCAGCTGACCGACGACAGTCCAGTTTATCACACTCTGAGCGTCCGCCTTTCTCGAGCTAAGTTGATATCACTTTTTGACGATCGATATGCCGTGGCGAAAGTCCGGAGTTAAGGACAAAGTTCTAGATGGAAGTACCGTATGTTTGTAGATATACTCGAATTTTCTTATAACACAGTGTAGGACTGGTCGAAAAAAGCATCCATGCCAAAAACAGCTCGATCCCAACCACTTCAACAGAACACCGACTTGTGGCAGACAGACAGACAGACAGACACAGGCCCATGGCTAGTACCGCGCATGCATAGCATCGCGCGGTAAAAACAGCTCGATCCATCCACCCGTTTCGACAAAACACCGATTTGTGACATAGCGTCGCGCGGGTAAAAACACGGGGCATATTTCTTTCAGACTAGCAATCTTTGTAATGGAAAGGAAAATATTTGAATAGTCAGCCGCCCGATGTTTGCTGGTTGTTGTTTGATCAACGTCGGCGCTGGGAAATTTGACATTATTTCGAGTTTTACTTTATTTTTATTGCGAGGTTGTCCGTTCGAGGTGCACCGTGACCGGTTAACCGCTGTCGTCTCTCTTGCAGACAGCACTGCGAGTTTTCTCGAGCGGAAATTACTACGACATAGCGTAGTGGAGGCGTGAGGAGCGCGATGCACGGTGGAAGCACGCCACCGAGCACCGCGGTTACGGCACCGCAGTCACGCAGTCACTGCTGATCACCTGCATCCGCCGATGTTGTGCCCAATTCACACCGCCCGCCCGCCCGCCAGACAAGACAGTGCTGTCTCTCTCGTGTCCGGCGGTGTGAATAGAGTCTCGAGACCGTCTGGCAAAGTCTGAACAGTCAGCCGATAAATCACCCTCGTCGCGTGGCGTTTAGTGAAGAAGTTTAGGCCTAGTCATATGCAGTAATCCACAGCGTGTTTACATTTTCGTGGCGTAGGTGCGTCGCTGCCTCTGGGCGTTCGGGCGGCTAGGCGTAGCTGCCTGCCTGGCCTGCGTCGCGGCGGCGGCGGTCGACTGGCAGGCGCTGCAGTCTTGTCTAGTATGGTGTGGCGGTGTGAATTGACCGCCGGACAAGTGCGTTCTGCGTCGGAGTGTGTCCAGCGGTCGCACTGCGACTCAATTCACACCGCCACACCAGACACGACAAAACAGTCCAGTCTGTGTCGTGTCTTGCGGTCTGAATTAGCTGCTATCGACACGACGATCCCAGCATCGCGCAGCTGGTCGACGACATGGATGAGACATTATTTGCTACTGTGTTGCGTAACTTTCAACACGCACTTCTTTACATTTTACCCGATAATAAACGCACTAACACATGCAGTCTTGGGCCCAGGCGACATGAACTCACACTGACCACGAAGCGCGTTTCTAGAAACTTTTTGGAGCGACTACTATTTAAAGACATGTATGTTAGGCATAACGTTACATTTCTTTTAACAATAATTTATGTACATACTGTACAGATGCATTTTGCCAGCGAGTTTTCTCATATTACAGTGATGACGATGACATGGAACACAAGGAACGCTGATATGCTACAAGGGCCAATAGCGGACACCGGGGCGTGACAATAAGTGCAGGGGATGATAGTACAGGACACACTACAATCTATTTTGTCCTACATTGTCATTTCCTGCACTTCTGTCGGGCAATGTCATGTTTTGCATTCTCACGCCCTGTACGTTCGTCCGTCATTGTCCTTTCTTCCATTTTCGGTCGACTTTGTTGAAACGCGTCATTTTGCAGCGTCCGTCCAACTACCGAAGATGTTGAGTGCTGTTGTAATAGATGCCGCCGAAGAAAGGGTTCAACTGGAGATGTAGCATGGTCGCTGAAATGCCGCACTGGACAATGCGGTACCGGAAACTTCCGTAACTGCAGCGAAGACGCTGTCCATGTTGCGTTACTTGCGTAGTGCGCGACTTGATGTGGTTTAGTTTCCTTGACATGTGGTCCATCAATCAACTAGCGCCATATCTGATAACGTTGAGTGACATTCAAGGTCTTTCATCGATTTCAAGCCGTTGCAAATGCAAATGTTGTATTTTTTGCAGCAGTTGACAAGATTTTAACTGATGTAGCGCGTAGCTGGGCTTCTTGTAATATGCATGCAAAACATGGCTGCACTGCACAGCGAATTTCACGAGGCTGTTTACGGACAGCTGCAGCTACTGACGTTCATTAGCTAGGCTACTGGTGACAACCGCATATCAGATGCTATTAAAGCGTCAGCAAAGCGCCCACCTAAAAGGTTGAGTTTCTAAAGGCCTACACCGTGATGCAAAAACATCCTGTCGTGCTGCGTAATTTCTCGTTTCATTCTTGTGATGTTTCTGCACCATCTGAGGTTACATTAACGCACAAGCACTGCTGAGTTTCGCTCAAAAGAATATAGGCCCTATGTCGTTCTTCTGCTTCTGCTCTGCAGACAACCGCCGGATGTGTGGATACATAAATCCGAGAAAAGCTCCTAGCAGGACTCAATGTAGCAAATGACGGTTTTTTTGCTTTTATACATGCACTCAACCGTCTTTTCCAGTTAATTAATGGCTGACTTCGCCGAAGACGCTCTGCCAATGCAACAGACTGATAACTGCAGATGGTATTGAATATTACAGGAAGTGGGTCATTTTTGGACACGGCGTATAGTGCTATACACGACGAGGTGGATGACCGCGGCGCTGTGGCCGTCGTGTGTGTGGCATAAATTAATTAGTGGATCACCTGCTGAGTGGTCGAGTCGACCGACGACTCGACTACGTGTGCTTGCGTCGGGTGTAGTACGTGCTACGGCAGACAAATGTCGACTTTGATGACATAAAAGACGGCTAGTCAAGGAGGAATTTTGGCTAAATTTAGATGAGGATGGAAAAGGCGCATAAATTTTGCACAACATGTACTAAATTATTTCCTTATTGATATAAATGAAAAAGGTTTAAGACGACGATTTTCAGAGTTTGTTCACTGCATAATTTCACCCTTGATCGAAAGCCAATATGGCCGCTGCACCTATACGACACACTAATTTTCAAAGCATTGTCGCTAAAATCATTTATTTTTTATTTAATTTCAAACATGGTAAATCTAGTAGAATAGATGCTTATAATACTTTAGTTACTATTTTTATATATTTTCTCCTATTCGTCAGGCCTAGGCGGCAGCCAAGAACACCTTTCTTTAAGCACTTAAATGTTTAGTTTTCAGTGATTTTGCTTTCGTCATCCAATTCAAGTACGAATAGTAAATAAATGATTAGTTTTATTTTGATACATTTGCCGTTTACGGCTGGACGTTTTTACATGTGCCTACTATGCAACGAGTACTATTTTCACTCTAATTCTTGGCACAACTTTTAGCGACTACGTGGACTTTTACGGGGATTATAGATCAGTCTATATGCCACTGTGATCATTGTGGTTAGAGAAACTAATCTTTATCTTCGTATCTGACGACCCAAATAGTTATCAGGTGATTGGAGCTATAAAGCGGCAGCGAGTCTTACTGCACACCGAGTAAAAATACCGCAGAGCAGTAACGATCGACGCCAACATCGTCAACACGAGAAGTAATAATGGACTGAAATCGGGCAAGTGCGGGTGTCGTGTGTGTCGGTGGCGTTCAATTTCGACCTGGTGACGGACGGAAGCCTCAATCAAACGCCACCGCACGCACGTACGTACGTTACCGACTAGACCGCACTAGTGCCGCACACTACATTATCTTGTCGACGTAGTGTCCAGTCCGTCGTCACCTCCGTCACTCTAGTCAGTCGCCGCACCACGCTGTCAATATATTGAAACGGCTATTAATGTGTCGTACGGCTTGATTGATTGGGTTAAGGTTTTACGTCCCACTCGACACAAAATAGGTCATTTCGGAGATGTTCTTGCCGTCCAATCTCGGCGTGGTGCTGAAAAGAACTAGAACCGAACACAACAAAATCAAACAACACAGAAACTAAGTGGTCTAAACTAATACAAAACACAAAATGCGAGCTAAACCTAAATAAAACAAGCAAAAATTTTTTAAAAAACCTAGCCGCCACTGTCCCATATCATATTATTCAATGAATATCTGACCTAATATTTCATTAAAATGTGAACATCTTGAGGGCCTGGAGTTTAACGGAGGTTTCTGTTAAGACCTATATTCAGTACCACTATGTACCAGATGTGCAACATTTTCCTTTGATTGCAAATTTCACACGAAACGCGTCGTGAGATGGTTCACAGAACCTTAGGATAGCCGACTCAAATAATTTCCTGTAAATGGGCGGAAATGTCGGCGACAGGAACGCTTTACGTCTTCCTATATCCGGATGCCGGAAACTTTAGTTCCGGGATACAGCAGCAATACTGGGAGAACTGTCGGTTTCAGAGACCGAACGGAACGTTAGTTGCGCGCATAACACAGAAATTCACAAAGAATGGATCGTCGAAAACACATTTCATCGTACGATACGTGATAATACATGAGTAGGCTATGACGAATGTCTCGCGGATGTTTTTGCTCTGCAAAGAACCAACAGCAACCTAATCAAGCGAGAATATCAGTTGTCAACTAATTTGCGGAACTATTGACAGGATCAAGTGTTATTTTTTCTTACAGACATTTCGCTATCAATTCGCGTGTTCAGGTAAAAACAGTAAACGTTAACAACTCGCTCATCTTTGTGAGATGTGCTAGGAACGTTAGTGCGAGTTGATAGACACTTATTCATAGTATTCAGTCAACAAATAATTTAATCATTGAAAATGTCAATGTTGTGCGCGCTGCTTTGACAAAGTCTTTTATTTATATTTATTATGACATCGTACACAGTGGTAGTACACTATAAAAA
>Ga0126329_10000282_pt1 | contig 10615 bp, 5 predicted proteins | sample InaspJWI85metaG_FD_104915 | JGI IMG/M metagenome (GOLD analysis project Ga0126329, IMG submission 104915) | Marine gutless worms symbiont microbial communities from Oahu, Hawaii - Inanidrilus sp. 2 OAHU.JWI-85 metaG | ecosystem: Host-associated > Annelida > Digestive system > Unclassified...
ACCAATGTGCTAACAACTGTCAAGATCTGACCATCATCCGTCCAGCTCTTCACACGCGTCGCCAAATGAAAGACGGTGGCTTGCAATGACCGACGATCCATGCAGGTGGACAAACGCACCAGCGAGAACGAACATGTGAAATATCTGGTGACTCTGAAACTGTCAAGCAAAACAAAAAATTTCTCAGTAGAAGACAGAAATGCACGATTGAAAATCTGAAGAGATGCAAACTTGGAGCAGTGATGGGCATTTCCCAACCACGAGCAGGATTTAAATCCCGACTTGAGCACATTTCGAGATTCGATATGAACTCTAAAGCTCTGAGTTAAAAGATCGCAATTTGATTTGAAATTCGATTGGGAAAAAGACTTAAATCACAACAAATCAGCCGCTCGCTTACCGAAGCAAAATGGAATGCACGAAACATCAAAACACTTTTGCATTAGATGAAGTTTAGGGCAGAAACTGCATCATACTAACTGACTGATTGACATTGAAAGCACTGTGATTCTACATGTATGACTGAGCCTAAAATATACTGCATCAAACAGCGCTATCTTGACTTTCTATTGAAAACCTATTTACGCAGATATTTTTGTGAAATATATGTGATTTGACCTTGACAGACTAGGGATAAGAGAAAAATGGGGATTTGAGATATAGCTAAATGATTAAAATCCATTTCTTGAATGATATGAGATATGAGTTTAAGATATGATCTGAGATTTGCCTATTCGTGACAAGGAGAGTGCCATAGTCGTAGTGGAGAACAAGTGGATGCTCATCACCCTTTCCTAAGCATGAACCCACAGCTGGTTAAGCCATTCGACTGCACAGCAAGTTCGATCCCAGACACACTGCGACCTTTTCAGCAGCAGAGCATCACTAACTGGTGCCAAATTATTTAGATTAGTGACAGAGGCACAAAGGTGTGAACCCAATGCTGTGAACTTGTTAAGTACCACAGCCCAAAAGCAGAGTCAAGCCCACAGGCAATATATTGTTTCACTTCAATGTGGTGAATGTGGGGTGGCTCGTTAGCTAAGTGGTTAGCGTGCTGGACTAAGGCAAAGAAGGACCCGAGTTCAAATTGGTCGCGACGCTGTCGGCTAACAGTCTTAGGCAAACTGTTCACACCCATTGTGCCTCTGTTCACCAAGCAGCAAAACTGCCTCTTAAGGGTTGCGGGGGTAACTGCAGGCCTGGTGGAAAGTAATGGCAGCCTACCATCGGGTTGATGACTCACGTCACCTGCAGGCTTACTGCCAAGAACTGGGATCAGCTCCGGAACCCTATGCTCAGTAATCAAGTATGGGCGACCTTTGCCTTTTTATCAATGTGGTGAAACTGCCAAATTTAACCAAGTCACCAAAGCACTACCATTCACACTAGTACAAGTCGGCAGTTTTCACAGACACTGACACCTGAGCACTGAGCAGTCACCATCATCATTACTGAAAGTGCAACTGTTAGTGAAATACAGCTGTTAATATAAACACTGCAAACTATGAAGCATAAACACCATACTATATGCGCAAGGTGGCATCACATATTTGGCTACAGCACATCGGTGTGTGATATGACCATAAACAGCTTTTGTCAAATTGTCACTGCACTGTTTATGTAAAACTCAATATTTACAGTACTGAAAGTATTGTACTTTTACCAGTTTTACCACTTTATTTTTAAACAGTACTTTTATCGCCCATCATTATATTTATTCACGAAAACATTATGATTAAAATTTATCATATGAACTAATGATTTTGATGAAGTAAACAATACTTTTGCCAGTCAAGTATTAAGAGTTCTTTCCACTACAATACAGTCCCAGCGGATACAACAGACTATTAGTTGGATTTTACTTAATACTCACAAGTGTATCAGCTGTTGGTGCCTTCAGTGCTTTGACTCTGTTGGTTGGGCGGCAGGAAGGGCATCCGGTCTGTAAACAACTGAGTGATGTGGTGCTGGCGTGGTTTTCTCTCTGAGGCGAGGTGCATACTTGCATACGGCCCAGCTGATGCCACTGCCACTCACTGTCTCTTGCTTCAGTAAAATCCAGATTTTGGTTTACCTTTCTGGTACTGGCTCACCCGAGTAGTTCCGGAAAAATGGCCGTTAAATGGGTGTATGAGTGTGTGTGTGTTTAAGACAAAGTTCCAGATGGAAGTACGGGTATCCTTATTTTTGTAGATGCTTGGATGTCCATATAACACAGTGTACGAAATGTCAAAGGAAGCCTTGCATGACAAAATCCAGCTTGATTCCTCCAGCCATTTCGATAGAACACCGACTTGTGACGGACGGACAGAAAAACAACACTGCAGCTAGTACAGCGCTAGCATAGGGTCACGCCAGTAAAAACTGCTATGAGTTTTCATAGTCAGTGGCCACAGCACATTTCACAGTGTCCTGCCATCCTTGCAAGTAAATTCCAAACGACATGCCAAGAGAGTGTTAGTAGCAGCCATTTACCGACTGATATTGCAGCTCTAGTTGTTCCGCCAAGCTATTGCTAGTACAACGACGGGTAATCCGGAAACAGGTCAATTGTCCCACACTCGCCGTACGTCAGTCGATTCGATGCAAGCTGAGATATGCCGTGCAAGTGTACAAATGCAGCAACAAGGACAAACATGTGGAAAATCTGGTGACTCTGGCACTGCAAACATGAGCACAGCAAGCCTCACTACATTCCATTCCCTACACTACACAAGCACTACAACAAAATACGATGTTAATAGAAACAAGCAGCTGCATTGCCACATGCTGCCTCTTGTGAATAACACTAAGTATATCATATCAACCTCAGGCTACCTTGGCAAGCCCAAGTAAGCTTCCTCTCATAAAGTGCTTCTTCTGTGGGGGATGCAGGTCACCATCCAATTCCTTGGGTCCCACAAATCCACATCCCAAATGGCATTTCAATCTCCTGAGCATACTAGGGCCCTCAAAAATCTGTGCATTTGTCCATAGGCGGCGGAAGCATCTGAAAAGTGGGTGGGTCAGATAAATAGTTGGTTTAGTCAGACAACACTGGTGGCCAAACAGGATTTAGAGCAGAGTGAGCGAAAAAAAATTGTGATCATAGCCCGTCAACATGGGTAGTGTGTACCGACCCACAGCACATGATGTCATTTTCGATACCGGTGTAAAGTTAACACGTCAGAATAGCGAGGTAGAACTGCAGTGATGTAACTGTAATGTTTAACGGTGCTCACAAATGGGCGGGCCATCGACAGCCATGGCCAACGGGCAAAAAGTAAACGGGCCGCTGCCCGCCAGCTTGTGCTGCCTGTGCATTTGTCCTGCTTATTCCAGAAGGAAACAAGTGCACTGAAAAAACCCAGCCAATCCAAGCTTATCTAGAAATGGCCAATAAAATGCAGGTACAGCACGTTATACTGCAAACGAAAAGCTCTAGTGAAACCAAACTACTAGCAAACCATCATTTCCAGAACAAACATGCTTTTTGGTTGGGGTCAGAAACTAATACATGACATAAAAAATATTCATTTCAGAGGAATCATTCTCCGGAATAAATTATTAAATGCAGCAAAATTTTATCGACCAAAAAATGAAAAAAATAACCAAGTTCAATACGTAAAATTTAACTGTGTGTTTTTCATACATTTTAATCACAAAAGTGACAAGAGTTAAAATTTAGATAAAGTGAACAACACTATAAGTTATGGAAGTCAACTTCCTCCAAAAGATTTTAGTCGGCATATTCAGTCAGAACAAAGCATGCAACACACACTCGATTCCACTTCCTCTTTCAACAAGACTAGCAAAAATCAAACAATTTCCTGAGATAGAAAAAAACAAACACGACAGAGTTGTGGCACATATATTCAATACAGCAAACAGTATATACCACAAAGCTCAGTCCTGGAACCACATCTTTTGACACTGTTCATCAATTATATCACCTATTTCCAACATTATGTTCAATATGAGGCAGTTCACAGTTTATGTTATCGGAACGGTGTGTGGTGTCTCCCATGCTGGTGATATATGCTCCATTGAACCTTTGGGCGATAAACTGACTGAGCTTATAAAGGCTAAATGTTACATTTAAATAATAAAGATGCAATCATTTGTAGCAAAACAATAAGATCAATAAGGCTTCTGAACAAACTAAGTGAAACTAGTAACAACAGATTTGCTTCTTCTTCACTGAGTCCATTTTGTCGTTAATGTTTGCAAATGTCACACGTAGCCACAACAGTGAACATTCCATCAACATCAATGATTCATCTTTATCTTTATCACAAACTACTACTGCTGGGATAAAGCCACTACTGGGGTATATTATCTATTTTCTAGCAATAAAATGACATTAATGGAAACTTAATAAACTATAACGAGGTCGTAAGTAATATTGTTACCCAGATGTCGAAGCGACCGGGCCAGATCCGCTCTGGTATGCGTGCAGCATATATAATGGCTCCAATGATGTACAGTATAGCCATCAGCGACAGCCAGCCAAGCGCTGCCTCATAAATTGCATCATAAAAACCATTTGTAATAACATAGTGCATCGCAGGAATTACACCGCTGAGACCAAGACCGATGAATACACCTAAAACATGCACACACACGTCAACAATACAGAAACAGAAAGGTCCTCACTCGAAGTCATTTTAATTACTATCAAAGTTACAAGCCTCTATGAGCCTTGAAGTCCACAAAATGTAATTGCCCCAAGAAACATGAACCGACCACTGAAGCAACATTTTTGTCCTTGAACTCTGACCTATGATGACCATGACCTTCAAACATGACCTACTAGTGTCAATGTCAAAGTAGGTATGGTTCAAAAATTATTTCTGCTCTATCTCTACCATAAACGTGGTCAGTAAACATTATTGATGGCACAACAAATTAGATGTAGTCTGCTTTTAGTAATCAACAGGCTGGCCGGTCGGTTCCAACAGCAACAGTGCTCTAAGCTCTATGGCTACCACAATGACTACCACAGGCAATCAAGAACCAACAGAAGGCAAAGTTTTGTCACACAGATACATCCAAGCTGAAGACGGAATTCACCTGCACGAACAGGGCGATATTTCGGCTCGGCAAACTTGTCCCACATTGAGACGACAATGCAGAAAGTGCCGAGTATAAATATTGCGATGAAGTAGATGAGCTTCGGGACAAAGCGACAGTAGAAGCTGTAGTACAGCCACGGTACAAACGAGCCCATCGTCAGCAACGCAATACCGCAGTAGTCAAGTCTGTCACAGCAGCAGCAATGACAACCCACTTAATGCTCCTTATCCAGAACAACCCAGGTGAGCTGGCACATAAACAAAACTCGAACGTGGGTAACAAAAAACTTGTTTTGTAAAATTCACAACAACTAGATGCAAGGCAAAGCCTGTAGGTAGCCCACCGGTTATCCCTCTTGCTGCATGTTAATTTACTGTTAACTGGTCAGATAATTGGTTCATCTGCGTCCATCGAGTCAGGTAATTTGTTTGCCTGCGCCCTGCATAGCAATTGCCCTTCTAGTCACATGCCCCTGCTGTCGCCCTAGTGAATGTCATGCAAACTACAAGCTGTGTACTGAGGTCGATTTTGCCTACAGAACTGGTCGCCATGGCAACGTCCCTTGAGGGATTGAAAAAACAACTTCACATCGATCATCTGCGGCCAAAGTTCTACCAATCCTGCAAATTTCGCGAAGATCGGTCTGGTAGATGCTGAGATAATTGGTCCTACAAAAATCACTAAAATAGTTAAAATATTTTTAAATACATAAAACAACAGCAAAACATAAGCCCTCCTCACAGGCAATTCACACAGAGCAGGTGGGCTAATTAAATATGACATATGACACTCGTTTAACGGCCCTTAGTCCGGGACTACCCACATGAGCCGGTACCAGAAAGGTACAACCAATCTGGATTTTACAGAAGCAAGAGACAGTGAGTGGCAGTATCATCAGCTGGGCGTGTGCAAGTCTGCATCTCGCTCCAGACAGATAACCATGCCAGCACCCCACCACTCAGTTTTTTACACACCAGATGTCCTTCCTGCCACCCAACCAACAGCGTCAAAGCACTGAAGGCAGACATAAAATATGCTGAGTACAGTTAGTTGCCATATCCATATCCAGTGCTAAAGTCAGTAGTGCCCAAAGTGATTTTGGTTACTTCCAGTCATCAAAGCAGCATTCGGATGGTTACGTTTGACTAGTTTTCACAGCCTGATTTTAATTAGTGATTGAAAATGTCTCTGTAATCCATTAATTTTGTAATCACTGCCTCTTCAAAATAAATCCAAAACCATATTGCTTTACGATGAATGCACGCAGACTTCACAATCTAAATAGTGATACAAAGTTATGTAGACAGCAGTGTTTGCATACTTGTTAAAAAAGCGCCCAACACGCTCAGAGTGGCAGTAAACTGTATGAAACAGCCACGAGAAAGTCAGACACAGGACTGCACCAATGAAGAACGCAGAGAAAATTGCCTTTTCCTGCCACTGTATATCGAATGACGGACGCGTTACAAAGTAGACAGCAATGGCTGTGAATGCAATCGAACCTGAAACATAGCAATATACCTCACTAATACAATAATCGATAGCAACGATCATCCAGATTAAAATGAAAATTTTTTCAAGAAACTAGATGCAAAACATCACAGCCAACCTTCTGTTAATGATAGCAACTGCACTTCTCACACAAACATAGCCAGAGTATCGCATTAAGCTACCACAGTTTTTAAAGTGCTCCACTGCAAATGTATTAAAAATTTTCTTATTTCCACCAAGCCATATTTACAGCGTTAACAAACTCCACATCACTATAAATCCGTCTGAAAACAACGGTGCTCCGATAACGAAATAAGTATGTCTTCACTGAAGTGAAACTGATCAGCATTCATACCAAGTAGATGTGTCCATATATTGCCGGTCTCGGTGTGAACACGAAACACTGACTTGAGGCATTTCCAGTAGGAGTTCATGGGCGGCCGGTGACCTTTCACCAAAAAGTCATTGTCTCGCAACCACTTTGGCAAGTGGTTGTGATGTACCACCATCCAACCAGCAGCCCACACCCGCCTGGCAAGCTCCTCTGCCTTCTCAAAAGCTCTTGATGGCATGGACAAGAAGTCCAGTCGGCTTGAGTCGGAATTGCGAGGACTCTGTCGGGATGTCGACGGTTTGGGTTCATCCTGTAATGACACAGTTTACATACTGCCTGTCCACATCTCTACAACTTGACAAAGCAATGAATTTTGTGACGGCCGAAAGACTGACGCAAACAGATCGTTATATTTATATGAAAAATTTAGTACGAAATTTTGTTGGCTTTTCATTTCTTACTATACAATTCTGGATGTTTATCATTCATATATAGAATCACAAATGGCTGAAAACTATCCTTCTCAATAGTAGCCTCTTCTACAAATGTGACCATTAAGTGCTACATTATACAGATGACGCATGGTAGTGAGTGAGACATTCAAATATCATGAACCCGAGGTTGAAAAGGTCGCAGGAGGGTGCAGCCTGTGTGCAATATTTTCAACCGAGGTTCATCATATATGAATGTCGTACAAATGACCGTGCTTAGGCCTAATCTGTTTTGTCATATGACCAACCATTAGTCTAAAATTATTTTTTTTAATTTTTAACTTCCATCGAGAACAGGCAAATGTCGTTTCAACTTCGTTCACCAGATGGTGCTGTAACACGACTTCTGCATTCGAATGAGTTGACATGCAAATTCCTACTTCAGTGATGCTTGGTCAACTGCCGACATGTTCATCATTCGATACTGATGAAAGTCACGTGACGGCGTTTTGACCAATCAGCAAAGTAGCTGATAGTTGGTCACACGACAACATGATATGAAGAATGCACATAACTGCACAGTAAAAAGTTCAGCAAAAAATAAAGTACTAAACTGCACTCATCTGCCACAAAGACACACTAACAACACATCTGATAATATGAGGATGTCCTTATTCATAAAAAAATCTACCAAAATAGTGAATGTCATCATAAATCGGAAACTAAGTGCTACAGACCTTTGGTAAGTCCATGTCAAGAAATGAACCGGCCTCTGAAGCACCCTCAGGCATGACGTCACCTTCACCATCATCAGAGTCAGACGACAGCTCGTAGATTTCATCTGCTGCATCCGCCTGTGCCTCAATGTGGCTGCAGACCGGTAGTTCTGGCACAGGCGGCAGTGGTTCCATCTCTTTCAGAGGTGGAATCTTCATTGTGCCGCAAAAAAATTAAATCTGCACAGATGCAAAATACAAACTTTTGCAACAATGTCTACACTCGTTCAATGAATATTCAATAAACTGCTAAGAGTGTATTTGTTTAACTTAAATCTGCACAGACGCAAAGTACAAACTTTCTTCAGTGCATAGACATTGTTGGTTGGGGTGCAGGAAGGGAATCCGGCTGGTAAAAAACTGAGTGGTGGGGTGCTGGCATGCTGGTCTGTCTGGAGCGCGTTGCAGAGTTGCATATGTCCCAGCTGATGCCATTGCTACTCACTGTCTCTTGCTTCAGTAAAATCCAGATTGGTTTCACCTTTCTGGTACCGGCTTACCTGGGTAGTCCCGGAAAAAGGGCCGTTAAATGGATGGATGTGTGTGTGTGTGTGTGCAAAATACAAACTTTTGCGACAATGTCTACACTCGTTCAATGAATATTCAATAAACTGGTAAGAGCGTATACATTTCCTCACTTAGGACTGACTCCATAAACTCTTAACCATAACCATTTCTTCTGTGTTATGCCAGTTTTTTAGTTCATTTCTCTGTAAATTTTTTGTTCTTAGACTAAGCTGGATAGTTGTCAAATTATTGAGTGCATTGTAAACATTCAGTATTGTATTTTATCGTTTTTACACAAAAACCATCGATCACACATCTGTATAACGTGATCTTTGTTAAGCCTCCTGACCCTCTCATCTGTTGTTATCTTTCCTTAATCTTTTCAATACAAATCAGATAATTGCCTTTAATATGCATCGCCCTGTCTCCGGAATCATGCCTTCATCTTAATTATTTGTAGCCTAAATGTCGGAAATCTGATGCCGAATTTAACTTGCTCCATATCAGGAAATAAGTCATTTTATAGAGTCGATATTGCTTAGTTGCTGGGCATTATAGCAAAAATGCACAATGTAGCCTAGTTGAAAACATGGTGCTATTGCAGATTTGTTGTTGACCTATTCGTTGAAAAAGGCAAGTTTTTGTAATTTTGATATTAGTATTACGGTCAGTGGGGTTTGGTAAAATTAGTAAAGTAAGTAGGATTATTGTTACAGCTACACTAATTCCAATGTTAGTGTCAGTACAAGATTTCCCGATGTGGAGTGACTGGAATTTTACATCGGGTTTCGGACATAATAGCCACAGGCGCATTCCTATTTTGATTAACTTGCTGTCTTTCATTGATTTTCTATTACAGTTCCATGTCATATGTATAATTATTAAACTGGCTACCCATATGAGGATTGATTAACTTTAGAAGTCCCTATTGGAAATAACAGTGCAATGCATTTCAATAGGGACTTCTAATCGTATAACCACATTCATTCATTCCTATTGTCAAAAAATGCAATAGAAGTCCCTATTCGTTGCATTAAAAGTTTGACTGACTGTACACCTTCCCACCAACTCGCACACATTATTTGTTGTAATTTTTAACACACAAAACTTATAAAGCGGGTGGGGTATGGGGAACGGGCTTGTCCCCTGCCCATTAAATTAAAAAAACGCCTTTTGAAGAACAATAACGACAACAATGAACTCGAATGCGTCTCGAACACAAACAATGTACACAAATCAGGTAATTTTATGTCAGCTATTGAGCGACGTTAAAATAGCATCTCGTACCGTATCGTGTTACTTTAACGATATTTCTTGGACATAAAGACCCACGAGGCCTACTTCCGTTTTCTTCTTGACATGCGATGTGATGATGTATGGGAAAGCAGCCTATGGTTTAGACCACTGTACTGCACAGGTACAACGTCACAGCCATTTTGTAAATGTTGTGGACCGATTCTGAGAGTGACGTCATTGCAGTACTGGTCTCCGTCTTGTGACAACTTTGGTTTTGATTTTCAAACATCATATGCAACAATTTCAGGAAAAACATACCCTCACTTCTATCTCTCTGTTATGTATATAATGAAAAACATCGAAATCAGCTGACAAAATAAACAATACTTCAGTTCACGACATTCCCGACATGCATTGCGAATTCACGTGAAGAAGTGATCATTAGGGGGGTGCAACTCGTTAATTTGTTTTAACTTTTGAATCTTAGCAACCAGTTGCAACAACAACAACACAACACACAATCTAATATATTAGCTACACTGTGGTTGACGGCAACGGGAATAAAGCATTGCCCAGCAGCAGCACGGACGACGATCCTCCTCACAGATACTAACACGCTGTTAGTAAATGTAACCGTGCGGCAGCGGTTTTCAAACTTTTTGACCACAGACCCCTATTCTCCTTAGGCATAGTTGGCGGACCCCCACACTTTAGGGTTGCCACCTTTGCACTTTCGCAATCCGGGACGGGGGTCCGCCAACTATGCCTAAGGAGAATAGGGG
>Ga0126329_10000283_pt1 | contig 10614 bp, 8 predicted proteins | sample InaspJWI85metaG_FD_104915 | JGI IMG/M metagenome (GOLD analysis project Ga0126329, IMG submission 104915) | Marine gutless worms symbiont microbial communities from Oahu, Hawaii - Inanidrilus sp. 2 OAHU.JWI-85 metaG | ecosystem: Host-associated > Annelida > Digestive system > Unclassified...
CATGTCACTTCAGCAAACTGTACCCTTACAATAACAAGATCTGACATTTAAGCCACTCATCTCAATAATTTAATTTCTACGTTGTTACCTCTTTGTCAACTTATCCCTATCACTTTAAAACAACCTCGTAACAATAAGTTTCCATTTGAACATAAAATGCAATAGAAAATTGACAAGCAGAAGTATTTTGGAACAAAAATAGACGTAATTATCTACACATCATTTCAGTCTGCACTGTTTTTTTTTGAGAATGAACACTTCAATATGAATCGAAGCATGTTTTTCACTTATAAGTACATCACACACCACAGACAGCTATATTGGTCAAATGTCGCCATTTAGTTGCATATGAAATTTCGGCCGACATCGACCGGCACATGCCAATGTCGGATGCCATTAACTGAGGCAGGCAGTTGGCAGAGCTGCTGCCAGTCGGGCCTGGATGTCCTGCTCCGAGAGAGGCATGGTGACAGTTGGCGAAGCGCGCCGGATGAAGTACTGGTAGACAAAGACGTGATTGTCTTTGCATGCCACCACGACCGTCCCATCGTCAGCAAACGCGACGTTGTAGCACTGGTTGTGTTTGACGGTGCTCTCCAGCGCACCGAGCAGCTTGCCGCCGGCACTGAACACCGTCAGGTTGAAGTTGTTGTGATTGTCCGCAACTACAATCTCGCCGTGCGGACCCACGCCGACGCCAATCGGATAGTTGGTCACACCCTGGCCGCCAATGACTCCCAACGGAGTGCCGTCGTACGTGAACACCTGAAAACGAAAACAACATCCAAGCACTTTAACGGCAGTAAAAACCTTGAACAATGTCACAAACAATCCCTTCAGAAACAGTAATGATGTATCTTTGAAAGACCGATTTGCAGGTTATTAGATGTTGGCTCGTATTACAAATACTGTACTCAATTCAGTGGCCAATATCGTTGTCTTTGGTATTCAATTAACTCGGAATTAATCACTGCCATTATTTTACAATATCTCACAACATTTTGAGAACTAAAAACAATGCACAATTTCACTTTTTTGTGCGACTTTTAAGATTTTAAGTAATAAACACACACAGCTTCATCGAAATCTTTCCTTTAATTTTTTTTACAACATTTTTTACAAAGTATTCCAACAAAAGCCTGAAAAAATCCAATACCACTTCTATAACTACCCCCTGTTTTAATGGCCATTTTCCAGATGAACCTTTTAGCTGGTACACCATCGTGGTTTTTTCTTCCTCTTGCAACACTCCCACAGGGATAAGTAACACAAAAGTCCTTCACCCAAACAACAGTTTTCCAGCTCTGAAACTCGAAATCTCCTACAACTGGTGAATAACACCACCTCATCCTTTAGCCATCCACAACTCAATTCCCGAAAAGAGCTGGTACTGATCCATCCTTTTATGCTGATTGTCTAAACTCAAACATCTAAACAGCATAATAACAGCTAGCATTTATTTCTCAGATAAGATGAGAAGCACGTTGTATCTACACACACCCGTTTAACGGCCTCTTTTCTGGGACAACTTGGGTAAGCCAGTACCAGAAAGGTAAAGAAACAAGTCTGGATTTAAATGAGGCAAGAGATGACGGGGTTTTGGGATGCAGTCGCATCAGATGGACCATATGCAAACAATCTGCACCTCGCTCCAGACAGATAACACTACACATCGACACCTCACACCTAACAAAATGCAACAAAATCAGATTCGACTCAAACCTTGACACAGTGCGACTGGTTGTCGCTGATGTAGATCTTGTCACATCCGTTGCTGGCAGCGACGCCGTTGGGAAACTCGACAGTTTCCATGATGCTGAACTTGTGCAGGATCGTGCCGGTCTGCTGACAGAAGACGATGACTCGCTGCACCTTGCACTCCACGACGATGATGTTGCCGAGGCGATCCACCGTCACGCCGCGTGGATTCTGCAGGATGTGCGAGCCGAACTTGCGAATGAAAGCGCCGTCCCTCGTGAATATCTGCACCTACAGAAAACATTCCAAACCAGAATACAGTACACTAGGAAGCCCTCACCCAAACTCGCTCCTAGCACTTCAGCAACATTCACACCAGAGACAGTGAATTTCTGACTGGCTGTTCTTATTATAGTGTGTATGGTACTAATCGCTATGAGTCCCCTTCACTGCGTTGACACACTTTTTGTGACAGGAAAGGCATCCAAATTACAAAACGGCTGCACCAATTATCACGGAAAATGGCTGCCAAGTGTTGAAGCAGGGTGTGAGCAACTGCAGAAGACACGATATCGTACTACATGATCAACAGAAACAGGACAAACACTTAGATGCCAAGTGCCGGTCAATACCTGGTGAGTGGGACTGCGCTCAGTGATGACAACATTGCCAGTGAGACGGCACACAGCCACGCGGTTCGGATACACCAGCGCACCGTCGTGTTTACCAATGCTGCCAATTCGAAACAGGAAATCACCCTGCCTGTCAAACACCTGCAACCAACAACAGATTTCTTTCATATGAAACACTGAGTATGTCTTTACGGCCATCGAAAATTATGTCAAGATATAAATGAGTTTTGGGATAGCAGTGGCATTAACCAGACCAAAAAACAATGCCAAGTTGCCAACCCAACACATGTCATTACTCATTTTCTAGTTTTTATGGGCCAGATGCTCTTGTAACGACCAACCAGCAGTGTCAAAGCACTGAAGGCAATTATCATCCACTGAAGCAGACAACAGAACTCTAATGCTATTGCTGAATTTTATGTACAAATTATCATCTGTCAGTGACAGCTCATGCAACAGAAGGAATCACAACTGATTCACTTTAAAACCCCCCCCACAGCTTTACGGCCATTATACAGGTCAACCTGTATCAGCTAGCACCTCCAGTTAAGAAGTGGAGGATTTTTTTGATGCATTCCGATTAAGAAGAAGATGCTGTAGTTCTCCACAACAGTGTTATCTACACTGTCTCCGTAACTAATTCACTTAGTCAACATAATATAACAACTGTCTATGACACAGATGCGGCTGACCTTTAACTAGAGTTAGTTGCTGAGTTCAACTCAGTTGAACCAGGTCCCCAAAGAGTCTATCAACAGCAGCCATTTATGAACAGAATCGTACATGTGGATACTTGTGGACAAAATGCGATATAACTTATAGGATAGATTACTCTTGAGTAGCAGCAGTTCTGACCTGTACACGATGGTTGTTGGCATCAGCCACCAGGATATCACCAGTGATCATGTTGACTGCTACACCGCTCGGTTCCGTGAACTGTCCATCGCCTTCGCCGGAGTCGCCAAACTGACAGTGATATGACACCTTCTGTCGATGTACCATCGACATCGGCGGCGTCACCTTGCCGCTGCTCGACCGGCCCTCGATGTCCGCAATGAACATGTCCGCCATCGAGAAGATGTCTGGAGCGACTTTTGACGATGCGCCGCTATTGCCGGCGTTCCAGCGATCGGCGGTCGAGGTTGTCGCGGGGGAGCCAGAACGGCGAGGAGCTAAGGTAGAGGAGACAGCTAGACGACCGATGTCCAATGCACCGAGCACTGAATCTGAGGATGGCGTGTGTATGTTCAATGCGTCCGTCTAATAAACACACACACAAACACATTGGTTAACCATCCATTTTCCAGACGAACCCAGTTTAGCCAGGCATTGCACGAGTTCCTTCACTCTGCCGTTAAGAATGAGAGTACACACACACACACACACACCCTTTTAATGGCCCTTTTTCCGGGACTACCCATTGAGCCAGTACGAGAAAGGTAAAACCAATCTGGATTTTACTGAAGCAAGACACAGTGAGTGGCAGTGGCATCAGCTAAGCCATATGCAAGTCTGCACCTCCTCCAGACAGATAACCACACCAACACCTCAACACTCAGTTTTTTACAGGTTGGATGCCCTTCCTGCTGCCTAACCAACAGCGTCAAAGCACTGAAGGCAAGAATAGCTGATAGCTACAGCTGATGTAAACCAATGAAATGCTCACTATCATCTTTGCAATAGAAGCACTGCAGTACACCCACCAAGTCAAACGGCGAAGAACGGTGACCAGTCGGGTACGGCAGCGGGCAGTCCTGGTCCTGCTGAATTAGAGGTCTTCTAGCACCACGGACTGTTCCAAACGCACCGTGCACGGCAGTGTGCATCGAGGAGAGGTCCGTCATGAACGCCACGTCAGACGTATCCAGCAGGTCCAGCTGCGGCTTGTAGTTGACAAAGCCGGTCATCCGGTCCACTAGAGTCTGCCGCAGTAGAGCGGACTCGGCGCTGCTCGCATTGGATGGGAACAGAGCCATGATACTGCGGGCCTGGACGAATATGTCAAGAACCGCCTTCACTTCCTGCAGAATTGTCTTGGCACCAACCTAAATATCGGAAACACAGGTTTCTATTAAAAGGCGGACATTAATAATTCTCTTGCACATATACTGCACCTGCAGACCAGCATGGGACAGACAGAAAGAAAATATACTGCACACGCTCAGTCACTGAAAGGACAAAGGTCCAATCTAAGCACTGCATACAATAGCCATTCACTGCATGTAACGTGACCGTAATGCTAATGACACAACAAACACTGAGGAAAAATAGTAAGCATTAAGCATTAAGTAATCAAGTAAGCAAGCAATTTATACAGCATCCACTAGCTGCCCAGGGCAAATCAACAAAGAATCAGGCTCATGTAACTTTACTGAAGCAGTTCAAAAAGAGACTGGATGCAGGGCAAAGCCCAACATTAGCCCGCCCGGCTGCACCACTAGCCAACTGCGTACAGCGACAACCATGCACCAAAACCAAAAAAAATTTGCTTGCCATGACAACGTCTCTTGGGGAAACAAAAAACTAACTTCAGACTGACTATCTGCAGCCATAGTTCCACCAACCTGAAAATAAGGCTAAGATCGTACCCCGACAGATTTTGAGATAAATTGTCTGACAGAAATTGTTAAAGATAAGTAAATAAGAAACAGAAGGAAAACACAGCCCGCAGGCCTACTGCTTTCAGCAGCCGGGCGGTTCCGCATTCTGTCACAGGTGTACCTGTTTCTCGGTGAAAATGACGTCCAGTTCCCGGAGCGTCTCGGCTCGCCGATCATCGAGCGCTTTGAGGAACACCGAGTACGCGTCGTTGACTGAGTCCCTGGCCATCTGATGCTGCTCCTGCTGGAAGATCAGCGCGTTCTCCACATTCTTAGCGGCCACACGCAGCTGCGCCGCCTTCGTCTCCGCCAACTATATATCACAAGTCGGCGTTTCAGCCTACTCCTTCAGTGCTTAGACGCTGTTGGTTGGGCGGCAGGAAGGGCATCTGGCCTGTAAAAACTGAGTACTGGGGTGCTGGCGTGGTTATCTGTCTGGAGCGAGGTGCAGACTTGCATATGGCCCAGCTAATGCCACTGCCACTCACTGTCTCTTTCTACCAGATTGGTTTTACCTTTCTGGTACTGGCTCACATGGGTAGTCCCAGAAAAATGGCCGTTAAACGGGTGTGCGTGTATGTTCAGCCTCGTACGTCGGCTGTCAACGTGATGCTGCCCGTACTTGTGGCTGCGGCGCTGTTGCTGCTGAGTGCCTGAAGCTATCGGTCACTGTTTCCCGCCCTCAGCAGCACACCCGCTGGCCGCGGTTACTGCTGTCGATCAATGGGACTGACAAACAGACGGACGCTCGACCGTTTCATAGACCAGCCTTCACATGCTATAAGGGCAGCGTCAGTCATGCGAATTCTTGTACAAGAACTGTTATTAACAGCATTTTACCCTCATATCTTAGTGTCTAATCATGTGCAGTAATACTGTAATCAAGCACTATGTTCACTGTATTCACTGTATATGTTCCTACTAACTTGCTTATTTTACATACTGATTATAATCAAGTCAATGTTACAATGTACTGCATTTACGCCTACCATATGTTGCGTAGATTGCTCAATCAATCAGCAGATTTTTACAGTGGTCTAAGTGGTGCATCCACTGCAGGACCACTAGCTCGATGATGTCAGTAGATGACGTCTGGATGTGACTGCTTGAATAAGAAACGTTTCGGCAGTCGATGGAAGGTGCACAGCGAGCTGGCTGTTACTTTGCGGTTGTCACAGCTGCATTAAAGAAAGATACTACTACTAGTACTACCTTCTCGAGGTACGACAGGCCGCCCACGTCTGCGGCGCCGTTGACCGGCGGGGTCGTGAGCTCCACGGTGGCCGTGCCGTTGAGGAGGGTCTGGCGGTGTCCGGGGTCGTGCACGGCGCTGCAGCGGCGGCACAGCTGCTGGCGGCACGGGTGGCAGAACACCGACAGCGGCTCGCCGGCGTGCACCGCGCACCTGCCCGCCGCCAGGTCCACGGCGGCGGCGCGGACCGGGCCGCCGACGGCCAGCGACGAGGCGGCGGGCGTCAGCGGGAGCACGTGGTGGCGGGAGAAGTAGGCCATCTCGCGGTGCGAGCGCTCGCACGACGCGCAGATCGGGTAGTCGCACGTGGCGCAGCTGGCGACCAGCTCCACAACCGCCGTGTCGCTGCGGCTGCACCCCCGGCACACCCCGGTCGGAGCCGGCGGCGGGTCCGCGACCCCCGCGGCGCCGGCGGACAGGCAGGCGGGACAGCTCACGTACGCGCCGCCGGCGCCGGAGCTCGGCAGCTTGTCGTGGCACGGCCGACAGAAGGCGTGGAAGCACGGTAGCGTCCTTGACGACGACGCGGCAACCGACAGACCACACGTGGCGCATTTCACACACGCGCTGGCGCAGCCCGGCGGCGGCGGCAGCTCTGTGTCCGAGTTGGACTGGCCCGAACTGTTGGAAGGCGTCGGTGACGTCATTCTGCTTGCCTGTCGCTCAATTATTAACAGATCTGTATACTCGTCTTCTCTTCACCGGTCTTTCGAATCACTCACGGGATTCTCGTCTACAAACACGAAATACACATTCACACCACTGAGCATGCTGGCATCTGTATCTTAACCGTTGTGTTGCAAGTCGGCCCGTCACTGGTTGGCGGCTGCCACCTAGAAACTCAACACATATTAATACTTGGGCGTGACGTTGGCCAGCTGTTGTGTTGCAGATGCCTAACACTGTTATCGCCTACATTACCCACGACGACCGGCCCGATACATCATCAGCGTCAAGCCGGCATGGAGCGCAGCGACACGGCAGCTTGTTCTGTATAAACAGCCGTCAACACTACATGACGAACAACACTAATTTACCGCTAATAAACACATACAACGGCCCTTTTTCCGGCACTACCCGGGTGAGCCGGTACCAGAAACGTAAAACCAATCTGGATTTTACTGAAGCAAGAGACAGTGAGTGCCAGTGGCATCAGCTGGGACATATGCAAGTCTGCACCTCACTCCAGACAGATAACCATGCCAGCACCCCGCCACTCAGTTTCTTACAGGCCGGATGCCCTTCCTGCCGCCCAACCAACAGCGTCAAAGCACTGAAGGCATACTTTACGGCTACTAAAGTAAACAGCTATACCGGTAAATGTACAATTCAGCGTAAATAGCAGAGACTAGAGAGCAGTCGACAGAGCGCATGCCTACGACACAGTGACACAGGCGCAAACTGACGAATCTGTTTTCTGTCTTTCCTATTATGCCCCGCCCTAGAGGGGGCATTAAGCGATACCGCGATCCGTCCGTCCGTCCCATGGCTAGGCTGCTTCCGCTATAGGCACGCTGGCTGCCTGCAGCTTAGCCACCGCCGACCACCAGAGATGTGCGGACTGCGGACCCGTACGCGGACGGACGTAGATCCGCCGCGATTTTACCGCCGCCGAACTGTCATCGGCGGGGGGCAAATTGTCTCGCAGCCCCCGGGGCGATTGTGGTGTAGGCGTGGCACTTGGAGCACCACCGAAAGTGGTGTTTCCGAGTGCACTTTCACTCATCAAATCTACATGTATCTATTAATCGAGGTCTCTGGGCCGAGCCCTTAACTGCAAGTGTTATCCGGCCAACAAACATGCAAACGGCAGCTACAACGGTAGCTTCCATGACAAGTGGCAGGAGTAATAATGTACGTATCCACACAGGGGCAATCGATCGATCTCACGAAAGTCTACAACGCCGTTAAATTGGGGCGCTACGCACGTTTGTATTCTCTATCAAGACAAGTATCAGCTGTCGCTAATAGACCCGCGCGACGGAATCGTGCTGTAGACAGAGCGTGACGATTACTGTGATAAACTAGTGGTCGACTGTCGGAGCTCGGAGTATTGTGAACTTACTTGGCCTAAGCTGACACGTTTCGACGACTGATATGCCGAAGCAAAATTTTTCAAAGTCCGGAGTCTGGGACAAAGTTCCAGAGGGAAGTACCCTTATTTTGGAGATGTCCTAATTTCCTTTTAGCACAGTATAGGACAGGTGGAAGGAAGCGCCAACGCCAAAGCCCAAAACCCAGCTCGATTCGTCCAGTCGTGTAGATACAATACCGGCTTGTGACAGACGGACGACGACAGCTTATAGCGTCGCGCGGTAAAAACGCTTGCCGACACGAAACCGCTGTAACCTGGTCTTCCGCGGAACAGCACATCAAAGAGGTTGAAAACGGGCGTTCTTTGAAATCAGCCGGATGTGGAGAGCGAAACGAACGTAGCGGCACGTAAACGACATTACGATTCGACATGCACGGCGTGACCGCAGGCTAACTGACTGACTGCGCCATGTAATGACGCGCTATCGAATGCCATCGCCGCATAGACTCAGCTCACTCACAGCTTACTCAACCGTGCGAAATACAAGCCCACTATGCACTGCACTCATATACCCACGAGCACACTGGCCACCCACCCGCAGAGTTACTGGCAGTGCTGTCCGATAGGCGACGTTAGCAACACAAAATCTGCCGGAATTTTGTTTAAACTGTCCTGCTTTCGATCTGCACATCCGGTTGATATAAACTAAAAGACCGGCGGAGGAAAAACAGTGTATACAGGGTTCGCTAAATTAGCGAACGGATACGTATTGTCGTAGATTGAGACGTTTCGTATACCGCCTTTGAGGTCCAAAAGGACGATTCGTCTACCTGACAAGGGAGGGCGGCGGCGACAACTGCGGCTCTGCAACCGTGTAACAGTTGAGCAGAAGTTTAGCACGGAGCACTGAGTATTACACTGGGTAGCTATCTATGGCACGGACTGGTCTGGCGAAAATGCCAAATTCACCCCATGAATCACTGAATGAGTTAGTACGAGGCATGAACTGTATGCAACTCTGTTGCTAAGTTTCAATTCTGTCAACAAATTACGTTCTGTTTTTAGCCGTCCTCGTCTCCTCGATCCGATCCGTACTTTCTCCATTTACCCCTGTCGTCCGTCATTCTGATCGATTCTTCCACGGAGTCCTATCCACGTCTTGATGTTGTCCATCCAGGCCGTACGTCAACAAATTACGGTGATTAAAGTGATAAACGTCATTACACAGCTCCGCCCGGCAGCCTGCACCCATGCGCACTAGTCATACGAATCGTCTCAACACACGGGACAACAACAGAAGCATACGAAACGTCCCACTACTTTGTCGTATAAGTGAACCGAAGGAAACGCTGCGAACGGCCACGACAGCGCCCATGCGTCATGATCACGCTCGGAAACACAGCACGTGACGTGACGATGAACTTATGAATGGCAGACTCGCTGGCGTGCCACAGTACGGCGGACTGGGGAGGGATTATTCCTCACGAATCCACTCAGCAAATTAACTGTAAACACAGAATGCGAAACGGGCCGTGAGCGAAATAACCAGGCAGTTCAGTGAAAATGAAGCCAATACCCGTACTTCACAAGATATGCTACCAAGAGACATTCGCTGCCTGTAGCTGAACAAGACTTTACACGCCCGCTGGACCAGGGCAATCTGTGTCTGTACAGACAGCCGTGGCTATACATCAGTGACCCAAGTAATAAAATTAATCACTCCAGGATCCACTAAGGGTGGTGGAATATGCTGACGAGTTATCAATTATAATGTCAGGCCGACAACAGAAAATGAAATGTTATCACACAGCCGGAGCGCTACTGCTACGCAGAAGACCGATCCTTAGTGACACCATCTCTTCCTTTCTTACTTAATTCCATTTCATAGATATAAAAAAAACGTCGGAGAAAAAAAACACATGGAAAGGTTAAAACGTGAAAAAAAAACTTTCATCACCTGTCAGTGTAAAATAACGCACTTTCTGGTTTCTGCACACTGTACTTATTACTCTTTGTGCTTCCTGTGCAGTTATAATTAAACCATGTTGCATTGCCCATCTCGTTCAAATAACGTAGAAAATGCATAGTATCATTAAAATACTATTTTGAGTTACACCTATAAACATAATTATTACTGAAAAGTCTGTACATCTACGTTCCATTTCACTCAAAGAAATACGGAAATAAAGACATGAATAAGCATGAGCCTATTACTCTTGTAAACGACCACGACATCCCTCTGACTTAGTAAGTTTATTGTAAAATACACGACAAGTTTACATAAAAAACGCTCACAACAACGAAGTTTGTATACAAGCTTATACTCAATTACTTAGATTTCTTGTGGATATGTAGCATGTAGCGACATATTTAAGGTGCGGAGGACTATCTAATTAA
>Ga0126329_10000284_pt1 | contig 10612 bp, 10 predicted proteins | sample InaspJWI85metaG_FD_104915 | JGI IMG/M metagenome (GOLD analysis project Ga0126329, IMG submission 104915) | Marine gutless worms symbiont microbial communities from Oahu, Hawaii - Inanidrilus sp. 2 OAHU.JWI-85 metaG | ecosystem: Host-associated > Annelida > Digestive system > Unclassified...
CACCCCACACCAAAGAAGGGAAGGGGATGACAGAGGGTGGGAAAGGGAGGAGCCATGAAGGGAGAGGGAAGGGAAGAAGGAAGGAAAGGAAAAGAAGTGAACTGGATGGGACAGGCGGGAATGGGAAGGGAGTGCAGGACATGGTAGGGAAAACATGGGTGGGATGGGGAGTGAAGGGGAAATAGAAGGGGCATGCACATTGCACAAACAAATTTGTTCAGCTACCCCAGTACTACTACCACTGCTAGAACTACACCAGTTTAACGGCCTCTTTTCTAGAAAGGTACACCAGTCTGTGTTTAAATGAAGCAAGAGATTATGGGGTTTTGAGATGGCAGTGGCATCAGCTGGACCATGTGCAAACAATCTGCACCTCCAAGCTCCAGACAGATAACCACATCAACACCTCATCACTCAATTTTTGCAGGCCGGATGCTCCCTAACGTAATTGTTTTCTTGCTTTTAGCTCTCTAGAGTCTAGACTTAAAGACCTGCGGGCATAAAAGAAGTATATTATAGAATTATTTATTCTCTCTGTCAAATCTGTGCAAGTTTTAAATATCTTGCAGTCACGCCTAAAATCAGCCTGCTCTGTCTTTGCTAACATTTGCAGTCCTCCATTTACTGCTTGTTGATGTTAAACTCTTAATTTAGTTACAATTTTGGGAGGTTTCTTTGTTCAATTTTTACCTGAATTGCACATATTTTTGTTGAACCCATTATTTTAAAATTGTTACATCATTTTATTTTCAGATATGCATTTTCATTATGACATGAGTGTAAATAGCAAAGTTGATCCAGATGGTGAAAGTGGATGTTAATTATTGTCTTTTCAGGTAATACTGATATTCCATACAAATTCTCCATTTGCAACTGATGTCCGATGGCCGGTTCGAGTGCCTGTTATATACAAAATAGTGAAGGTACTGAGCAATGTTTATTTTGCTTTATTTTAACTGATATTGCCTTCAGTGCTATGACGCTGTTGGTTGGGCGGCAGGAAGGGCATCCGGCCTGTAAAAAACTTGAGCGGTGGGGTACTGGCATGGTTGTCTGTCTGGAGCTAGGTGCAGACTTGCATATGGCCCAGCTGATGCCACTGCCACTCACTGTCTCTTGCTTTAGTGAAATCCAGATTGGTTTTACCTTTCTGATACCGGCTCACCTGGGTAGTCCCGGAAAAATGGGCCGTTAAACGGGTGTGTGTGTGTGTTTAACTGACATTCATCAACTGCTGCTTTATTCTGAACCAGTTGTTGATTGGAATTACATTTTATTACAAGTGTGAAGGCATCAACCTTATTTCTCTCTGCAGTTTTGTAGTGTTTAAAGAAAATACGAGGCCAGATCACTGTTTTGAGTTTTTTTAGAGCTTTAACACCATTCATTGGACGACAGGAAAGAGGCCTATAAAACCCGTGTCACTTATACCACCGAAGCTGCTTGTGCTAGAACAAGTGAAGGATGAAAAACAAGAGGGACTGACTAAATCAGGTTTACGTGGAAAATCACTTTGACAGGTTTTTCAAAAATCCACTATGGAGTATATTGGCTGGTAAACACAGCGTACTGTATGTCGTAAAGTTCTTAAAAGTTGACCTTTGGAATTGCTAGGCCACATTGCTGCACATAGCATAAGATGCAATATATTGTCACCAAAGTTTTGTATCTGTCTGGGTTTAAGTCTCGGTCTGTGCATTGGGCAGTGGACACATTGGTGAACTTTGCAAAAATGGCTCAGCTGATCAAGATGTCGTTTGGGTTGTGAACTCTTGTGTTAGATGGGGGCATGCATCCCCAGAGGAGCAGGCACTTTTGTGGGTCATACTTCCTCAAACTTGTCTGCAGTCAGTAGTCTCATCTTTATTTACAACAGGACAGCAGCGATGCAGCCTCTGGTTACCATCACTGTAGCAGTTTGTTGTCTATTTTATTCAGCACGTGCAGTCAGTATGTTTTTTCTGTGCGCAGACGGTGAATGATCGTTTCTTCATGTTTGAGGAGATTGAGACTGATGCCGTTCTCAGCTTGGATGAAGATGCTCAGCTGGTATCAGACGAAGTAAGTCACGTACTCCATTTACCATGTCTTTACCAACAGTGATGGAGAAGGTGCAGGTTAGCACTGTTGAGGAGAACTCTAGCATCCTCTGTCACTAATTCGAATGCACTAGATGCTGTCAGCAAAGGTGTATGGGCATTAAAACCTTAGCTGAAACTTCTCACCCATATAAAATCCTCCAGTTTGACTGGACGCTGGCTATCACAGGTTGCTCTGTATAATGGCCGTCAAATGATAGTTACTGGTGGTCATGTAGAGCAATCAGTCATTTGTGTGTGTGTGTACTACTGTCACCAACTAGATTCACAAGCTGACAGGATGTGACTCAGATTAACTGTGGTAGTTCGCACCGGACAGAGATGTCTGGCAAGAGTGGTCAAATGGTCTGACCTACAGCCACCCCACTTGAGATAGAGTTTTTATCTTTCAAACGAAGTGGCGATTGGTCTAGGTATTTGGCATGATTTTCATCTTAGTTCTTTCTCTGTCATACTTGTAGGTCACAGTGGTACGTTTAGGAGTTTTTGGTTACATGCCAAAATGTTTTTTTATCAAAAAACCGTTGGAAACTCTAGATAAGTTGTTTTGTATGTATTGCATGTGAAAATTCTTGGGTCGGTAAAAGCATTGCTGAGGAGTTAGGTGTGATCTCAAGTGAGGACATTTTGTTTGCGTAATAATCAACCATTATAAATAAGTTTACTGTCCCACTTGATTGTAATGGCAAATTTTGGTCATGTTGGAGAGAATTTTGTATTTTACACTTACAGTTAACTCAAATTAGTTTATTTACATTTTCAGTTACCGTCAGCGAATATGTCACTTTGACTGGGAGCCGAAGTGAGCTGTAACATTCACCAAACCTCCTCATACCTGTTATTCCTACTAAGTTTCATACTGCCAGAGAGTGGCATAAACAATTCACCATTGCAGTAACTTGATTGTGGATTTTATTTACGGCGATTTTTATATTTTCCATATTTTGTGTTGCAGGTTGACTTTGCATTTAGTGTATGGCAGAATTTCCCAGACCGCGTCGTTGGTTACGTGTCTCATACTCATGCATGGGATGACGGCCGTCAGCAGTGGCAATATACATCAAAATGGACCAACGACTACTCGATGATTCTCACCACAAGTGCTTTCTTCCATCGGTCTGTTATTAAAGTCGCATTTCTCGAGACCTACTACAATCCACCACACGTACCATGCCATGCCCACTACTTTCCGTATATGGGATTAATTATGATAACTTGTGTGCCTGGTATACCAAAATGCCTACCATAAGCTACCGCAGTCAGACCAAGGTAGTTTGCTGTTAGGCAAGAAGGAGGTGTGGCGTGGTATGTTGTGTTAGGTTGAAAAATGCGACTTTGAGTCACGTAACTTAGATCTTAATGAGTGATGTTGGCTATAATGCCGATTTACCTGAATGATGGCCATATATAGTTGTGGTTGTGCTGTCTGATTGCTCTGTAGGTATTACGGTTACATGTATGGCCACTGGTTACCCAAAGAACTGCTTGGCATTGTTAGTCAGCTGCAAGTCTGTGAAGACATTCTCTTCAACTTCCTTGTTGCGCACGTCATACGACATCCACCAATCAAACTTGCTCAGCGGCACAGTGCTAGCCAATCAGCATCCTTCGCCTTTGATCAGCTCCGCCTCCCGATTGATGGTATCGAAGCCCAGAAAAAGCTTTCCACTCGACACTACTGTTTAAATCGGTTTGCCGAAGAATTCGGCTACATGCCGTTGTTGCGGTCTGAAGTACGATATGACCCGCTACTGTACAAGGACAACGTTTCTGTTCTACGGAAGAAGTATCGCCACATGGAAAATCCTCTGTTGTGATTGTCAGCGATGCTTATTTTTTATATCTTATTTAACGGTTCCTACTGGTCAGCGAAAAGTGGAAAAGGTCAGGGAATTTGATGAGTGAGGGAAAATCAGGGAACATGCAAAATTACCTGGAAAGTCTGTGAAAATTGTGGAATTGCACATCGCTGGGTAGAAAATGTGCCAGTAATTGAAGGATTAATTGATATTTTGCTAAACTTAAAGGAGTATGTGAAGTGTGTGGATAAAAAGTTAAAAATCTGGGTACAAAATTGTTAGAGATGATAAAATCTTCATGCCGAAATAAATTATGCTTGTATTGCAAATTATTTAGTTCTTTCAGTTCTGAAACGCGACAGTGTAGGCCAGGGAATGTTTTGTGATTGACTGGAAGTCAGGGAATTTGGTTTTGCAGGAACTGTAGGAAGCCTGTTTATTGTAATTTTTTATGATCAGTATATAGTTAATGTGTCATTTGTTTTGATGTGTAGCTTTTTAAGATGATCAGTAGAAATTTTGTTATTTTAAACCATTATTGTTAGCATTTTTGAGTTCAAAAATGCAGCCTTTTGTATCGTCTTTGTGGACAACCAGGGTTTGCTTGGCTAAAAAGACTACATCAACATTGCCTTATCTGGACGTCAGTTATGCAGCTGAGCAGTAATTGTGAAGTTGATGACTATGCCAGTGATAGTGTTTTAAGTTTATTTAATGAATGCAGTCCAGGTAGCTGCCACCTGCTTTTAGATGTTGCCAATTGACTTGGGTTGTGAGTTCGGCAAGTATGGGTTAATTATTAATTATTGGTTAGTGCCATCCTCATTATTGGCCCAAAAGCTAACAGCATACAGTGGAGAGTGGAAGGCCAAGTCGACCTAGGCATTGTAGTAAGGGTGTGGAGCCCATGCCCAAGGCTGTATGTCACAGCGGCTGTCATAATGAACACAGCTGCCCACAGTGAGATTCAAACCTTAGTTCTCATACTATAGTTGGGCATGTTTCTAAACTGTTTTAACATGGGTCTACAGGGATTTGACAGCATGCATCTAATGTTGGTTTCTGTGCTGACAGAAAATCAACTGTACTAACTACTTTTGTTTATGAACAGCACAGCAGTCATTGGCACTAGTGTAGTTCAGACTTTGTACTGATAGTACCTGACAACCTGTTGTTTATTAAATGGCAAGTACAGCTTTGGCACTAACAACTCATAATATTTACGGTACAGGCCACACATTACTGGTAATTGTTTTAGAGATGTAGTACGGAATAACCCACCACCATAAGCTCCATTTTAAATTTAATGACATTTTCCATGTGGATCTTGTTTAGTTTGTTTGCCATTGCTTTTCTTCCTCAACTTGTTCCTGTGCAGAACCAGTGGGAATAAGTGGGATGATGTCTTTCAGATCACCTAACCAACAGTGTCAAAGCATGGGAGGGAAGCCCGTTGGTGTGTGCTGATGTTGTGTCTGTGTCATCTGCCTTGCGCTGGCCTCATGCCGCAGAACTTTGTGCCAATCTGTGTGTTGTCATTTTTATACACACTGTGTGTTATATAATAACGTTTGGTGCTTTCAGCCGGCAGTATAAGAGATTTGATTGTAATTGATCGTGATACAGTCCACTAGTTGGCCGAGATGTTTGATATTTCCAGCCACTGTTATGTGTTGTACACACGTTTACCTGCCTACCTCCATTTCAATGGCCTTTTCCAGGCAAACCTGGATCTGCTGTTTCTCCCAGTGGCGTAACTAATGGGGGCAGAAGGGGGAGTTGCCCCTAGGTGCAGCATGTGGGGGATGAAAAAGTTTCATCATAAATATTTTGTGACTAACAAACACAAATGTATGATAAAGTTTGATGAATGAGCCCAAAGTATCCTACCGCGACAAACTTCTGCTGTTTGGCTGCTAACTTGTTGAGGCATTAGTTCTTCCATTGCATAGCATTTTACTTTCAGGCTTAATGTGCCATGTCCCCCAGGCCTTGGGGAGGGGGCATACTTGATTGCTTGTCCTGGGAGCTGCAAACTCTAACTATGCCACTGGTTTCTGCCTCAGGTCCTTCTCTTCCTGTTTTATTACAGACGGTCTGGGCATCAGTAGAATGGAGTTTTGTGTGAGACAGATCTTTCTGTCATCCGGCCATCAGCTAGTGTCAATGAACTATAGTTACCCTAACCAGTAGCGTGGCCTCACTCTTTCTATATTCACAACCATTCTCCTGATGAAAGACACTCGCTGTTTATGCGCCCTGATTCATTTTAGACTTCCGCACTGTTTACTTGCTTACTTAATGACTGCACCTAGGACATGAGACTCGGACAGAAATGTTGCCCTTTTCCTTGAAAACATGTTCTTCCTCTTTGCCTTTAAGTGCCACTAGTTGATATGCCTTGTTAACTGATAAATTTGTTGAATTATACTCGTCAGCTTTTTGCATGGCACTCCTGCACTTACGACAGATTTCGTGGTACAAGACAACAGAAGTAGACATCAAACAGTAGTAGATGTGATCAGTAACCAGACTGAAACTTACAAGTATAAGTATACTTTTTGATGATCCGTGGACTCTGTTGTTGTTTTTCGTAATAGTTACTTTTAGTAGTGTAAAGATTTGACATTTGTAAGTTTTGTTGTTCGACAGCAGTTTTTAGCAACTTGCTCATTTGTGTTCACACATAATATTTTACCGGTAGACTATATAGCAAGGTTAGCAAAGACTATCAGTAGACAGGCTTGCATTCTCTTAGTCCAATTTTTTCCTGGTGTGAATAAAGAAAATTGACCAAGCACTGACAAAATTAAAGGGCACTGTACGGAATGTTATAAAGTAAAGTAAAGTATACGGATATAGCTAAGTTCGCAGGACACCTGCATTACCGCTACGGGAACTCACGTGCCATATGGGATCACACAGTGTTACCTGCCACCCGGCGGAGGTGACATCCCCGCCTTTACCCCAGCCGAAGCTGGTACTCGATTAAGCAACCCCAGAGGGATGCAAGGCTGAGTTGACCTAGTTGGCTGGTTACTTACCGAGATGGTATACCCGCCCGAAGACGGTCACCCATCCCAGTTGTAACCGGGCCTGACATGCGTTAACTTCATTCATCGACGAACTCCGCTAACCACTACGCCACGCCGTTATAGTTACGGATGAGCAGCAGGTAGGTGAACAATGACTTCAAAATTTATCTAGAGTCATAATCTATTATTCAAATTTCATGAAAATAAACCCATAACTAACTTCAAATTGTTCTGTTAAAACAGACAGTTCAAAACATGACCGCTGCCAACCTATGGCAGATAATGATGATTAGATAGCTGTTTTTGTAATGCAGGACACGTCATAAGTTTAGTGGTGTTGTTAATGTATTGCCAGTTTTAGTAAATACATTTAAATTTGTATGGCAATGTTACCTGTTTTAACTGAATTAGGTCATAACATTGTCAAGTGGAATGTTTTGTTACCATGAAGACAGCTGAAAGTTTTATAGTTTTGTATAAATGCTACACTTGCTGATTGATTGTTGACAATGCTCACATGGTAATACGGAGTAGGGTCTGTGAAATTGTTTTGTATGCGTCTGTCTGTCCAATCGGTCGACCACTGCAGCACCGTGTGGCAGGTTTGCTGCTACGGGCCCACTGGTAGGCAATATCGATTGATGCATGGCGCCTCTGCAGCAAACACAGCCACCTTTCGATCCTTCTACAACAGCACGGCAGTCAGCAGCAAATGTGAGCAGTATTGTGTCCAGCAACCGTAGACGGTTGAACAGAGTGGTTTCAATCACGGACATTATCAAGTCTGATTATCTTCACTATAACTGGACATAGGGTATGTGAATATGTTAAGTGCATACATGCTAATCAAACTGTTTTGAGTGATGTTAAGCTTTACATCTGCAGTATAGTTTTATTAGAGCCGCCGTAATATGTTATTTGCTCGTGTTGTTGTGATAAATGGTAATGCAATCTTTAGATTTCAAACTATTTCGTATTTAATTGACAGCTTTACGAGTTTTTTGGCAGTCATTAAGATTACCGGGTCTAATTTGTTCTGTTATGTTGGATTACGAGATAAATGCACTAGATTTTAATCTATCTTCCGAAGTTTGTTGATAGGATATTGTTAATGCTGATATTATTTTGACTGTACTGTACCGTTGTAACCAATGCAACCACAATTTTCTGTCTGTATGTGATATTCTGACCAAATAAATTCACAGTTCTGCGACTACCACTGACCGACCCTGTGACTCTCAACTTTTTTGCCCACACAGCCTTTTCACAGAATGCCATTCGCCTTTCTCAAGACTCAAACTCACAAGTTTCATTCCATATTATATGCAGATAGTAGTAATATCAGCTGAATATAATGATGGCTGTCATGCACATCTGTTATGTGCCATGTGGGATTAGGCACCATTAGGGTGCTGACATGTTGACCTGTCTGTGATGTTTACGATTATATGGCCAGATGAAAATTTCAAGTCTTAGTTTGCCATTTTGTGTTACCAGTTTTCCTCACAAAATTTCTTCATGGCAGATTCTCTGTATGGTAGATTACCCTGGAATAACTGACAAAAACATTATAACATTGTGTATGCTGCATGGAATAAAATGAAAGTGAGTAAAGATGCATTTTTACTGACCAGTTTAGTGGGCTAGATATTGCAATCAGTCTGCTGTGTGTGTGTTCTTGTAGTAAGTTTAAACAAAATGACCTTTGACCTAGATATGCCAGTGGTTCATCTTGTAAAAAGTTATACTTAACAAAGGATATTAGTAAGATAAGAAACTTGCTACTAAGAATATCCGCAAATTATATAATTAGACTGTAGATGTATAAAGCATAAGTTGGTAAATTACAGTTACAATTTACCATACATAGTGTAATAAGGCCCTAAGACTAGTTTGTTACTGCTGATTTTTTGTTTTATATTTTATCTCATTAACAAAATTCAGTTACACACACAACATTGCTTTCCAAAGTTATTAACAACTTCCACTTTAATACTATCTACCAGATACATGCAACAAAGCAGCTTCTCAAACCGTGAAAACACTATGTTAAAATTCACAATACACGCACACCAGAATCACCATCGCGTTAACGTGCAGTTACGATATCAATAAATCAATAGAGAGTAATACAGAAACGAAACTAAAACAGATCAAAACTCTGAAAGAACTACTGATCACTCGTCGAAGCCCACAATGCAACAGCTACCACGCTAACAGAATCAGTATGACAAAAGTATTGCTACTGCCAACATATATACACACATGCCAATCATTAAGCGCCAGGTTACAACACTCGCGCAGAGAAAAATGCTAAAAACGGCGTCAGAAAAGCTACAGTGTGAACCAAAAATTACACCCCTGGTTTCCTCGAATTTTTGTCCCAATAGCTGAGAATATGTACCCAAAACTTTTATTGTTAGGTTAAATTTTTTACATTTCACTAGAAGATGTGAAAAATTGTTATGTCTCTCCAACAGTACCATCAATCTATGCAAAATTTGGCCACTGCTGCAGAATGGGTCTATGAAATGCAAAGAATGTTAAATTAAATATTTAACAATCAAGATGGCAGACATTTTTCAAGGTAACGGCAAAGTTTCTAGTGAAATATAAAAATTCACTATATGATAGTACTTAATATGATATAACTGTCAAGGTTAGTAATAAATGAAAATTCTTTTTGTAGATTTTGCATAGACATGAATATACAATAGGTGTAAAACCAGTTAAAAACTCTCAGCCACTGTGGAAACCTTAGGGCTGTAAAATCTTTTGATTCACACCGTACAAAAATTTATTCATATATATGCTGGATTAAACTGACCAAACTAGCAGTGCAGTACAACATAAGCAAAAGTGCGTGAGTGATATAGCATATATAATACAGACGGATAATCACAACACCATTATAACAAACAAGCTACCGTTAAAGCTTACAAGTCAAATGCGAAGTGATTTTACCGTGTTACCATTCTTTCAGCAATAATACATGGGTCAGCAAACGGTAGAAATATTAAAAAACCAATTGTTGCAAATACACACAGCAGTAAAGACTCGCAAGACGTTAACGATACATTTAACAGAATGGCATTCAAGCGCATGACCGCAGTGTTAATGGGTGAAGCTACACAAACATACAGTATTATATATGCAAACTGGTGCACACGCTAGCAGTCGAAGTGGAAACAAACAAAATTATCACTGCTATATTCAATGTTCAACCGCACAATATCAAACAGTCAAGTGAAAATATTACGACAACTGATAACCGATATAGACATATCACATTGATGACGTATACAACAACGAGAACCCGTCGCTGATATAATCTGGCTTGCCACCTGCCATGGCAAGTTGCTCGAGTCGAACCAATAACTCTGTTGCAGATACTCACTGGCGTCAATCACTGGATACAACCCACACAACCTGCAGCAAGTTAAAGTTTAGTTTTTACTGTTTTACATCTCACCTGGGACACATTTTTGAGAATTTCTGAGAACAGAACGATCTCTCGGTGTAGTACCGAAGAAACAAAACCCAACACAAAAAAAGCAACACAACAACCATTTACAACCATTTAACGGCCTCTTTTCCAGGACAACCTGGGTAAGCCGATACCAGATAGGTAAAACCAATCTGGATTTACTGGAGCAAGAGACAGTGAGTGGCAGTGGCA